>Ga0058701_10002813_pt1 | contig 13448 bp, 14 predicted proteins | sample AgamicOrMae_FD_97039 | JGI IMG/M metagenome (GOLD analysis project Ga0058701, IMG submission 97039) | Agave microbial communities from Guanajuato, Mexico - Or.Ma.e | ecosystem: Host-associated > Plants > Phyllosphere > Phylloplane/Leaf | place: Guanajuato, Mexico | collected 2012-06-04 | reverse complement strand
GGACCATTATTCTTGACACCCACCCGCAATCCTATCACATAGCTGAGGGATATCTCAATCATCTAAGGAGCAATTTTCCGTAGCGAGGATGCCGAGTCAGAATTACAACTCGATGCCTCGAGAGAACAGTAAGTATCTCAAGATCCAGACTGGGATCTCTCTGACTCCATAAGACTCTCCAGCGAGACTTTTATATGATAAGTGACTTGATGAAACTAACTTATGATGAAACATAACGAAATTCAATCAAATCCATGTCATGACATATCAAATACTTCCTCGACACCCACCCTCCAGCCACCATTTATATGGGCTATCGGGATAGGTCTTTGTTCAGTAGCAAGAGCATAAGATCGGCCTTCGTCTCGAAGGTGTATTCCATATTGTGTGTGCAGATATTGATTGCAACCGCAATTATTGGCTGGTTCATATATCACGAGCCCACCAAGCAATACATGCTCAAGAATGGACACTATTTCGTCTATGGAGCATTCGCCGTCGGAATTCTGACCTATTTGATACTGATATGCGTGGAATCGGCCAGAAGATCGTATCCGATGAACTTTGTTCTATTGTTCCTCCTAACAATCGCCTATGGTGTAATGGCGGCAGTTATGAGCACAAGGTATCAAACAAATACGGTGTTTTGTGCCTTCTTGGCGACGGCCTTTGCCACTTTCACAGTCATTTTACTGGCCAAATTTTCCCCATTCGATATGACCACCTGCGGCTGCGGCCTCTGTATATTGGGAATTATACACTTGATAGCGAGCATCATTCTCATCATCGTCCTAGTACCTCAGCATGCACAACTGTCTTCGACGATAATTGCCGGAAGTGGTGCCTTTTTAGTCAGCTTATACATGATGTTCGACCTTCAGCTAATCATGGGCGGCCGCACCATGGAGCTGTCGCCAGAGGAGTACATTCTCGGTGCAGTGTTGCTCTACATCGACATAATCAGCCTGCTCCAGTACATGTTGATCCTATTTGGCCGTAGAGAGTGATCCAGTGGAGTGGCGTTGCCTGATTCCACTTGATGCCATCGGCCGAGCTGACCGTTCACGATGGACACAGTGACAGTCATAAAGACGCAGAGACAGAGATAAGGAACTGACATTTTCAGACAAGCCCTTAGGAGTTTCGAAAATCGGACACACAATGACACAAAGAGGGATCGGCCTGGCCGATCGGGAAGGTAAGGAGGAAGCATTGCGCTGGCTTTTTGTGCCTTAGGTTAGGAAGACAAAGAGGGCACCGAAAAATTGGACCGATTAAAGAGACATGGAGCAGCCTTTTTCCGAGCTTCGAAACGAAGCTTCTTTCATTTTTTTTTCTCTCCTTTACTCCACCGCCACACAACTGCCAGCGTGTGACAGTCTCCGTGTGTCTCTGTGGCGAGGCGATTCTGTTGCGAGTTGTTCTTCTTTGGGAAAAGGTGGTGTGTCTTTTTGTGTGTGTCCGTTGGCGAAAAAAGTGGGCGAAATTGGAGGAAATTGTATCATGGCAAGGCTGTGGCGGCGGCCAGTCGTCCAGTGTTGTTGGTGGAGAGCGCGCGCTGTGGACTTGCGGCTGGCGACCTTGAGCGAGCACGCAAAAGGCACCAGCAGCAAGCGATAAAGAGCAAGCGGACGACTGGCAGCTCTAGCGGCCAGATTGTCGCCAGTCATCCTCGGCCATCGTGCGGCTCCACTCGACCACAGGCGGCGGCCCGCTGGCAGCCCTTGCCGCCCCCTCTCGAACGGCACTGGAAAGCGGCGGTGGCAAATTCCACGCTCGCCACTAGCCATCCCAGTTCGCCCTATGGTGCGCCTTAAGTACACGGCCAGCCAATGGGGCAAAGAGTGAGCCAGAGCGCCGAGCGAGTGTTCGGGCGGGCGGCCGGGCGAGCGGCCGGCGCAATTGGTTGGCGGCCCTGGAGCAGGATCGGAAAGTCGAGAGAGCCAACGGGCAGAGTCTTGCCGGCTGTTTTGTCGTCCAACCGCACAGAGCCTGCTCCTAAGACTGACTGGGAATCAGAGGCACACACACGTACGCGGCGGCGATGGCGGCGCTCTCTTCATCCAGTTGCGCCAATTCTGGTCCGCCAACGACTCAAAAGTTAAGTCGGCCAGCAAGCTCAGCGCGGCAAAGGCTCGCCGCTCGATGCTGTAAGATGCCAACGACATTGAACGGCGAGCGAAGCAGGCCAGAGCTACGCAGTAGTAGACTCCATTTGGCTCACTGTTGTTGGCGCTCACTTGCAGCGTCATGTGCAACAAAACAGCCCACTTGAGAGCGCCAAACAGAGAGAGAAAGCGACCCAGCAAAAGCCATTCAGATCACTGTTGCCTGTCTCCCTTTCAATGGGCTGTTCGTCTAGTTGCTTTTGCTTTTGCTTTTGCTTTTGCTCTCTCTGCCTTGCCAAAGGCGCCGCCTCTGCTAAGCTAGCCGCCGCTGTTGCCTTTCCAGAGTGGATTGAACTCTATGTGAGAGAGTGCCGCCCGCCGCCAGTCGCCCGCCGCCCAGAGACAGTGTTGGCTTCTGTCCCCCACGCGCTGGGCTTCGAAGCCCACTAGTGCGCGGCTGCCTCTCCCGCCTGGCTCGCTCTTTCTCTCTCTCTCTCTTTCGCTGCCCTGGCCACGGGCCACCTTTTGGGGGCGCCGCGCACTGCCGACCCCCAGCCCCTCTCCTGCGCCACACCACTGGCACTAGTCCCACCACTACCACCACCTCTCCTCCTACTCCTCCACTCGGCAGGCTCCCCCCTGCTAAAGCTGCTCAATCCTGTGGCATTAGAGTTGTTGTTTACACTGAAACGCACAGAATTGGGCACAATGGTGCTGCCTGTTCAAATGTGCGCGTTTCCTGCGCCGATGGGGCCAGCTGGCGCGCGCCAGCCATAAAATATGACAGAGCTGGAGGAAAGGAGTTGCTGCTGCTGCTCCCTCCTGCTTGGCCGGCCAGTGCTCGCCCACAGGCCCTCCTCCTCTGGTCCAGCCGCCGCCGCCGCCCCTGGGCCTGTGTATTGAGAAATTCCTGCACACAACACACGCTTATGCAGAGTGGTCGTGCTTCTCTGATGGTCGTTCCTTTTTCCTTGCGCATGTTCGCGCGACCATACTTTTTGCACAGTTTCTCAATTCGAAGGCACATTCGAGGCCAGCTGCGCTCCGGGCCGCTTATGTCTTTCCCCGCGCAGTGTTCGCCAGCCAGCCAGCCAGCCCATCCAGCCAGCGAGCAATCCAGCCAGCCAGCCAGCCAGCCAGCCAGCCAACCTACGGCAACCACAACGTCAGCACGGAGAGAGCGAGTTCACACAAGCGACAAGTTCAGTGTCGACTCTTTTTAGATACCGGCTCTCTATCCTATGTGTGTGTGCGTGCGTATGTCTGTTTGTGCGTCTGTTTATGTCTGCATCTCGCTCTCTGTATTTGTCTGTCTGTCTGTCTGAGTGTCTCTCTGTTTTCTGCTCCCTTGTGGCAATGGTATAGGGTGGTGTATGCTGATTAGTTAAAGCTCGCTAGCTGGCGCGCGCCAGCAATAAGATATCCATAATATATAATCACCAAAATAATATTTAATCATAATATCAACTATCTAATAACACAACCAATATATACATAAGCTGGATTTATCAAATTACAAGGACATGGCCAATCCACAAGAGGAACTTTGCCTTATTTGCAGTGATCGGGCTTCAGGATTCCATTATGGACAACTGTCGTGTGAGGGCTGCAAAGGCTTCTTCAGGAGATCAATTACAAAAAATACTGTCTATGAGTGTAAATATGGGGGCAATTGTGAAATAGATATGTATATGCGTCGCAAATGTCAAGCGTGTAGGTTAAAAAAATGTAAAGCTGTTGGTATGAGGCAGGAGTGTGTCGTTCCAGAATCCCAATGCGCAATCAAAAGGGAATCGAAGAGAGCCCAAAAAGAGCACAAAGATAAACCAAACTCAACTACTAGAGATACCCCAAACGGCAACGGTGGCCTCCGGACACCGCTTGCAAATTCTGCTCTGGTCACAGCAGCTAACCCCATAACAACACATACACCTATCAGCACGACATCCATCAATGGGCAACATATACCTGCTTTAAATAATCAGCATACTTCACTTCCGACCCCCTTAACTCACTCACAACAACAAAACACTCACCACCTACCAACAAACACGAATCAAGCACTACATCAGACTGCTACGATGAGCCCACAAACAGCGCTGCCCGGCCATCCACAAGCTCACATTGGCCCTGGAACCCCTGTTCCAAGTGGCAGTGTATCTGGAACGACCCCCAATCACACGCATCATCCTCATCAAGCACATCTACCCCAAAATCACCACTTGAATGGGGCAACAACAACGATATCTGGTCAAGTCCCACCCGGTCAAACTCAACTATCTATCAATTCCAATTATCATCACTCATTACAGACACCTCATCATCAAGTTATCGGGGCCGGAGTTGCCGCTGGAGCAGGTGTTACACCCCACGGTATACAGCAGTTGGCCAATCATCATATACAGCAACAACCTCCACCCCTTGCAAACCATAGCTCATTAAGCAATGGTCAATTTGCCCCTAACGGAATATCTCATTCTTCGCCACCCAATCACCTGGCAATCAATGGCATAGATGCAGCTGGAACTGACCCATTGATAGCCTCAAATAATCGATTGACAGCCTTGCAACAAACTCACCAAACAAGCCTTTCACCTCTATCCAACCACAATACATCTGTTGGAACTGGTACAGTTGTTTCCAACGGCAGCGCCAATAACAGATTTAATTTTATCAGCAGTAATCCAGCCCCCAATCAGAATCTGACAATTGAACAATGTTTACAAATTAGAGCAAAACAGATACTTGAAGATAGAATTGGTATTATAAACGATCTTATACGGTATCAAGATGAATTTGATACACCTAAAGAGGAAGATCTTAGAAATGTTGCCCCATATAATGAAGGACAAGGTGAGAATCAACTTAAGCACTTCACTGAGATGACCATATTGACAGTTAAACTGATTGTAGAGTTTGCTAAGAAAGTATACGGGTTTGAGACATTGACACGTGAAGACCAAATCACATTATTGAAAGCGAGCGCCAGTGAAGTTATGATGCTTAGATCAACGCGAAAGTATGATATCAAAACCGATAGTATTCTATTTGCGAATAACCAGCCGTTCACCCGTGAAAACTATCGTAAGGCGCATATTGGTGAGATTGCCGATGCGATGTTCAACTTCTGTAGATCGACAGTCATATTGAGATTAGATCCAGCTGAGTATGCGCTCATAACCGCATTGATCATTTTTAGTGAGAGGCCTAACCTTCGCGAGCCAGAAAAAGTGGAAGGCATTCAGGAATTCTATTTAGAATTGATGCAAGCCTATGTCGAATCCAGAGAGCAATCGGAGAAATGCAAGTTTGCTAGGTTATTATCACTGTTGCCAGAATTGCGAGCCTTGGGTATTGTGAACAGCGATGTCTGTTTCTCGTTGCGTGTCAAGAATCAAAGGCTACCAGAGTTCCTTGCCGAGATCTGGGATGTGAACCAAGAAAAGCAGGACAACGAAGACTGACGGCCAATGGAGCGGGAATCCATATGCATGCGGCGACAGTGGTTTGTAACTTGACTGGAATTCTTCGTCAACTCTTATTATCATTATCTTTATTGGTATTGATTATTATTATCGCTAATTAATATTGCGAGTAATTATACATTGAATGTTGGAGAATTAAAATGACATGAATTGAAACATACCTAAAACAATCGACGTTTAATAAGTATCTTAATTATCTCGCCCTCCTACAACTGTAAAGTCTCGTAGGTTGCAACTGTTTCAACTCCTCCTCTACTCTCTGGTTTGTTGCCTCAATATCGTGCAAAGTCAACTTGTTATGACCATGCGTTCCAGGGCTAATCTTTCTTCTCTTTAGCTTCGAGCAAGATTGTTGGTCATTAGACCTGAGCTGCTGCTCTTCCTTCTGACGTTCTATCTTAGCAAGGGAAAGGCTCGCGGCAGTGAGTAGTTTGAAGATCAATCTATCATCAGAGGGTTCCTCTACTATGGTGACATCTGTTCGTTCCTGATCAGTTTCGAGTCTTGTACTGTGTTCGTTGTCTTCACTCCTCCATTCTTCGAATGTATATTCGAGGATTATTTTTACTGGACACTTTAGGGCCAAATATAACTCACCAATAGTCATGTTTGCATCGTCGAATCTGGTCCAGCCCTCGGCGAGTCTCTTGATATCTACGAGATGGTTCTGAGCACCCGGTGTTTCTTTGGGACTGTGTTGCTGGTCTCTATTCACCCTGTCTCCGGAGGTCGCAACAGCATCATTCGGGACAAGATCTATTGCGATTGGGAAAGAATCGTTTGCAGTCTCGTCAGTGTGAATAATATCGCTCTCATTAACTTTCTCACTAGTCATCTTGAAGTAGTCACCCAAGGTCACATTCTTGGGTATACTGAACTCCACAGATTTACTATTTTGAGCATCAAAAGCTGGATGCTGATTCGAAGAACCTGCTTCCTGAGTGGTGGAGGACTTATTCACCATTGCATTTTCAGAGGCTGGCAATGCAGCGTTCTCATCGTAGAGAGCGGGAATGTCTACTAACGAGGCGGGATTTTGTCCAGATTGATCCTCGTATTGATCAAGAGAGAAGCCTAGATTCTTGGTGTGGCCACCTATCACGTTCAGGAGCGATCGATCTTGGGTATCCTCATTGACTGTTCGAGAGTTTTCACAGCCATCCAAGACACCAGCGAGACTTTGCAAGAGATTGAGATGCTTTCTTGCCTGAGCAATGCTAGGCTGGTCTGAAGTGCAACTCTTCTCAAACAGGATGGAACAGTCAGGCGTTGTCAATGAAACCGGTAGACGAGGACATCCATCTGAATGGGACTCGTGATTATCACTCGATGTTGCTACTCCGTTTTTCGCCGCTCCTTGAGGTGGTTGGATGGAATGTTCTGTAGACGTCTGGTTAATGTTGGCTAGACGTTTGATGTAGGCGTTTAGACTGAGATCAAGGTGATTATCGGGGACGACTCTTGTGATGTTGACTTCCTTGAGCTCGTGATGAGATGAAGGCTTCAGTCTTAGTCTCTGATGGGTTCTGCCCGCCGAGTGGTTGCTATCACTATTCGAGCTGAAGGAGGGGATGGAGGGATTGACATGAGATCTATTGTTATCGATATTCTTGTTTGTTTGGTGAGATAATTGTTGCTGGTTGGATGTGAGATCATCAAAGTTCACTGTTTGATTTTTAGCGTCAATTTTTAGCCAACTATCGACCGTGAGATTAAGTTTATCTTGTGAGATGTTCCATTTGCTCTCCATAAATTTTAATATATTAGTTAGCCTCTTTTGTATTGGTAGCCTCGCTCTAACTCTCGGGTTTTGCGAAATTGATTGGACTTTCAACCAATCTCTATTTGTTGCAGGGTGAAATTCTATGATAACATCTTTGGGTAACTCGCGAGTTGTTACAACTTTTACTTTCTCGTCGATTCCAATTTCGTTGATCTTCTTCAAAGCCTTACATGCTGGTGTCCTAAGTCTAACATTCTTATTCTTAAATCGTAACGTAGTCGATCCTTGATAAATCAAATCCTCTAAAAGTCTCTTAGTCTTGTTGTTGAACATAAAACCATGCTTCTTCCAAATTTCACCATAATTTATGAGCAGATACAGTTCCTGGTAGACTTTTTCTACCCTATCGTCCAGTCTTCCTATGAGTTGAGAAAGTTTCGTGTATAACTTGTTGTAAAAATTTCTGATCTGCTCACGCTTCTTATCCTCATCTTTTTTATCTTGATCTCTCCGCTCTTGCTGGTCTATTGATTTATTATTACTGCTACTTTGATCCGACTTGCCCTTATTCCCCTTTTGCGTGATATATTGCTGAATGTTCTGGAAGTCCTTGCCAAACTCGCCCAGGGCCTCAAAGAATAATTTGTAATCGTCATGAGTCAGGGCTCGAAATTTTATCGAAGTCATAACGAACACTATCTAAACTTTAGCCCGAGTAATTTCTGTTGCCACGTCATTTGAGATGATCCTTATGATGAACCAAGGTCTTTCACTTGCTTTCAATAAAACAGAACCGTTAGAATTAAGAGGTTTTCACAAAGATTACGTTCGATTTACAAGACGGATTTGCCAAAATCTACCGACAACTTGGGTATCGAATGCTGATTTTTGGCAACTTTGATGGCTGGGAAACTGGATGCCGCGCGCAGGCCCAGTTGCACGATGGCAATTTTATCCTTCCCTGGTTCTCCAATAATTTTGTTTACACTGGTTGCACCTTCAATCAGGCTCCATCATGTCTGACAAAAGACCAGAATGGATGACGAATATATCTGCAACTGTAGATCCTGAGGATTACCTATTCGGTAGGAAAATCGACAAAACTTTTGAGTTGTGCAAGAAGGAAAAAGCCGACCAAGCCAGGAAAGCGAGAACCGACCTTCTAGCGAAAGATAGGCTCAAGCTCGATGAAGATCCTCTGTTAGATCTCGAGAAAAGAAGAGAAGAATTGAAACTCGAAATAATCAGTAACCCTCTCAAATTGAAGCAGTTACGTGAGATACTCCTGGAGAGGGAGAGGAATAAACTTCGCAACTCTTCCACTCAGAAGGAGCGGCCGAAGGAACTGAATGCAAGTAATGATCGTCCATCTTCTAGTCAACTAGACACAGTGTCCAAATCGTCGGACAGAAGACACCGGCATGAATCGCGTCACGGGATGGATGAAATGCACCGAAGGAGACATCATGGTTCGGGTGGCGGGAGTGAGCAAAGATTTGTAGACCGTCCGAGCAGAGATGACGAACGTGTCTCCCACTCGAGTTATCATCGTGTGACCCCGTATCGTTCTCGAGACGACCGACACCATAGATCTTCATCATCGCCTCACCGATCTCGTCATCGTCGTTCAGAACACAATGATAGGCCGGCATCCAAATCTAGAAAGAGGTCCAGATCCAGATCACCAAAACGCTACCGTTAGACTTGATATTGATGAATCAATGATGACATCCTTTATTTTAGCCTTATCGGATGGCTTCACCTATTCCAGGTGGTATAGGTCGGACTATGGTCACGACCTATACATCAATGCTGCCTCAGTTTAGCTCAACTCAGAAGTTGCTCATCCTCTACTGACTGAATGGTGGACTCTTCCGCCATACTGTCGAGGTTCTGCAAAGAGTCTATTATTTGCACTGATTGTTGTTGCTTGATTAGATTATCATCTGCCAGCAAATGTTGACGAGAGGTTTCGTACTCGCGTTTCTTGAGCGAGAGGCAATTGATATTGAAGTGATCACACATTTGTTGCACAACACAGATTGCGTAATGTAGGTGGGCCAGTGTTAGAGTCAGCGCCAAAAGCCTCAGTAATATGAGTTCAACTGAGCTCTCGACCGGTGCAAACATTGAGCCTAGAGCAACTATGGTATACACGACCACTAATCCATTCGTTAGCTCGCATTTGGTGCTCGACATCTGGCATACTATTAGTCGACACTGTTTAGGGATGATTTTGACGTCAGTGGCGTTTAGCTTACAGTCAGGCAACTGATTGAACTTTTGATTCAGTAACTCTACTTACAGATATGTTTGAAAAGACTGTTCCAACCGTGTAAAAGTATATCCTAGGATCCTGGTTGAGAACATCGCTAGGTGAGAGAAAAACCCATAGGGTGCTTATCATGAATAAATGCGCAAAAACAGGAATCGGCCTGAGGACGTCAGCGAAGGAGGAATATTTGCACTTGCCAGTCTGGCAAGCGGTGTAAACATTATAGATGGGTAAAGGCAATGTGAAAACAACACCACCTGAACTTGTCGATTTGTGGAGGTGCCATAGAATGTTAGATTGAAAACATGTAAGCGAGTCAGTCCAAGTTAAAGTGTTGTTTCATACTAACCATATAAGATTATCTCGAATACCTTACTGATCGTCAAACTGGTTAGAGGGAATGTAGCTTTCCAGATCTGGTATGAACCGAAGTATGTAATCAACGAACAGATAAATAAAAATATCTGCGATAGATCATAACTCCAGGGTAGATACAGTACGCCTGTATTGTATTTGTCCCAGTGAGTTAAGTAAAAAGTTGTAAATACTGCCCAAAATGCAAAGAACATTCGGTGGGGCCCAAAACTGTAATCAGCTGAACCGAATAATGAGTATACGTAAAGAGGGACAAATGAAGCTGTCCAACTGTCGACTCCGTGGTCCATAAGTTCACCTAGAGGACCAGTTGCCTTAGTTCTTCTTGCTTGCTTCCCGTCAATTCCATCGAGAGTATGAGCCAATAGTAAATTGATTGCACAAATTAACCAGACTATAGATGGAATAGGACTATAGAACTCTCTCATGCTGTCACTGGAGGCGTAGAAATGGTAATCGTAATACGATAATAGGCAGGCATTTGAAAGGGTGCATGCAAAACCAGCCAATGTCAATACATTTGGGGCGATCGACATAGGAACGAACTCGACCACAAAGTTCCAAAACGGATGCATGACATATTTACTGACTGGACTAGTGTCGATGGCTGCATATTTGTAAGCGTCAAATCTTCTTAATTGATCTTGACTCAAGTATTTGTAATTGAAAATTTTCATAGCGGTTTCTATGGAGTATGTGGTCGCGTATTATATAAATATATTGCTGAGAATGACTTGAAATTACCAGCTCGGAGGTAACTTGGATTAGGGAATACTGATTGGAATCACTTTGATCCAAGGGATGATCAAAGACACTAGTCTACATTAGAGAGAAATTTGTGCCTAAATGAAAGAGACTAGTTCAAGGTTTTTGCCCTTTTTTGAAGTGGGAGTGATCGATGAACATTGTTTAGAAGTGAACACTCCATCGAAGTGTCAAATCCTGCCATGGCGCCACCGATCGTTGGACGCGGCGTCCTTTCTGCAGCGTGCATCCAAACGCTGAGATGCATGTTCGAAGTCTTGTTGCTTGTTTGCACTTGTTTCCTTCTTTTGCAATGAGTAAAGTGGTGGCAAAGCGGATTGAAGACTCGGACTCTGTCTGCTTCTCGATAGCTTAGTGCACTAGGAGAAAATCGGCTTAGACATGCTATTTTCACCACAGACATCGGGCAATAAGTCTGGAAGCGAAAGTTACAGGAGTTCGCCGGCGTCAATGGATCATTGATCCATAGTAACGTGGAGATGTGCAAACTTACTAGAGATCGAAATTCATTCATGACACGCAAACTGTCGGAGCGTACAGAGCTCAACCTTCCGAGAGACTCCACTTTCAAGTGGAGTTATCTCAACTGAATTCGATGTGATGTCAGGCTCAATCGTTTGCATCATAAAACGCTCGCCTATCCATTCCCTCAAGTCATGACGAACGAATGGTTTCCGGCTGAAACTAATAGTTCAATTGAGACAGATCTCCATCTGAATGCATGGCCAACAGACTATCCTCAGTCAGGCGATCTTCCTTTCGTCTTGTTTCCTCTAACAAAAGATCACTCTTTTGTCACCAGCGCCCACTTCGCTCCATATGAACCCAGTTGATCACGCGGAGACAACTAGCTTGCCAGCTTTCACGTTCACCATTTAGTCCTATTGAAGGATCATGCCGGAGACATAATGCAAGGACTATCTAGTCGATCTCGCAACCATCGAGATAATCCCCCCCATCGTAATCTTGATGCTGTCAGCCCACAGGTTCGTCATGGTCTGAAGTCGGGTATTGTCTAGCCTAGGTGAAAGGAGACTCACCGGGATGCTAAGCCAGACCGTTCGAGCACTTTAGCAGAGGCACTTCTGCAGATTGGACAGTGATAAAGTCTTAGCACGATGATGTGCATGGCCATCAATCCTCTTTGATAGATACTAATTCTTTCCGGGCCGGCTTAAGTGTCTAATGCAATCGATAAACACCTTGCGCCTGCTTCATAGTCTTCATAGTCTCATGAAGACTATGAAGCTGCGATCCGCCACATTTTGATGGCTGATTCGATCAAAATGTTATGACCGTGGGGCGATCCGAAGCTGGAAACTTAGCTAAGTCTGCCCAGTCTGTACCTTGCGGCGATATCGCCATCGAACTTCAATGAGAGTGAGAACCAACTTAGACCTTGTACTCTGGACACCAGATCATGGATTTCGAGAGAGAATGATCGTAAAAAGTCACTCCTCAGGTCAAGAATGGGATCTACAAGACTCCTCGGAATTCGTAACTGCTGAATGTGTCAACTCATGACCGATGAACTTAAAGTTTCGACTTCTTCGACTCACCTCAGCCTATCTGGGGAAATCCAAATGGAATTTGGAGTTTTCTAGTGATGAAAACTCGCAGGTACTATATGACGAGCCAGAGCTAGTACGAGGTGCCGAGGCAGAGTTTATTTGATTATTATTATCCTCGAATGGAATAGCTGTCAAAGTTAAGACCTTGGATGGAGTTGGTGCAGAGATACCGCGGGCTTCGCCCTTGTGAGTATAAAATAGGATGCGAGATGACGAAATCGGTTGCTAAGCTTAATTGGACTCAATAGCTGAGAATCAGCGATAGAAAAGATCCCTATTCGCGTGATTGTCCCATCAGAAGATAGACCAAACGTGATAGATAACCATGATATATAGCACAAAGCTTATTGCGTTTCTTCATTGGAACAATTCCATTCCACTCAGAACCGTTACAATGCGCAAGGTGTGCAATCTAACCGTTAGATTTACGTCAAAGGTGTGCTAATTTATGCGAGCCAGTTTCCCTCAAGGTACGGGTATCGAGAGCGGATAAGCTGCCAGTTCGGGATTCAATTCGCCTATAAATATAGCAGTTCTCTTCGCTAGTCGCTTGTATCGAACCTTGATTAGAAGTCAGACCGGCCAGTCAAGTTTTTGGGAATTTCAGTGAGAAACATTGAGAATTGGTCAAGATAACTTTAGACAAAATGCCGCTACCCTCGACGATGAAGCTCTTGATTTGCTCCTTGGCTCTGCTCGCCGGCTACCAGGAGGCAGTAAGACTAGCGGAAGCACATGGCACCATGATAGATCCAGTCTCGAGGAACTCACTATGGCGAGTAGACAACACGGCGCCCGTGAACTACAACGACATTGAGCTCTTCTGCGGGGGCATAGGGGTATTATCGGCAAACGGAAACAGGTGCGGAGTATGTGGCGACCCTTATCCCGCCCCAAGGCCCAGAGCTCACGAAACTGGTGGCCATATGGTCATGAACAAGACTGTGAAAAACTACTTCCCAGGTTCCACGATTGATGTGATGATAGACTTGGATACGAACCATGGTGGCTACTTCCAATTTGAGCTATGCCGTCGAGAGTCGTTGGACGAAATGGAACAGGAGGAGTGTTTCGAAAGATTGAGATTCGTTGATGGAACTTACAGGAAACAATTACAAACGGACCATAGTGCTCACGGTCTCATGG
>Ga0058701_10002812_pt1 | contig 13454 bp, 13 predicted proteins | sample AgamicOrMae_FD_97039 | JGI IMG/M metagenome (GOLD analysis project Ga0058701, IMG submission 97039) | Agave microbial communities from Guanajuato, Mexico - Or.Ma.e | ecosystem: Host-associated > Plants > Phyllosphere > Phylloplane/Leaf | place: Guanajuato, Mexico | collected 2012-06-04 | reverse complement strand
TGTTAAATAAACATCGTTCCTGGTAGTCTGATATTCTTAGTGGTGTTCTCACCTGGCGCCCTGTAAAAATTAAAGCTAAGAAAAGACCACGCCCACTCTACCCCTTTTTTTTTTGGGGGGTTAATCTTCTAAATTTCTAGATTGTTCCTTGGCTAGCCGGTAATTTAGTATGATTTATAAAATAGCGTCACAAGTTTTTCGATAAATGATAACTACAGGTAGTCTACGAAACCAGGATGCCGTTCTGATAGACAGATTATATTTGTTATCAAAAACCTCCTCTGCGAAAAAATAGATTACCGACAAAATGTGGGTGCGGGCCCCTCCACTGCCCCGTAGATAAACCTGACATCCGGGTTCTGAACCTTTGCTTCCTTGACTCTAATTTTCAGATTTATTAGATCCTCACAGGCTGCTTCATTTGCTTGAACATTTTCTTTTTTGCGCGGTCGGCGTTGTTCCGGTTTTGATGTTACTTCTTGAGACGATTTTATGTTACTAACTTAATGTTCTTTCAGACGAGCAATAAATATTCATCTGCTTCGATGATTCTACAATGTTTGGGTTGTTCTTACCTGTTTTGGGGCTTGAAAGTATAACTGATGTGACACATTTATTTTTGACGAGTGTTCAAAATAGACCTGTCGATGAAAAGACCAAATGAAACCAAATGCAATATTACGTATCTACTCTGTTGGATGAAAAACTTGGAAGCCAAATGCAATATTACGTATCTACTCTTTTGGATGAAAAACTTGGAAGCCAAATGCAATATTACGTCTTATACCCAGTCGTCCTTCACGCTCCCATCACGTGAATGACACACCGAAACAAAAACATGATTTGTATCAGTATTAAAAATTGGGTGTGTCTATTAACCCGGATGCCCCATTTAAAATGGATTAGGTTCGGTTCTGTGCGATCAAGTCACCACCCATTAAAAGTGCATTAGGTTTGTTACGTGAGTTAAAGTCTCCCTACATTAATGCATGTCGGGTCAATAGCAACACCCTTAAAACTTGTTCCACCTTTGCATGAGACACTTTTCATTTTTTTTAAAGAAAAAATCTGGTCTTGACAATCAGCTAGCTGGTTAATTCGGGCATTGTGCTTGTAATTGACCCAAATTGAATCCGTCAAAGTTAGTTTTAAAATTCGCGGAAACGAAGTTGAAGACGCGACTTTGAACGTTTATTGAATGCTACGCAGACTTAATAAGACACTGGCGGTCGAGCCCCTCCCCTCTAAGGGCTGTAGCTTTTGGCACAAAGTTTGCCGCTAATCCCACTCAAGGAAAAGGAGTCTTTACCTGTAAAATCCTAGATTAGATTTTCGTCAAAATGGTTCGTTTAGTTTGCAAGAATACTGACAAGGGATTCTCTCAGAATGCTATGTCCTGACTTCGGATCGCTCCGATTATCGTTCGACTTTTTTTACGCGATAAAAAAAAATAGGTCACCGGAAGGAACCTCTCAAGAGTTTATGAGACACAGTCTCGAGTGCAACAACCCTTGAGAGTAAAAAAATAATAAATGACTTTGTCAATATTTATTGGCCTGCAGTGAAAATGTTTCTTCTGGGTTGAGATACGTTATGTTGTAGTCAAGTCAAGGCATGAAAAACTTACACGAAGGATCATAGCTTTTCTACAGATCGGAACGAAAATTCCATGTGGATATCCATATGTGAAAATCACGGCTTTTTTGTATATCCGTATGGCTATCCATTCTAGCTATGGATATCCGTGTCCGATCTCCCTAAATGGATAACCATGAACGAATATCCATATGGACATCCATAAAGTTAATGTTGCACAGTTCTATGGATATTCGTTAAAACGCATGGATATCCATGTGGGTGTCCATGTATGGATCCTCAGACCAAGGTTTGGGCCCAAAACAGAGTAGCCCTAATCGAACTGTCCGTGCGGATATCCGCTTGGATATCCGTAAAATTAAGGATGTTCGTGTCGCATTATCCGTGCAACCACGGATATCCGTTTTAAACCGCGCTCCTGTATCCGGAGCACCGATATCCGCATGGATATCCGCTTGGATATCGGTGTTACGAATTTCAGAGCGCGGATTTTACGGTGGATATCCGTGGTTGTACGGATAATTCGACACGGACATCCGGAATTTTACGGTTATCCAAGCGGATATCCAAGCGGATATCCAAGCGGATTTCCAAGCGGATATCCAAGCGGATTTCCAAGCGGATATCCAAGCGGATTTCCAAGCGGATTTCCAAGCGGATATCCAAGCGGATATCAGCACGGACAGGTCAGCAAGGGAGATACAGGATTATAATGTAGAATATGATTCCTGTCCGAAGTCCGTGTCACTTAAGGCTTGCACGCGATTGTTCCAGATGATGGAGATTCGATGACGCTGCGGCTGCCGGCGCCGTTCGTGGCGGCCGTCGTGGCCGCCGCCGCCGTCGCCGCCACCGCAGCGCCCGCATCGTCGTCCCCGCCGTCACCCCCGTCATCGCCGTCCCCATCGTCCACGCCCACCCCTGCCCCCGCACCTCAGTCGTCCTCAACCAGTCTCCGACCCGCCAGGTCAGTCAAACCTTATTCACTAGGGGATGGGCACTTCTGCTGCTCAAGACATATATGGCAATGGGCTTTGCTCTCCCCCCCCCCTTAAATCTTGGAATTGGATCGGAAATCCGCATAACATAGTTTGATCCTGACAGTGCTTCGTACTTATCATATTTTTCTCAGCAGCAACAATATTACGTTGATAACCACCGATATAGTACACTATTCGGGGGCTACAAGCAATAAGCGTCCAGTTCAGATTTGCGTTTTTCTAAACCGTCCAGTTCGCAAACTCGTTTTGTAAACCGTCCAGTTGAGGCGCCCGCCGAAGTAGCCCACTTCTGTCGCTACCAAAAATTTATTTTTCGGTCAATTTGCGTTTTGAAGAGTGGATATTGTAGACGAAAGTATTGTCTCTAATATCCACCCTTCAAAACGCAAATTGGTCGAAAAATATTTTTTTTGTAGCGACAGAAGTGGGCTACTTCGGCGGGTGCCGCAACTGGACGGTTTACAAAACGAGTTTGCGAACTGGACGGTTTAGAAAACGCAAATCTGAACTGGACGCTTATTGCTAGTAGCCCCCGTATTGTTCTTTGAATTTTATGCAGACTATGTTATTACGTATAAGTGAATAGATTACGTTAATATGAATCCAAACGAAATTCGACGTAATGTAGGTTTCGACTGAGATCTTGTTGAATGAGGAAACCTGTTGCCTTCAACGGAATCTTTTCTGGCATTCTTGCGTTTCAAAGGATGGTAAACGCGAGACGAGCCTTTGCCTAACATTTCCCGCCTTTTCAAAACGCAAAATGGCGAAAAAATGGAGATTTTTCTGGCGACAATATGCGAGTGGGTGGTTTTTTCTCGTTCTACGTGGCAAAGCTCTGCGTCAAAGAACAGTTGAATGGAGAGACCGATTTGCGAACTATGAGGGGCAACGATTCTCCAACAGCTGATATCTGGAAAACACCACCAAAAAAGGCGTGTTCCAAAAGCGGATTTGCAACAAAGGCCAAGAAAATTGAAGCACGCATGACCCAGTGCCAACTGTAAGGGGTACTAACGCAGAAATCTTATTGAAGTCTAATCTATATTGGCACAATACAGACCAAACCGCGGCTATCATGCAAATAACTAATTTTAAAATTCAATGGACTACTTCAAAATGTAGGGCAGGTTTTTTTCCCTTCCCTTAATTTCTCGCACTATACATTTTAAAAAGACAGTAGAAAAAAAATAATACGTCAAATACTTTTTGAAAATAGTCAAATTTATTTTACCCCGTCTTTTCTTCCTCTGTCTAATGGAAATATTTTCAGTCGTGGAAGAATTTTTTTTTTCTACATAAGCGAGTAGAACATATTTAAAGTAGAGTGAAAGATCGTGAAGAACCGCACCGCTAAAGCATAACAAAATCGTTGTAAAGCTCTCTATGTCTTTCGAAAAGATTAGATGTGTCTGTTTATGTGTTTTGTAGATGAAAAACTAATCTGAAGTTCAAGCAAAGATAAGAGAGAAAAAAAGCGACTCCACCACCGGAAGCTTGGACTTCTCTTTGATTTACGCTGTGTGTTTCCGAGAAAAGGTCACCCCCCATTCGGAGCTGATTCGGGGAATTCTCTTTGATCACGTAATTGGTAACATCCTACGTTAAAACAAGTACTTTCTTATCTCATTATTGTTTGCGTTCATAATTCAATGAGGTAATAGTCTGAGAAGGAAAAAAAGAAATAAAGGAAAGCCGGAGCTTGAACATAACAAACCGTGTAGTCTGCTCCAAGTTTCCGCCATGAGAGGTTTCTTCTCATGCTTCTGCAGGTTTTACTTATTAGGAGGATTTCAGATATGAAGTGTCTATTAACACGCCAACTCCCATGTTTGTGATATAGATATGGTACTTATTCATCAAAACTAGTATGGATATGGGAACTTACTTTGACCCGTTTACCCCCCCTTTTTTTTCTTAGAAGTTCTAAAATATGTAAATAAAGCTAAAGTGATTATTTCATGCTCCTAGTGTCCAGCTCCTAACTTTTGATGGGTAATTTTATTTGTGGTAAAACTAAATTCGAAGCTTCAACTTGACCAATTGGGGCTTTACTTTTTTTTCCTAGTCCTCTTGACCGGGATTTTTTGCTTCTAGTAAGAAAGCCGACTTGTGGAGATTGGAAGCAGTTCCGTGATTGTATCTCGTATGCGATTGGCACCACGTAGACAATAGACGAGGTCTTTGATCTTTTTCGGAAACGGCGAAGTCGCAACACGTACCGGTACCCTCAACATCGCAAATTAAATGAAAGCACACAATTAAATTAGGATGGTAGCTTTGTTTCCTGTAACTGTGTTTATACAGTACACTATCCATGTTATCAACCTTTAAACTTTTATTGGTGAAGAGTCCGCACCGAACGTCCTAAGTTTGAACACGTCTTTTTTAAACCATTGTCCATAAAATCTGCAAGGATAATCTAGTTTAGTGTAAGGATACGATTTCGATTTTGACGTTTGCATAATGTCTTTTCTTGAGTTCTGTTTTTTTATCAAGCCTGGTGTGAGAGCGAATCACGATTCACAGGGCTCCTAATCTACGTGGTTGTATCTCGATCGTGATGTAATTATAGATTGGATTACGGTAAAAAAAAGGGGGGTAGGATGCATCATCATTTTTAAAAATCTGACTGAGTAGATGAACAGCTTTTTTTCACAGATGCTTGGTCTTTAACCGTTTTATGTAACCCACTTATCCGTAAAAAATCTTTCTCTTTTAAAAAATGTTTTTGAATGAATTATGTTTCATTTTTTTCAGGGAATCACGTTCTCGGTAATTTGCCTTACAGTGAGCTCCGAGAAGTGGGGGATACTTATCGATGATGTAGGATGGAGGGGGGGAGGTTGCAAGATTTTAGTTTGAGGCTGTGCGATACTCGCAAGGTTACTGAACAATGTTTTTTATGATAATTTAATGTTGTTTTCAGGTTAAAACCTTCACTTGATGTTAAACGTGGAAATCAAAGTAACAATCACAAAAATATATCTCAACTGCTGGATGATCTCCTGCGGGGTTATGATAACAGCGTTCGGCCAAACTTAGGAGGTAGGATACTTCGCCGTAAAGTGTGTTTTTTAATGATAAAAAAAAGAGCAAGAGTTCTGGAACACCTTCATTACGTTGCAGTAGTTATTACCACGTTGAGTATACTGTGTGAGGGGGGAGACTTGAAAGGTTGGCCGTGATTTGTCTCTTCAAGGTCAGTCGCACAGGGTGTCGGAGTTGAACTTCCGGCGCTTTCAATACATTGGCATTTTCCGAAATTTTTGCTCACGATAGTTTGCGTGTAAAATTATTGTTGCGATGCATCTTTTGAATTTTCCTTAGCAAAAACATGTGCCTGTCTTAAATCAGAAAAAAAAAGTTTATTGCCAAAAAAATGTTTTTTGTCATGGCAGGTCCGCCAGCTGTTGTGGAAGTTGATATTATGGTTCGAAGCATGGGCCCTGTATCGGAAGTCGACATGGTAAGTAAAAATGAGGAAAGTGCAGCCTAAGCCAAACAGCACAGCTGTGCATTGTTCTGACGCGGTCGAAACTTTTTGCGCAGACTTACTCTATGGATTGCTACTTCCGCCAAAGCTGGGTTGATCGCCGCCTCGCATTCAAAAGTAGTACGGAAAGTCTTACCCTCGCACTCAGCATATCTATGCTTAAACGGATTTGGAAACCGGATACATTTTTCTACAATGGCAAGCAATCGTACTTGCATACAATCACCACTCCGAATAAATTCGTACGACTTTATCAAGATGGCCGGGTCCTGTACTCGTCGAGGTAAGTTAGTATTTTTTCGAAGCAAGACTTCCGCTGTGTTTTTGCATACGGGTAAACCCAATACATGGTCAAGTTTCAAGCGCAGGGAGGTTTGTATTTGTAGCAACACGTTTCCTGCAATACTCTCACGTGGTCAGGTCCTGACCCAGAGCAAGTAAACTTGTTCTCGGAAGAAAGCCGACAAGTATCTGGAAAATTGACGACGAGACACGTTTCGAGGGGGCGTCGCCGGTCGGACCCAACCGAACACTAGTTTATGAAAAATTTAGGCATGGATGAACGGGTAAACAACGTAACGCTTGGAATAAAGATGTGGAAGTTTATTTCGCTCACTCCTGCACAGCATACGTGAAGCATTCGGATATTCCCTTGTAACCTGTTACGACGTTGCCGCCTTGACAGGCTCAAGTCTAATTACTAAACTTATTTCCAAGTTACCGGTAACTCAGTTCCTAACATTTCACTTTAGATCTTCTCTTTCACATCTCAGTCTACGAAAATTTAGGAACCGTCCGTCTTTGTAAAATGTTAGCTTCACAGATTTTCCTGTTGACGCGCGCCAATATTGGTCTGACAAAAATGTAGGCCTAGTGTGGGCCCTAGGCTGCTGATAGTTAAAGATGTACTGTCGGTATTTTTCAGATCGGACGTCAGAGAACTATCCGAGTTACCCTACATTGAATTTCAAAGTAAAAGTCCTAAGATCTTAATATGTATCGATTTGACTTTCTTGTGATGAAAAGACAGTCGGGGATACTCCACAAGCAAATATTTTGATGACTTTATTCACAACCAAAACTGACCTACTTTATGTAAACACGATTTTTTTTATTCTGCTGTCATCTGATTAATTTCCTTTGTTAGTTCATTGTAAAAACGCCACCTATTTTTCTTGTTTATGAGGTGAGCTTGTGTATCGCAAAAACGAACGTACCAATTTCTTTCAGATGGATAATGTTTTTCGACCTGTTGGACAGGAGTTTCAAAATTTTGGTTGCTTTAAATGCCCTCAGTACATATACATTTATTCCCTGTCTATAGAAGGTACATAAGTTTTTTATTTCCCCCTAAAAATTGAAACATTCAGGTAATTTTTGTAAACGTGACCCCTTTGTTGAAAGACTTTGGCTTATCTTCCTTTGAACTTGTAATATTTTCATCCTAAAGTGTAACGGCACTCAGTATTTTTGCTTCATTACGAGGCCGCTGAGATGCCGTGTCACGGATAGAGCCCCTCCCTTCCTCCTCCCTTCCCCCTCCCTTCCCCTCTCTCGCCACCTCTCGGCGCCTTACCGCTTCTTTTTCCCGCTCAGACCGATTGTCACCGATCGGATCTGTTTGGAAAACACCTCTCGCCCCGATATCGCTTAATGCGCCCAACCACACCCCTTCAGCCAGCTGGGATCTTTGCTCTGATTCCTCCACTCCAAGGATCACCATGTTTCATGGATTCGGAATAATGATGATTGTTGTTTCATCAAAAAAAGATTACCCTTTAAATCTGTTTTAAGTTCAAAGAACAAAGTAGCGAGTCGCATCTTTGTTATCTTTCTTTTGGCTTTAGTTTAATCAACTGACACAGATTTTTTGTTTGTTTGTTTTTGTTTCGTTTTCGTGCCTAGTTTCTGTTAGGAGAGGGCAATTAGTTGAGTGCGTGTTCAAGCGTATGTATCTCCGTTGTTGCTCTGAAGATAATTTTCGTGTTTAAGTGTAGCACTCATGCAAAATGCTGGGGAAATGCGGAAATGCCACGAACATAGCAAAGGCAGCAGCAAATATCTAATCTTTTATTTGAATTATGATAAATTTTAGAAGAGATATGTAAAGCCAGCTCGGTGGCTGAGTGCAGGACGGTCGCTATCGAAATCGTGCCCCTGTGTAGAGTGGTTACACCGGTGTATAAGCATAGGGATAACGACTTTACACTGAGGTGCGATCTCGATAGCGACAGTCCTGCACTCAGCCACCGAGCTGCACACGACCTCAGCTGCACATAACCAACCCAATACTATAGGATATTGTCAAGCACCATAATTATGATTGGAGAAAAGACTGATAATCTTACAGTATCAAAAGTTATTTTTCTTATACCGGATGATGAAATGCTGTAAACGATTTGGTGTGATTTTGAGCCAAACGATAAGAAAAGCAGATTTCATGTTTCAACCGAAAATGTTTTGGTACGGCAAATTTTATTTTGTATGTTCTGCGCCGATTTTTTAGAGTGACTTTTTAAATCAGACTTTTAGCGTGTATTGTCATACGCTATCATCAGTTCTTGTAGCTTTTCTCTCCCCTCCTTCCCGAAATCACGACGTGGTTTATGAATAGCCCCTAACTAGCAACTCGACTGGAGCGGACGCTAGATTCCAGCGCTGTTTATACTTTTTTCATCTAACCGCCATTCTGATCACTAAGCACACCAAGACTTTTTTTTTAGGTCTCAAAAGTGTTGGTGATGCTCATCAGGGTACACTGCCTTGTTTTTTTTAACTTTTTTTTCGGTCTCCTATTCCTGGGTGCACAAGATTTAAGAGAAATAAGTCTAGAAGTGTTTTCCATTTTTTTTCAATGTTTCAGATTAACAATTAAGGCTGGCTGTCCGATGCACCTGGAAAACTTTCCAATGGATACTCAAAAATGCCCTCTAACATTTGGAAGCTGTAAGTTTCTATGTCTGCACTTCCTCTGCGGTGGAAAAGGTTTAATGATTTAACACTTATTCATGCTTCCAGTTGGATATTCCATTAGGGACGTTTTGTATCGGTGGAATGCAGCACGCCAGATAGCCATAGCTGATGACATGAAGCTCTCTCAGTTTGACCTCATCGCTACTCCTGCCGGTAACCGAACCGACATCCTCAAATCAGGTAGGTTATGTTCGTGAAATTGTGACGCTACAACTGTTACTGAAACTTGGAGGAATGCGACTTTCATTTGTCAATTTTTCATATGAGTATTCATACTTATTCTCATAGCAGTACCCTCCTACCCATAGACTCTCGTTGCGAAAACGATGAAATTTTCCCGTCAATCATATTCAGTATTTACCGCATGGCGATACTGTGGATGCAGTGCATGCGACGGCTTACCCGCTAAAATGTTTAAATAATAGATTAATGCGAAAGCTGTAAGCGAGCAAGATGGAGAGTTTTCACCTCACTTCAGTTACATTTTCCAAGTCACTCATCTCTTTTGTTTGTGGTGACGTTTGTTTGGTTGGCATAGAGTGAGTAACATACACAGAGACTTCACGGAAAAAAAATGGTTTTGTTACGGCAACAAAATTAGGGAAAACAAATAAATTTTTGTTGCTGCAACCAAAAATTTTGCTGCAGCAACCGAACGTTCTGTTCTGTTGATAGAACTAAACATTTTGTTGTTGTAACAAAATATTTTTGTTATCCTTATTTTAACAAATGATTTTGTTGGTATAACAAAACCTTTTTACCGTGTTTTGTGCAAGTCATGATAGCCGTAGCGGAGTGACTGTTTCATTGCTTTGAGCTTCTTTTGCCTTTTAGTTGACATTTGCGTTCACCGTAAGAATATTAGCTTGTTGTTAGCTTTGTCACCAACTTCCTCTAAATGAAGAAGCTGTCCGAAACCACTATCAAAATCACAGAACGGTAGTCAGCGGCGTGTTTTCATTGTTCGGAAGTTGACAACCGAGCTCACCACAAGTTACTGTGATGACCTTTCTACAAAAGAGCTACCAAGTTGTTCGGCCCTTCGCCTGTTTGAAAAATGAATCAAAGAAGGGTGCTGTTTCGTTGATGCCTCTTAAGTGGTAAGCGACTGTTGCTACTTCAGACAAAACTTTTCAGACTTTTGAGCGGTAAGCGGTTGTCGCTATTATTAGACCAAAGCGAACCCTCCCTTACTTAGAGAGACTTACGTCTCTCTTACAAGATCTGATAAATGTCAATTAGCTGTTATAAGGTATTTTTGAAGGAGGAAGATTTTTTTCAGTTTTTTAGTTTCATTCTCCTTTGTATATTTGGAAGATTGAACGTCTTACATCCCTTATCCGCGGTTTCATCGCAAAGCCGAGCGGAGCGGGACACAAGACACCTTTCTTAATTTAACCTTAACGGACGGTCACCAAGACTGATGCCGCTTATGTTTCAACGACAGCAGCCCGCGTAAGCGGAATTATGCTTGGCGACAGCTGAGCGGAGCGATAGCGAAACGAAGCAAGGAGAATCGAACATGAATCGTCGTCACGCAACCTTAGGTTTGGACCGGAAAGGAACGTGCAACCTCTTATGCACTAAAAAATTGCGTTGTTCAAAGATGCAGAAGAGTGGAGCTGCATGAGTGGAGCCCCTGTAAAGAACGAGATAGGCAACCGTGTGAACATGTATGTAAAGCGTTTTGCCTATGCATGTTCTCGTAGGGGGCCTCCAATCACACCTGGTGTTTTGAACGAGGAAATACTATAGCGTGACATGTTAGATTGAATCGTCAACGATATAGTATTATTCTTTTGTTGCAGGAAACCATTCGATGCTGTTGGTGTCGTTTCATCTCCGGCGTCACATGGGCAACTTCCTCATCCAAGTATATGGGCCTTGTGTTCTTCTTGTTGTTCTTTCCTGGGTATCATTTTGGCTGAACCGGGAGGCGACAGCTGACAGAGTTTCCTTAGGTGCGAATGCAGTTATTTTCACTTAGCGAAAATTCTTCACTTTTCGCAGCAGAAGCATGTTCGAGATTCGTAATTTTCAAGTCCTTTCGGAACGAAATACTTTGATTGCAGGTATAACGACGGTTCTCACGATGACATTCCTTGGGCTGGAAGCTCGCACAGATTTGCCGAAAGTTGCGTACCCCACTGCATTGGACTTCTTCGTTTTCTTGTCCTTCGCTTTTATTTTTGCTACAATCATTCAGGTAAGAACTCTTATTTGCGCGATGAAAAATCTACTGAAACTACATCCGGAAGAAGCGGCATTTTTAAATGGGTTGAAGACTATTTCGAAACGAGTTGACTATCTTGAAGAGAAGTTATCTTGAAACGAACTTTTGCGTCTCTGCTAAGTCGAGTAGGGTGAGGCAATAAAGGCAGTTATTCAAACATAACCTAAGTTGACATGAAGTGACACATGATCGACTGGTGTCTTATCCCTATTTGTCATTTGCAACCCAAGACCCCAATGATTGGGTCCAGAAAGCAAACTCAAATCACGGTTACTGTGCGCAGTTTGCTGTGGTCCACTATTTCACCAAGTACGGGTCCGGGGAGTGCTACTTCGGCGTGGACTCCGAGTCGTGTTCAGAGGACGACGATGACGAGGTGGCGACCGTGCCGACGGGCGTGATCCCGCTGCACGCCGGTACGCTGCCCCCGCCCGCCACGACGCGCTCGCCCGCCATCGTCGGCAACGTGTGCATGGGCAGGAACCGGCGGCCCCGGTACCCGGTGGGCGCCGCGGCTGCCGCGGCGGCTGCGGCCGCGGCCATTAGGCGGAGGGGCGCGTCAGCGGCCGCCGCGGCGGCGGCGGCAGCAGGCTGCGCCGCGGCCCAGCCGCGGACCCCGCGCTTCAACTCCGTCTCGCAGATTGACAGAGCTTCAAGAGTTGTCTTCCCGCTGTGCTTCGTTAGCATTAACGTAGCCTATTGGGGATTGTACCTGGCGCGAAGTCAGCGCGTTGGCTAACCTTAGATCACGTTAAGTCTGAACCGATATTGTATCCCTTGGGGATTTGTGTGGAAGTAATGATTTGTCCCGAAAAAAAAATCGAGACCGAGCTGCCCACTGTGCGACAGAAGGAAATGAAAAGTGTGGAGCAAACTAGAGGCTTAAGCGGACAAAGATGCGAGAAATGCCGTACTTTGACATGGGAATTCCCCGACGAAAGTGCAATCAAACCTCACATCGTGAATCTAGCCCTACTCTCAACTGAGAAAAATTTATTAATATCAGCTGGTGAGAGCAAAAGTACCGGTACGGGTTGAGAAGTCGGAGTACACATCCCCTGAAGTAAAGGAGCCTTTACTAGTCGATTAACAACGTCAACCAATCGAAGGGAAGTTGGGATCCAGTCATCTCTAATTTAGTCTCTTTTCACTGCTTCCTACAGTTTCTGAGTTTCTGCGTGTCCGACGTTTCCGATTACCTCTGTGAAAAGCATTCCAGATTAACGCAAGAAAGCCTGAGGTATCCCGGGGGTTGGTTTTACCTCAATATTTTTATGAAAGTGGACAAAAGAATGAATTCACGATTTTCCTGTCATGGCAATGGAAGGTGGGCTCGCCAGCCGCAATCGCCTGCATTTTGCGTGCGACGTCGCGGAAAGGGCAGATCGAATTTCCCAGCTCAACCCAATATGCCCGACGGAGATTATGCCATGCTTGTAGGGACTTTAAAACCTGCACCCGACCGCAGCGTCGAAAATCGTGACTTTTTTTAATCGACCCAGCAAGAAATGCTGCATCGAAATGACGTCGATTTCGACAAACCATTCAACTGATTTTACTGATCGATTCGTGTGATTTCGTTCCCCAAAACGACGATTTTTCGACGCGATCGAAAATTCGTCGATTATGGGGACAAAATTAATTATTTTACCTTTAAAAGATCTTAAAAGTGAAGCTTGCCGGGCCAAATAGTGACCTGAAATAGAGTGCAACGTGTGAACGATCCGTTTCTAAATCGCGACGCGAAATGGGCTTTCTTTTTTCGTAGTAATAGAAGTGTTTGAACTTTGCACGATTCTTGATTTGCTTAAAAAAAGTAAATAAGGTTCCCAAAAAAAAGCGAGAAGTCAGAACATCGGATTGGGAGGAAGCGTGCGCTCAACATGCGTTTCGTCATCCTGATTTGCTAGTATCAAGGTGAAAATTGTTACCCAAGGTGTGTATAAACCTTGTTTGGTATGCTCTCGTTTCTGAGCTGCGATGGTAAACTTGGTCTTATCCACTGCGCCGGAAACACGTAAATAATAACGCCATGACTGTTCCGTCTTTTTTTCTTTATTAATATTATAATTATTCCCGACCCCTCCACCACACACCTTATTTGCGGTTCCATTCATTGTTGTTGTTGTTTTTTTGTTGTTGCTTTTTATTTATT
>Ga0058701_10002811_pt1 | contig 13454 bp, 10 predicted proteins | sample AgamicOrMae_FD_97039 | JGI IMG/M metagenome (GOLD analysis project Ga0058701, IMG submission 97039) | Agave microbial communities from Guanajuato, Mexico - Or.Ma.e | ecosystem: Host-associated > Plants > Phyllosphere > Phylloplane/Leaf | place: Guanajuato, Mexico | collected 2012-06-04 | reverse complement strand
TATATATACAGGGTGGTCCAAAAGTTCGCCGACAAACTGCAACCACACATGGGGGAGGGTTAGGGGAGTCATTCGAGGTAAGGAACCCATGTCCGGAAACGCACCGTTACGCCCCTGTGAGTACTTTTCTTGAACGTACGTTTGGCAATATCGCATAGCTCTGGTCAAATAGCGCGCAGCGGGATGCGCTTCAGTTTTGCAAGCTTTCGGTAGTGTGTGGTGTGTCAGTGTAGCTCAATGGTACCGTACTGGCCGAAGAAAGTCTGGCATTCGTGTCGGCGTGGGTTCAAATCCGCAATAACATTAAGATTCTTTTTTATCTTTCTTTTTCCTTTCTGATAAAAGTTTATTTTATTTCCTCCATTTCACCCTATTGAAAATCGAATTTGATTCCCTTACTCAGAATTACATGGCGTGTAAAATGACTGCATACCAGCGTGAGTTTTCACGGACTTTTAAAGTTTTTTTATAGGTTAAACTCCTTTCTTTTTGTTTAAATAAAATAAAAATTGTGTAGGCTACCTTTAAAAATACTTCCTTTTTTTGGTGGGTCTACTAAACTTCGAAAAACTTTCATACATGGAGGGAATAAAATAAACTTTTACCCGGAAGGGGAAAAAAAACAAGAAGTGTGTACAGGTGAATGAGCGGACTTGAACTCGCGCCCATCCGGATGTCTGACTTTCTTCGGCCAGTACGGTAACATTGAGCTACACTGACGCACTACGTTCTGGCGAAAGCTTGCAAAACTGGAGCGTATCCCACTGCGCGCTCTTTGACCAGAGCTATGCGATATTGCCAAACGTACGTTCAAACGTTCAAGAAAAGTACTCACAGGGGCGTAACGGTGCGTTTCCGGACATGGTTTCCCTACCTCGGGAGAAAATCAGGCAAAAAAAAAAAAATGTGAGCATTTATCCGATTTGGAGACGAAATAATTAGTTTTCCAAATCTGTCTGGGAACGTTTATCACTAAAATTTGATGTTTAGATTTGTATTCGGTCTGTTATGAAGTAGACATGAGAGGTTTTATCCAACGGCGTTGCTAATTGGTTCCGAATATATGTTCGTAATCGAAGACGTGAGGATGTGCAAGTCTGTTGTTCGATTTTGCAAAGTGGAAATAGTAATTCTGAAAGTACCTTTTAAACCGCACAAAGTTGTGTTGTGGCAGCTGATTTGAACTAGTTCTTCATATTGTTGCTGGTCGGTATTTTCAGCATTTCAATAATTGTTTACTTTCATTGTCTTTAAAATAGCAAGTTTTGTCAGAACAGCTCAGAGTATAACTGCCTGTAACTCCCGAACTTTTCTCTAACATAAAGCAAATCTTTTCATCGCCATAATATGAGATGTACTCAATACATCGTAAATCTTGAGTCGAACATGATTAATGTAAAACCGTCCTGTTTCCTTCCCATTTGGTGACCTCATGATTTCTTGTTTCTTTAAGGAGGTTATTGGTTGAAGAGACATTAATTTCCGGATTTCAGTGACTTTGCTGACTTGAATTTTCAGACCCGCGTACCTGTCGTTTTCTTGTGTTATACATGTGCATTTAAAGTTTGGGCTTAAAATGTATGGGAAGCGGCTTTTTAAAACTGTCGATTTTTCTGTAAAACTAACTTTGATTCAGGCAACCGATTTGCCTGATTAATCGACTTTTTTTTAATATATATTTTTTTTGATAGGTCCAGATTTAGTGATCTGCGACGAGGGCCACCTTCTGAAAAACGAAAGCACAGCTTTGGCGCAGAGCATGAGTAGGATTAAGACGTTACGGCGTATAGTTCTTACTGGAACGCCGCTCCAAAACAATTTGAAAGAATGTAAGTATCCCTTCTTTTTTCCTCACAATCACAAGCATGCGATTTTATATCCTTCGTTTTTCTTCAGATCATTGCATGGTGCAGTTTGTGAAACCGAACTTGCTCGGAACCAGAAAGGAGTTCTTGAACAGATTCGTGAACCCTATCACGAACGGCCAGTTTGAAGACTCCACCGCTCATGATGTTAAGGTCATGAAGAGGCGAGCTCACGTTCTGCACAAAATGTTAGAAGGCTCGGTACAGGTACGTTGTCGACAAAGAAGTAATCCAACTGTTCGAGCTCTTGTATTGTCTTTTTTTTATATAAACGCATTAAATATGTTCATGAAGTTAGAAATCTCCATAATTACAACTATATTTGTCTTTAAAACAGCTCTTGTCATAAACTGTATATTTTGCTGAAGTCTTAATTCGATTTTTTAATGTACCAAAATTGGCGTTCAATTTTTTTTTTTTTCATTCGCGACCCGTCAGGGACTTAGTCATTTCCAAGAAAGGACGTCACGTCTACCTAACGGTGCCCCCCCTATTTTTAAATGTAAAATCTTGCTGAATTCCTCAGTTTTTCTGTTACCGTGTCAGTCCGAATATAAAGCGCGTCCAAATGTAAGACGCACGCGGGCTTTCTATTGGAGTTGTGTGAAGTAGCTTCCTATGTTTTCTATGTATAAGCACACCTGTGTATAAGACCTCGCTTTCAGGGACAAGTATTCAAGATTGCGTCTCATATTCGTACTGGTACGGTACATCATTTTGTTTATGATTGGTCGGCGATTCGAGCGTTACGTTTTCGCTTGCGATATCAGTTGAATGCGCTCAAAATTAACATAGAAACTGAATACAAATGCGTTTTAAGATAATGAGTATATGCGGTGTAACTTGGGAGTAAACTGGCTCTCCGCTGTTATATTCACGTCGGATTACGAAAGAATTTGAAGTTTATCACTCGGAGGTGTGCTTAAACTTCGTGTTTCGGTTGCAGAGGTATGATTATTCAGTGTTGATGCCGTTCCTTCCCCCCAAACAAGAGTACGTCATGTCGATCCGAGTGTCCGAACTTCAAGAGAAGCTTTACCGCCACTATTTGGAAAATGTGTCGGGGATGACTGCAGACGAAGATGGTAAAGTCGCCGGCAAGGGCGTCACTCTATTCAAGGATTACCAGAACCTTCAGAGAATCTGGACCCACCCTCTGGTCCTCAAGTGGTCAGCCGAGAAGCAAGAAAGGATACGCGAGAAAAACGTTAGTAATTAGTTTGCCAATCGTAAGACTTTAGGATTACACTGTTAAAAGTAATCTTACTGATATTTTTAGAAGTGCAGGAAGTTGTTTCACGCGGAAGTTCCCTGATAATCTAACCTATCATCAACGAAAAACTCAGACTGATCATTGACGGAAAACTGCCGTTTTGCACAACTTCCGAGTCGGAGAACTTTGTTGAGTGTGCAAAAATTTCCGTGTAGAAGAATTTCCGTGCGCAAAAACACCGCTTGAAATAACTTTTATTTAGAAGAACTACTAGGAACGTGAGTGTTCAAATATTAACGTTTGTGTGAACTTCCGTTTAGGTGAACTATCTTTAAGGAGAACTATTGTTCAGGAAAACTACCTTTCATGAGAACTCCCCTTGAGAACTTCCGTTCAAAAAAAATTCCGTTTAGGAGAATTTTCGTGGAGGAGAGGAGGATCCGTGTAGAGGAAAGAAAGCATCTTAAGGCTGGTTCGTATCTGACTTCTTTTTCTCTCTCTTCTGTTTTGAAGGCTGAATCTGACAGCGAAGGCTCGTTAAAGGACTTCATCGATGACGATGATGCCTCTGACAAATCCGACACGGTATCAACTTCGTCATCGTCGTCGTCTTCCGAAGAGGATATCGTCTGTTTAGACAGCGGCGATGAGGAGAAGAAAAAGAAGGAAAAGGATTCCAAGAAACAAGTCGGCCGACGCACAAGGTCATCGAAAAAAGGTTGGTTACAAGTCGAACTCTCATCTGATTCGTTGAGAGGAAATTGAGGATGATCCCCGGCGCCAAATCATTTTGATAAAATCGCAACTTTCCCGGACCTCGTCAGTGCTCGCGCTCGCTAAACTTAACTTAAAGTTGCCCAATCAGGATTAACACAAGTTAATCCTGATTGATTAACTGGAGAGAGCCGCTGTTTGCTATTTTTATCCTAACGAAATGGCCGAACTTAGCTAAACGGAACCTGCTATATCCGATCCCCGAGCTTGGCTAAAGTTAGCCTAATGAAACCAAGCCAAACTTTGTAAATCACAACCTAACCATAATCCGCCAAACGTAGCCATACCAAGTCAAATTCAGCAAAATTCAATCCAATGAAACCTAGTCAAACCCAGGGAATCGGATCTAGCCTAAAAATAGGTGAACATTAAGGGAACAGACCTTGACAATCTCAACTAAAAGACCTAACTAAAAGGGACCCAACCAGACATACCCAAACCATGCTAAAGGTAACCCAACAACACGTAGCTAAAGCTAACTGTGGCATTCTAAATTATGGATATGTCCTCCACGTCGGGGCTCTTGTGCTCAAAACTGCCCGTATAATCGAACTCGGCACCTTCCGCTAGAACCACTGTTGGTCGGCTTTCTTGTTCTTATTGACATCTGCTTGCAGAGGAATCCGAGGAAGAGGATGCTGAAGAAGCTCCTAATAGACATCCGAATGAATGGTGGCGTGAATTCGTCACGGAGGATCACTTTGACGATTTACGAGAAAGTCCGAAACTAGTTCTGCTGTTTTCTATTCTCAAAGAGTGCGAAGCTCTCGGAGAAAAAATGTAAGTAAACCAAAGAGCAAATTTCAAACGCCCGTTGAGGCTCTCACACTTGACCCGAACGAAACGGAAAACGTTTTATTTGTTTCAGCTTGGTGTTCAGTCAGTCGCTCTACTCGCTAGATCTAATTGAACACTTTTTAGAAAAAGTTGACGCAGCCACTCAGAACAATGAGGATGATGAGAAATTGATGGGCCACAAGGGATCATGGACCAAGAATGTAGACTACTTCCGGTTGGACGGTTCGACGCCGACGGATATTCGTTCTGCGTGGTGTAAAACTTTCAACAAAGAGAGTAACACAAGGTAACAGTGTTCGTTGCCGTGAATCAATCTGAAGACTTGGTGGGCTGATGCTGGTTGTTTTCAGGGGGCGACTGTTCCTGATTTCGACGAGAGCAGGAGGTTTAGGGATCAATTTAGTAGCTGCCAATCGCGTCATCATATTCGACGCCTCGTGGAATCCATCTCACGATCTTCAGAGTATTTTCAGAGTGTACCGTTTCGGTCAGAAGAAGCCAGTATTCGTTTACCGCTTCCTCGCTCAGGTAACAAATGGCTTAGCTGATTACATTATGTCAGAGTTTTTGATTCTTCGCTTTGCTTACGATACAAAAATTATGAATCTCAATATACTTAACGGACTTACCAGCTCTTGAGGTATTTTTCATGAGACACAGGTTTTTACGCACCACGAGTGCCTGGAAATTTCAGGGAACTTCTGCCTTCCTCTTCTGAAAGACGTGCATTGTTTCTGTTAGCTTAAGTTAATGTAAGGATTTTGTAAATCGATGAGTAAGCTCGCATTAGTATGTTGCAAGCCGAGGTTACCTGCGCTATGAATTTCGCAAATTTAGCGAAACTTGGGCAAGGTATTTTGCGAAATTAGGCTAGGCATCGTGCGAAGTTAGGCCGTCTTGAGCAAGATACTTAGGCTAAACCTAGGCATATCGGAGCAAGGTAGTTTGCTCACCCAGACCGACTTGTAGTAGGTATTTTTCAAAACTAGCCTGTAGTGTGGTTGGCTACCCATGGTGCTACACATCGGGCGAGCCGCCGAGGCGCGGAACCCCCTCCTCCCCGTCCATGTCCGTTGAGGAACAGCGTTCGGACAACTTCGGCGGGAGGTAGGGAACTGGGGGGGGGGGCTCGATGCACTGCCCTAGGCCAACCAAACTACAACTTGGACAACGTATCTTGCAGATCTAGATTAACATGAGCTGGGGTAAAATCAGTTATTTCATTTGTTAGAAATGGTGAACGAACCATAATTTTGTGCTTCGGAACGAATCTAGAAACCTTTTTTTAAGTTGTGACTTCCCTTTGACCCTTGTGTAACAATCCTGAACCCTTCTCAAAACGTCTTACCTTTCATGCTGCGTGTTTTCCAGGGCACCATGGAAGAGAAGATATACGAACGGCAAGTAACCAAGCTGTCTCTGGCCGGACGCGTCGTCGACGAACACCAGATTGATCGACATTACAATATGGCGGATCTCCAAGAACTCTACACATTTACTCCTGCTACTGGACCAAGGGCAACTCCCAAGTTACCTAAGGTACACACCCAATTTTAGATTTATCGTTTTATACCTTTTGTGTTGTACCCCGTTCAACTTGCTGTTGCCTAGGTTGTGCCCTATGCCGTGCTCTCTCGGCTATCGCTAAACCTAGCGCCGCTGAGGGGTAAGCGGCTTTACGGGCGATGAAGAAAGGCGAGGTTAACTTGAATCAAGGTCGCATTACGTTATGTTATCTCAGATTGATTTAAATTTAATCAGTTCATCTTAGGTTAGATCTATTAAGGCTAGATCAACTTAGGTTTAGTTTACTTTGGTTAGGTCAACTGAGGTTTGATCTACGAAGGTTAGGTCAACTTAGGTTTATCTACTAAGGTTAGGTCAACTTAGGTTAAGTTAACTTAGGTTTTATACACCAAGGTTAGGTCAATGTAGGTTCGGTCATCTAAGACTAGTTTAACCAAGGTTAGGTTAGCTTAGAAGAGGTTGGCTTAGGTAGGTTTAAGGTTAGGTTTAGTCATGTTAAGTCAACTTAGATGAGGTTGGCTTAAGTAAGTTTGACCGAAGTAAGGCCAAGTTAGATAAGGTTACTGTAAGCTAGTTGCCCTGTCTCTCCATGGGAGAGATCGATTAGGTCGATAAACTAGCCTCGCTTAATCTCTAGATTTTCGTCGCTCCGCTCGGTGAAGAAACGTAGAGCACAAGAGGTCTGACCTCAGCTTCTAGTATTACTTGCTGCGTGGAGTAATGTCGACTCTCCAGACGGTCGAAGCGGTCGTTGTTACGATTGTTCGCGCCTCTCTTCCAGGATCGGATGTTCGCCGATTTGCTGCAGGAGCACGGCGAGCGAATCGTGTCGTACCACGAGCACGACTCGTTGTTGGAGAATAAGCAAGACGAAGAACTCAACGAGGAGGAGCGCAAGGAAGCGTGGGAGGACTACGAGAAGGAGAAGAAGGGTCTCATCATGAACAACACCTGGGGAGGTGAGTAGGCGCACCTCTGCACACTTGTGGCGCAATCGAATCCAGGGACTTTTATTTTTCAGAATTTGTGTTGGTAATATAACTGCTTTTAAATACGAGGATCTCGCGTTCGGTCTGGTCAGTTCAATGGTATTGCCAACATCATCTTTTCGGGACAAAACGTTCCTACATGCGACACGACCCAGGATCCCGGACATTAATTTTGATCCAAAAGTCGGCCCACTCGTTTACTCGTGAAGTCCATCGCACGCGCGACAAGATATTTCATCTTGACTGTAGAATGGGTATCTTCAAGGTATATATACATGGATCAGTGTCCAGCAATTTTTGGTCCTCTCTGTGTCTCTTCAGAGGAAACTCCCACTAAGGTTTAAACTCATTTATACGCAAACAAAATACATCTTTTAACCAATATGTGCCTTGCGAAGGCTTTACAAATTTTGATTTTAAGTGCAAACGCCCTAGCCATACATTACATCGTCTACACCGTGTATAGACTCTTATGACTTATGTACTGCTTCATTTAATCATGGATATCTACTTTGTTTTCACCCCGTCTTGTCCTCATCCTTCTTACCCCCTCATTACACTCACTTCCAGTGCTCTCGGTGCGGATTCGCGAGTGTTCAGGAGAGTCATGAAGTCCCCTGACAGCTCGGGGCCCGTTGCGGGACTTGGCTATCTCCAAGGAAGAACCTCGGGTTCTTGTAACGCTGTTCCCCAATCTTAATCTTCATCTGAAAAAGAAAAAGGCAATAAAATTTTGATCAAAACGCTTTTTTGAAACTGATAAAATTCTTTATTTAGCTTAAGTGGTGTTTACATTTGGCTTTGAAGCAACTTTCTGTGGCTTCGGGTTCTTTTAGGTTTAGTTGACACTAATTTAGTTCTTCCTTTAGGTTTAGTTTTTTTTCCTTTCTTCTTTTTCTTTTTTTTGCGAAAGTTAGGAAAGTTCAGAAGTACTCAGCTATGTACGTTACTCACTATTCACTCACTATTGTACATGTATACAATATTAGTCGAATGAACGAAAGATTTTTCGGTTTTTACCTACGGTAAAAATATTTTTGGCTGATGTCTGAAAAAGTGATTAGGATCTAATAATATCCTTGCTCAGGTCGCATTTTAGCTTGAAATTTAGCTGATGTTTTTATCGTCGACTCAAAAATTTGCCGAAGGCCGAGAACCCTCAGTCCACAGGGACGGAATGAGTTTCGCTCTGCCTATGACGTGTCAATAAAGGATTTGTTTTTATCTGTTAAGGTCCCATGATGGGAATGATGCCAGGGCAAGGAATGGCTCCGACACAGGCCGACGTTCTGAGCGCTCTCAAGCTCACGGTAATCTATTTTCTGATAATTTTAAAACGCTCCTCTCAGCTCGCAAGTTTGTCACGCGGTTGTTCTGTTTTTGTTTTTTTGCAGTTCCCAACGATGAGCGATACCGACATGCGGAACTTGATTCCAGCTGTTATGGCCGACTATGCCAGGATGAATCCGTCAACTACAAACCAAGCCGTTCAGCAGGTAAGAGCTGGAAGCAACAAACCTATCGTCGCCAGTTACTTCTCAGCGGAAGTCACGGCCACTGAGAAGTAAGGGGCATTGGGTTTTGCGAAGTTGTAAGTCTTCAATCCTTGTGTTGTACTGAAACTTTTGGACGTACTGTTTCATGACAGTGTTTTGTTGTGCTTTAGTTCATGAATCTGCAAAAGCTGCAGCTACAACAGCAACAGCAGCAACAGTTGCTGGCGATGAACCAGCGGCAGGGGCCCAGATTGGTACCAAACTACAAAGGACCGAAGCAGATGACTTACCAGGAGCAACAGCAGATGCTCTATCAAGCTCAGCTGCGGAATCAGATGATGCAGGGACGGCAGTATCAGCCGGTACGTAGTAGCACCTCTGTGACAATAGGATTTTCGTTCATCTTCAGAAAAAGTTCCAAGTCCCTGTACAACTGTGTAGATCGCGTTACTCACGCGTGCTTTGATGCAAACCAAGGCCAACTTAATCTAGTTAGGTATTCCAAGGCTACCTTGAACAGTCAAGGTTTCGCAAACCAAGGCTGACTTGGACTCTGCCTTTTGCAACCCTTGGCTAACTTTGACCGCGTGGATTATAATCTAAGGCTAACTTATGGCGAGTATTTTGTTAACCAAGGGTACTATCAGTGGCGAAAGTATTGCTCCCTCTCATATGTTTCACTTCTCTAACTTGAAAACAGGAAGAGATACGACGAAAAAGCATTCTATTCGGTCGATAGATAGAGCAAATATCTATCGAATTCATTTCGTGCTCTTTTGTTGTATCTCTTTCCGTTCCCAAGTTACGAAGGTTTGAAAAAATGAGAGGGAGTGATACCTTTGCCACTGATGATACCTTGAAACCAGAAATTTTGCAATCCTTGGTTAACTTTGCCGGGTATTTTGCAAAGCCTGGCCAAGTAAAGCGAGGTATTTTGTATTTTGTAGGCCTAGGTCGAGTTGAGCCGAGAGACTACGTAGAGCATTCCAGTTTGGGACCGCTAACTACCGAGGAGAGATTGAAGCATCTTTGTAATGCTTGATTGTTTGCTTGCAGACCCCCAACGCGGCTTTCTTACCTTTGACGAACGACAGTTTTCAACGTGCCTACGGTAGCTCATTCACGGGCAACGTGCACCCAACTAATAATATCTACAACCAAGCCGGCTCTTCTCGTAATCTTGGCAATGCGAATGCTGGTGAGTAACCTTAAATCATGGAGAAGGACTTATCAATCCTTAAGTCAATGCTATCGTTCGAGAAATCGGTGCCAAACTTTCCACAGATTTTCTCCTCGCGGTAGATGAACATAGTTGCTCGTCCGGAATCACGCTATTAGAACGCAACCTCAGCGAGCTCAAGGTGCTTTCAATTCCCAGTGCCCATGAAGGATCTGTCTCGTATTGAAGGCAGTGTTGCCAACTTTGGCGACTCTGCCAAATTGATCTGGCAACATTGAATCTTTGAACTGCCAAAGATAACTTATTGGTGAACCCCACTTCTCATCTCAAAGGGTGATTCGAAACAAACAATACATGCTAGATATTCTCTAGTTAACCGTTAGTTGCTATTAACAATGTTAATATTAGCATATCCGGCAACTTAGTCTTCGACTCGGAGTGTGCTTTTGTCTCTGAATCAATCAATCTCAGTAAATACGTAACCTTAAGCTGGTATCTGCGCAAAAATCCACGAGATGACACGGCGCCATAAAACTTACGTCATTCGCTTAAACGTGTTTTATTTTTACAGGACCAAAAGTCATCAACATTGATACATCTAGGAAGTGAAAATATGGATCTTGGGAGTTCAGCAACAGCATGCACTCTCTGATTTGTGTTGTTCCTTTTTTTTGTAGATTTATCTATGGAAATGTATTTTTATATGTTGTTTTCTTCTTTTTGTTTAGAAATTTTAACGACACTTTAGTGAGTTCTCATGTGTTGTATACGAAACTTCTTTCTCTCTCTTCAATTTTTTTACTATGTTTTAAATTCTAGGTATTGTGATTCTTTGGGGCAATGTATTTGTATACTAGCCAGAACTGGGTACGGCACAGTCGAGATCGTATGTTTTTCGTTTTATTTTTAGTCCTGATTATTGGCAATGCAAGTTTGCACTTGGATGCCCCACTCATAATTACATAACCTGCCAACGACATTTTTCTTTGTAGAAAATAGAGTTCTTAGTCCAAGGTCTAGGATCTCGACAGTGCAGCCTGCGAGGCAGCCTGTCGTTATCGTACACCGCCAAGCATGAAAGCGGTCGGAGAGCAGGCAGTGCTCTCCTGATCGACGTAAAAGCCGACATTTTGAGAATTTTTTTATGTCTGATTCGATTTTCACCAGCAATACTGTAGTAACGAATCCAATTCCGTGGAGTGTCCAAACGCACCGCTCTCTGATTCCGCGTGCGTTCCGAATACGTATGAGCGGACTTGCTGTTCTGCGGGTCAGATTTTCTGCTCTGGCTGTCAGATTATGGCCGAATTCGCTGCCCAAGATCTCGGCAGCTAATTGTGATCTCAATCCGGACCGCATATATTCTTTCCGATTCAGTGTACTTCTCGAATGTAGAATTATTCGCTTTCCTTTGCACGTCTTAAGTCGAATCTTGGACGTCTTTCGCTCTATCCTTTCTTTTCTGTTCCCTCTGTTCGTTACGGAAACCATCGTCGCTTGAACTTTCGATACACGAATCTCGATCTTCCTTCGGCACAGCTTTCCCTCGCTCGCTTTGAGTTTTGGCGGGTTTTTGGAATTTTACGTCGTTATAATGGTTGCTTATGAATGGTTGCCCAACCTCCATATCGGATGCCCAATCGTTAGGTCTCATATGTCGGCTTTTATTTTTCTTAAACCATTGATTTTCGGTAGCTTTGGTGATAAATTTGTATTAGTCATCTCTAAGTCTTTGTATAAATAGCATATCTGTAGATATGAGCTTTTGTGAAGTGTCTGGCATACAAGTCTTAATTCTGTACACTTTATTAATAAAAAAATATTTATTTTTAGTTTTGCGCTTCACTATTTTCTTCCAGGGTATGAAAGTCTTGTGGCATCTTAATAAATAACCTCGTAAACAATAAACCATTTTTTAAAATGACATTTTACTGGAACATCGATTATTTGCGTTTCTTTTCATTGAGCAAACTGGAGCTGCAATTAAAAGATCAAAATGTGCTGCTTTTCTGTTTCAACTCTCTATAAGATATACGAGGGAACGTAATCAAGGCAGGGATTCTCTCTACTGTTACCCGCTCCTTACCGGTTCGGTGGCTTCTACAGCTCAAAAATTTCCTAAGGTGCCGTTTCAATACGAATGGTGGTTCGTACCGTCGCTTTCCCCCGACCACCGACTGTCGAAGTACCGTGCGTACATTTACCGTACGTGATTCCTGATTCATTGGTCGTTTTGCGAGATGTTTGACGGGCTTTTGATTCAATGAAAGAGGTCTAAGATAGTGGGCCTTCATTCTAGATGAGAACACACCGGTGTTCCGCGGGAACCTGAAATTCCCTCCCAAGTGATTTTTCTGCAGGACGTATCGACTTCATGTTGGCAGGTGACTTCGGAGCAAAGAGAGTCTTCGATGAGCAGGTATGAAAACTGATTTTTTCGTAGTTTTGCTAATTACTAGACGTATCGGCACCTCCTTAGAAACATGAGACTAGTCTCATGTAGAAACATGTGACTAGTCTCATGTTTAAAATTAGCGGTAGTTTCTTGTGACCTCAAATGAGATAGAGACCCGTAATTCCAGGCGATCCGTCAAACCGATTACTGTCATGGCGGCCACCCCGTAGCCACTTCTTTCCGCCCCCTTCTCCTTTGAACTCATTGAATAACTCATTCAATAACATTAGATACATCGTATTAAATACATATTTTTAAAAATACAAGACTAGGCCTTGTAGACATGAGAGGAAAAATTCCGCTGGCTGATGATATTTGCACAAACAATGCATTTGTATGGGGAGACTTGAACGCACGTAACCAACCTAATGCATTTTAAATGGACCATTAGTGCAAATAACCACATCGAATTCCCGCTCATTAAGTTTCTTGTTAATTAATCAATCGCCAAGGTGTCTGGGGTCATACTTCAGGCCTACAGAGAGAACGGGAGGTGTTTTCTGACGCCACTTGTTTGTGCGGGTTGCCTACTTACAGGATGAAAGGCAGCTTGCTCGGGTACGTCCGGAGGAGTTCGGTTTCGTTCGGCCCGAGAAAAGGCTGCCTTTCACCCTGTAAGTAGGCAACCCGCACAAGCTAGTGGCGTCAGAAAACGTCTCTCATTTTCGACGGGAGTGATATTCCACCGTTATAGAGCGTGGGACCTTGGGGAAGAAAAGGACAAAGAAGTACAGTGAGCCACAAAAGTCATGACCCATGCTTCCATAAGAAATACACGTAAGCAGGGGTCATTACTTTTGTGGCCCACTGTACAAAAATTACCTTTGAATCGTGGTGATAACAAACCGCGCCGTTGCGAGCAGCATTTTTAACCAGTGCCATTTCGCATAAATTTTGCTCAGAAGTTAGCATAGTAACTTAATGCAATAATTTGCGATCAAATTGGTTAGTTTTAAGAACAAATGCATCTTTAAAATCGTAATTTTTTACGTGCTGCTCGCAACGTCATGGTTTGTTATCACCAGGTTATCACTACGATTCCAGTACTTCTTTCTGTTCTTCTTCCTAAGGTCCCACGCTCTATAGAGCGTGGGACCTTGGGGAAGAAAAAGACAAAGAAGTACAAAAATTTCCTTTGAATCGTGGTGATAACAAAC
>Ga0058701_10002810_pt1 | contig 13456 bp, 10 predicted proteins | sample AgamicOrMae_FD_97039 | JGI IMG/M metagenome (GOLD analysis project Ga0058701, IMG submission 97039) | Agave microbial communities from Guanajuato, Mexico - Or.Ma.e | ecosystem: Host-associated > Plants > Phyllosphere > Phylloplane/Leaf | place: Guanajuato, Mexico | collected 2012-06-04 | reverse complement strand
TTTGGGGGGCATTCGATAGCGCCAAAAACCACAAGCGCCAACGCCGCAAGCGCCAGTCCGTAACTGCCAAACGAGAAAAGTCGCAAACGCCAAAGTTTCATAACGGTTAGGTTAGGTCAAGTTAGGTTAGGTCAAGTTAGGTTAGGTTGGGTTAAGTGAGGTTAAGTTAGGTTAAGTTAGGTTAGGCAAGGTTAGTATTGCGGTTTAAGACCTTTGGCGTTTGCGACTTTTCTCGTTTGGCGGTTCGCGGATTGGCGCTTGTGGTTTTTGGCGCTTATGAATTCTATCCGGTGAGTTTCAGTTAGGTTACCGGTGTGTATTTTAAACCGTATTGTATATTACCGTTATGTGTGAAGAAAGGTGCCGTCTACTTTGCGTACATCAAGAATTTCACAGCATCAAAATACGCGGTTTCGCAAAATTTTATGCCAAATCTCGTCACATATTCTTTTTTATTGTTTTTTTTTATCCTCCGGGAATGAAAATTTGCTCATCTACGTGAATCTCCCCTAAATATGTGTAATTCAATTAAAAATGTGGCCTCAAATTTGACTAAATCAACTAATTTTCAAACTGGCTTCGAATTATAATTTTAAGTGATTCCAAGCTCACCCCTAAAAAACTTCGAGTGAAATTCGCTCGCTTTAACCAAAAACTGATCATGCCGAAGGTTCGGATAAGTATGTTGTTTAAACGAGTGAATTTCTGAACGAGTGAGTTTCTAAACGAGTGAATTTCACTCCGAGTCTTCTAGAGAGCAATATTACTGCTGATTCTTTTTAACTCAGATTTCTGAAGCTTGAGCTAAGCATTCCCCAGGTTGGAAACGTGACGTATCTGATAATGATTTTGTCGACAGGTTCCGTCGAGACGGCGAGGGCAGGTTCGGAAGGTGCGCCGCCCCCAGCTGGGACGAAGCGAGTGACCGGTACGGCAGCGACCGCTACGGTAGCGACCGATGCGGTAGCGACCGCTACGGTAGCGGCTCGGTGAGCGGCGGCGGAGGCGGCAGTAGCGCCAGTAGCGGAACTGGTAGAAGCGCGCGCGACAGTGTGGCGACTACCAGCTCGGGCAGGTAGGCAACGCGCAAGAGGAGACCCCCGTGTTGCCCAAGTGCACTCCTATGTTCAGGCTGCCGCTCTCTTGTCGACGGCAATCAATGAAAAATGTCACTTGGGCTTGCGGAACCGGTTTCAACTCCCAACATTTTTAATTCACTGAATATTGAAATCTTAGGAGAACTTTATGAGTTACGTATCTTCACATTATGTGAGCAATGTTTAATCTAAAGCAAAACTTCGTGTATACGATTGGCGACCGTAGAGTCGTTATATTGATTTTTAAATTATTTTTGTGTGTTGAAAGGGTAAAAGAAAATAGTTGCAAGTGGAACGATGGTGGAGTAATCTTGTGTGGGGCATTTTTCGTTTTGTTTGTGGGAGCTGCTTTTTACCTGCCTTGTAATTCAAACATTCAAATTGTCTACGCAATATTAAGATACTATGCGATTACCCCAGTTTGGAGTCAGTTTGATAGAAATCCAACGTTCTATCAAATTTTTATTTGTAACACAAATAATTAAATAAAATTTATCATATAATATTTATTTTTTATAGTATTTATAAAATAATATCTATTATATAAATATTTATAATATAAATAATTAGGTTTTAACTTCACCTAACTCATCCAACACTACCATAATCTTTCCCTTTCTAACATAACTAAACATAACGAAATATAACCCAATATCGCTTAACAACGCCTTACTTAACCCCTTGACGTTTAGCGATGCCGTTTGGGAACAACCTAACTTACCCTTAAAGGAATTGATCGTGCCGCGAAATATTTTTTTTAAAAAGTTCAGAATGCAAATTATTCAAGAAATAACCATGGCACCGCAGGGTAAAGAATGAGTATTCTTAGTTGTCGGAGTGTTTCGGTGGCAAGTAAAATCCCTCTTTTTGCAGTTAATCCCCTTCCAAATCATACAATACGGCATAAATAAAATCTAATTTACCCTATAAGGCGTTTCAATGTATCTGTAGGCCTACTTTGAAATCCGTCATTTCTGCGATGATTAGACAAAGTCATGTTCAAAACTCTGTCGTTCTTCCAAATCTTGAGAAGATAACATTCCGATGCAGCTTTTTATTGAACTTCGCAATCTTAGGTAACGATTAAGTACTTTTTTGTTGTTTCAGTGCGTCATCTTCTGAGACTCTAAAATGGCACGGCTCTCTGAGCGACGTGAGCGTGGCGAGCTCTGCTCTGGGCCTTGTGACCCACCGCGCCCAGCAGCACCAGCTGATCGCGCACTCGGCGAGAGTGCAGACTCCGCAAAGGCATCACTCTGAGAGTGTGCTGTATTTGAGCGCGGGCTGCGAGAGAGAGCGAGAGCGCGAACGCGAGCGGGAGTCCGAGAGAGAAAGAGAGGCGAGGAACAACGAGAGGAACCAGAGACGACTCTTTCCCGTCAGTACTTATACAGTGCAGCCAACTATCGAGGGTGAAGATGGTACACCTCCCAGGTGAGGAATTCAGCTGGGGGATTTCGAGTCAGGTTGGCTGGACTGGTGACAATTCAGTTTTAGGTTAAGTCACGTTGGCTTGTTTGGTTGTAGACTTCGTATCTAAAATCAACGCGTTTTTTATGGAAAAAGCTGCTGAGATCAAATGTGAAGTGTTAATAAATACCTGTAGACGTTTATCAAGGTATTGATTCATCTGGAAAACCTGTTAATCTTAGCGAAACAAGGGAATGTGGTCTGTATGTGAATGTTTGGGAACTTTGGAATGCTTCATTCGAACGTCAGAGGGGAAATGGGTAATGTCGCATATAGGACTTTGACGCTTCGCTCTCTGTTTCCAACAAGGACGGATTTCGCTCATGTCAACAAATTCAATTAAAATAAGGAAATTTTTCAGAAAAAAAATGATTTTTTTGTTATTGGTAAAAAGAATTAAGTAATTGGTACGCATAGAATTTTCACTGTATATCATGGATATGTCAGGGAATTTTTTTTTGGTCAGGTGAATTGTCGTCACTTTGAGCTTTTTGGGTTTGACGGCAAAACGACAGTTAGTCGTATAGTGGGTTTACGAGGTGGCTATTCGCCCACCTGCCCCATTTGAAATGTATTAGGTTGGGTTCTGTGCGTTCAAGTCACCTACCATTTAAAATGCTTTAGGTTGGTTTATGTGCGTTCAAGTCTCCGTATTTTTGCAATGACTTGTGAATTGCCACTTTTTTAAGGTAGAACATTCAATAACCGAACGAAAGAAAAACTTTTGAAGAACCTCTTAGTTCGATATGTGTATGGATCAGGGACTATTTGTCACTAGCTTGAGGTATTGAAGTTCACTGTCAGTCCTGGGTAGGCATGTGCTTATCTTAGTGTGTTCCCTTGCAGAGCTCATCCGCTGTCCCCGCTATCCCCGCAACTATCCGTCGCCGAGAGAATCTGCAATCTGGAGCGCCATCAGCGCGGCCAGAACCTCTCTTCGGCCAGGATGACCGACCCCACCTTCAAGGCCATCCAAAAGAAGGCGCTGCTCGACTTCTACGAGCGCCACCAGCACCAGGTCCCCGCCAGCACCAGGCCGACGAACTCCCAAGGGCCCGCGTTCCCGTGGCGGTCCGAGCCCCAGCTGTCGTCGAGGCTGTCTGCCGCCCCGACGGCCAACCCCCCTCAGCCGCCCCCGAGACCCGCCCCGGCGCCCGTCGTGCCCCCCAACGGTGCGCCCACGACCCAGGGCGCCTCCAGGAGGGCGTCGTCGGCGTCGGACTACTCGTCCAACGCCTGGAGAGAGGTGCGTCTATACAGCTGATGCTGAGTACTTATTGGATCTCACTACTCGAGAAAAAATATCTCAGATATGAAAATGCTGTGCTTAAGAACGGACTTCGTGAATAACAAACGGGTTTTCAATGAAGGGAGTGTCTATTGACCCGACTGCACCAAATAAAATGTATTAGGTTGGGTTCCGTGCGTTCAAGTCACCTCCCATTTGAAATGCATCAGGTTGTTACGTGCGTTCATGTCTCCCTATATTAATTACATGTCGGGTCAGTAGCAAAACCTTTCAATTTAATATTTGCCAAAGACCTAAAGATGAAAGAACCGCAAGTCGGAGTGCTACGACCTTATAGGTCATGTTGTCACAGATGATAGTTCAATCCTGAATTTTTGCGGTTTTCAGTACTCCCAGTATATGCATCGGAAATTTCTAAAAAAAGTCATCTTTTAAAAGCAGACTAATTTCGATGAATTTAAACTTGTCTAAGCAGATGTTAAGTGCTCTTATGAACGGTGATGAAGTCGGGTGGTTTAAGGGACGGCATAGGTGTACCGATCACAAGATGTTGGCTTTTCAATCGCAGGGGTTCAGGTGTGGTTCTTTCATCTTTAAGGTTTTAATTTTTGCTGAATTGTTACAACACAATCTGAGCCGCATTAGCGTTGGATTCATTTTCCCCCCAATGGAATTTGAAATCAGGATTTCACAAGTGGTTCTAGCTCGATACTTATGCGATGTTTTATTTGCAGGGCCCCGTAAAAAATAGTTCAGAAGTAAGAGACAAACATCATATGTCTCGTCATCAACACAGGTAAGTTCCGAGCGAGTTACATGCCCCTGAGGATTTTCTGAAATGATGATGCTAGCCGCTCGACACGAGTGCCATGCGTGTTGCCTCCTACGGGCTGAATCCTAGACTTTCAGCCTCTAGTAGGCAACACGCATATCATTCATGTCAAGTTGGTTGCATTCTCGTTTCAGTGGTCTTTCCAAACTACTGTAACAAAAGCTTAAATTATTTTGTTTCTTCAGTTCTAGCTGCGGTTCGTTATCTTCCGACATGATGGGTCCGTTGATAGTGGGACCGTCGATAAGCGTGGACGACTGGGTTCCGGAACGCCCCCCAAAGAAGCCCCATCTGCGGGCAGCCTTCTCGCAGCAGCAGCCCGCCTCCCTCCAGCCCCCCTCCGCCCCCGCAACCGCCCCCGTCTCGTCTGCGCCCCCCCACTGGCCCCCAATTCCCCCCCTCCCTACCTGCGATTCCGTCCTCGCCTATAACTGCCCCAGCCCCGATCTCCCCCCGCCCTCACCCCCTCCGACCATCGAAACGGAGGTAAGTTTACCTAACTTCAATTATTTTAAGGTTATATTTTTACAGACAAGAATTTCAAAAATTCAAAATGATTTTTTACACGCTGCCCAATTTAAAATGTATTGGGTTGGTTTCCGTGCGTTCAAGTCTCTTCCCCTTAACCCACTACTGCCCAGCGGTGCTGTTCAGAAGCAGAAACATTTACTTGAGAGGATCTTTTTAGTTCAGTATTGTCTCAATTAAAAAAAATATCACCCCTCTGGAAACCTGAAATTTAATAATTTAGACATTCCTTAAAGCTTAAAATTTCGTATTTTGGTGGGAACGATCCTTCAAATCTCTCTTAAGCTGAATTTCACTCCAAATACCGGCTGTTATGGGTTGATCATCTACGAATCACATATCTTTTGTTGGTTGTTCCTCAGGTATTCGTGTCGGACGAACCGTTACCACCCCCGCCGCCGGAGCTCCGCGGCAGCCCGTCGCCCACGTCCGCGTCGCCGCCCTGCCCCCCGCCGATATCGAGGCACCCCTGGCGGAAACCGGAAAACAACCACCACGACAACTACCACGCCGAACCCCGGAAAAGTAGGCAGAGAACGCCGAAGCACCGCTCCGCGGAAAACCCTTTCCAGCGGCACGCCGCCGTCGAGCGGCACGCCGCCGTCGAGCGGCAGTCCCTCTGCCTGCGCAAACCCAAACCGGCCAACTTCACTCGCACGGAGAGTGACCGCGAAGTGACTGGAGAAAATTGTAGGATTTTTAATGGTGCTAGAGAGCGGTTAAACGCTCGGCTGCAGGGCCCCAACGAGCGGTTCCCCTTGAGCCCTGGTGATAAAACGCTTGTAGTGAACGGTGATCAAAAGTGGAAGAAAGGTGCTCTACGGGACAACGTGACCGTGGAAGGGTTTGTGCCCGCCGTGGCGCAGCTCCGGAGGGTCGGCGATGCACCCCCTCCGCTGGGACCGAGGTCGGCGTCCCCCCAACGAGCGGCCAAGTCAGAGTGAGTACTGATTATTTTTTTAACTGCACTGGTCTCGGTGAGATTCGCGAGTGATCAGGAGAGTCTTAAGGTCCCGTCACAGCTCGGGGCCCGTTGCGAGACTTGAAGAAAGAACCTCGGGTTCACCTAACGGTGTTCCCTAATCTTAATCTTAGAGAAGCATTTTCTACGATGTTGGTTTTTACGCGTAGGTATTCTACAATGATAATGGTTGATAAAGCTTTTCACGACTGGATAGGGTGTGTATCTCCTTAAAAAAAATCGAAAGTTGTGAGGGAACTAAAAATTTATTGACGATTTTCAACCCTTCGCGTCGTAGAATCTTATTTCTGGGTTATTATTCTGTGTTTGCACGATCTCCCCTCTCTCGCCCACAAACGCTGTTTTCTCGCTCGCTCAGATCCACCATTTGTGACCCGTGGCATCGCAATGAAAACGCTCACAATTATAAATGGTGGACCTGAACGAGCGAAAAAAACGGAGTTTGAAGAGAGGTGAGATCGTCCAAACAGAATACTTATCGCCAAAACATAGAATATTATTGGTAATAATTCATTAACCAAACGTAGCCTCCACATGATCCGACTTTACTTGCTGAACGGGAAACGTTTACAAGTCCTTAGAACCTCCAGTTTGGTGCTCCTTTGCGGAGAATTCGTACTTTGTCGATGCGTATGCAACCAGCTCAACAACTGTGTCATGTTGGTTGCCTATCTAGCAATCCACTTCCGCTTGTGGGTGTTGCGGGAACCGCCTCACGGATCAGCAAGGACATCAACCTCTCCAACGGAATTCATTATGTCGTTGCTGATTATTTTTTTACCGATGCAGTTCCGGCGCTGTGATATACCCTGTTAAATAACGCGCTGTCCCCGGTATCTTACATGTGCCTCTGACTGAGCGGCGTAACTTGCATCGTTGTCCTTGTAGGCAAAGTTACTCCATCTGGAAAAAATTTGACTATATCCATTCGAAAAATGTGGGTATATAACGCTTCCCAAAAATGCTTAGGAATAATTCGTAAAGTCCTCCTTCATTGAATGTATTAACTAGGCAGGAAAAGAAAGCTTTAAAAAAATCAGGTACAACATAGCTTACTTGTGTCTGTGTCAAAAAATTCAAAATCGAATTATACATTATTTTAAGTTTGTATGTAGTAAATGAGGATGATTCTATTTAAGTTCTAGATGTTATTACATAGACAAGGATAGGTTGAAGGTTACAATATCTTACATAAGGCTCGTATGGTTAGCCATGGTAAGGTAAAGATTAGGTTTACTTAAAGATTAGGTCAAATCGCATATTAGGTACGGTAGAATATTTCGGTTGGTAAAATGCTCGGTTAAGTTCGATCAGGTCAAAATTGAGGGTTAAGTTAGGTTAGGTTTGTTTTAAGGGCTTAATCTGTGTCCCGTAATTCGCGTCTGAGACTTTCCGGAACTATCTGAGAAAAGCTCGTTCGAGAAAGCGGTCAATTATGGAGCATGGCAATCATGATGTTAGTTGGCCGACCCTCGAAGCCGCGGAGCGCGGAGGTCACGTGACCTCATAAAAAAACGTTAAGTCTTTCTGCTGAGGGTCTGTCTTTGGCTGCACTTGGTATCATCGTGTTCAGCGGGCGTGAAGGCTGGCCGGCTGAATGCCACTGAACTGCGGCGGCCCAACCTTACGGCGGCCGCCCCGCAATCACCGCCGCCGCGCCGCTCGAGTTTTTATTTTTCTCTTAATCAAACGTTACTTCATGTTTGGCATTTTGAACAAGGAGTGTGCGGCACCCACAGAACATTCATTACATGCACTTTTCATGGGGGAAGGTTCTCGCTGAATGATTTGCGGTTATTGGACCGTACTCTGATTTTAAGACATGATTTTCCACCTATTGTGATGCACCACCTCTGAGTTGATGAATGAGGGAGGCACAGGGCACAAATTAACCGACGATAATTTAACCACAACTATCCCCTGTTTTAGTCCCATGCCTGTTTTAGGTATATGAAGATACAAAACAGGGAAAAAGCGCACGCTAAGATGAAGCCCATAACCTTAAAATCGCTTGTTAGTTTTACCAGTCAAAAAATACAAGTATAATTTGCAGTACGTATGATTACTCATCTTGAAATGTGTTCCTGTTGAGTTACTCTTCTCGTCATAACCAAAAATACTTGTATTAAATTCTGGTCACGGGACGATCGTTATCTTGGGAAAGAACAGTAATTGTACTTCAAAGTTGATTACTTTTGGTCACTCAACAATTTCCGCGTAATTTGTAAATCACTCTGTTTTCTTACAGTTAGTTTTTTTTATCTATTTTCTAAGGAAGGTGATGATACTTCAGAGCCTAAGGAAGGAGACGATAAAAATATTTGGAACTATACTGTACCTACATATCACAGAAGTGAAGTGATTTGAGCAATTCGCTAAGATTTAGACTTAGAATGTAATGGAATGAACTGCATTTGATTCTGAATACTTTTATCTGGAGACTTCGACGCTAGGCTTTGAAACATCTCATAACACGAATCCACTCTTAGATAATTAGTGGAAGGTATCAGGTCGCTATTATTTTTCGTATAGTTGGTACTCGTTTTTTTGTTGAACGCTCACAAGCGCTCGACTCTTCACCGTCTAATCTAACCCGTTTGATATCAAACGTGTATCATTTTTCAGAGAGCTTGTTTAAACAGTTCGTCTGTGATTCGAATTGTCAATCGCGGAAGATGGCAGGGCTGAAACGCGGAAGCCTGCTCAGCTCATTCGGCGAAATCGCAATTTTCATGCGCAATTTCGGGACGTTCAATCAAATTATGAAGCAACTGAAAACGTTTTTAATCACTTTTAGTATCCCTCGCTAAATTCCAGTCGTAATAAACTGAAAATTCAAAAATAAAATTTTGAGCAAAAATTGATAAAAATCGTAGGGGTACCCCTATCTTTTTTTCAACTTTTGCTCAAAGATTTATTTTTGAATATTCGGGTTTTTACGATTGAAATTAATCGAGGGATACTAAAAAGGAGTGAAAACGTGTTCGGTTGCTTCATAATTTGATTGAACGCCCCGAAAATGCGATTGAAAAAGGCGAATTTCGCCGAATGAGCTGGCATGCTTTCGTGTCGAAGCCTTTCCATCTTCTGGGATGAATATTTTAAATCATATACTAACGAAATATCTCTATAATTGTGATACACGTTTCATATCTTGGAGGAATCAAACCCCTTCATGTTTATCAAGCGGAAGGGCCTGAAGAGAGCTTCCCATTTTTATGCACAGCTATTCACAAGTTTATCGCAAATTCTTGTTAGACAGTTGCATTTTACACCCCTTAAAATTACGAATGGAGATTTTAGTAATAGAGTAAATGGTTTCAAAATGCCTTATTCCAATATTTTAAGACAAAAAAATGGCTAAACTTTTTAGCATTTTTTGCTATTTTTATAATGCTAATTTTTTATATCAAAGTTTTATTGTTTTTCTTTTTATAAATGTTTGCCCCTCAAAAAATAAACAAAAGTTTATTGCTGGGCGTGATGTAATTTTAAAATATTGCTAATTTTTTTAAATTAAGTAAATTCATAGTTGTTCCGTTAAAAAAATGCTGAAAAAGTTTTGATCATATGGTTAATTTTTAGGCGGAAATTGGTGAATGAATAAAATCTTCTAATCCGAGAAATCCCCGTGTGACCTACATTAGCTGAACTCACAACAGGCAAACTGACCTAACCTAATCACAACGACACGAGACGAAAATCGAAAGTTGGAAAAGCGTGCGAATTGAGGAGATAAAAAAGTCTCGAAGACGATTCTCGCACGAACCGAAAACTGACACCGCGGGGCGGCCATTCCGTCTCCGCCAGCGAAACCTGGAAACCAAATATGACCTTTGCCTTGGTCGTGCAGGCCACGCCGACGCTGCGTTCCGAAACAGTCCGATTCCCTCATCTCTTTCCACCACGTTGAGGTCTTATGGGAGGGAAAGAGAAGGAACACTTTCTGAACGCGGCCAGGGGAGTCTCGGATCCTTGGCTTCGGACGTCCCGCAAGCGTGACTGCTTCGGGGAGGCTTTGCTAGCTGAATCGGAAAATAGGTTGTCACAAATGGATGATATTTCTTCCGTTGTCGGCTCATATATTCGTGCGGAGATTAACCTCGAAACGTCATTGATATGGAATGCGAAATCATGGCGCATTATTCTCCATAAAGCGGATTATTCTCAATCTTCGAGTAAAATTCGCCCGTTTAAACCAAAAACTGATTAAGCCCAAGCTTTGATTAGGTTTGAACTCGTAGATTTCACTTGAAGTCTTTATGAGAGGGCACAATAAAAACACCTGTTTTAAGGAATTCTTGTTTTTAGTGTGAAAATAAAACGGGGGCACGTATTTTGGTAATTTTTTAAGGTAGACGTATTTTCAGCCACATCAATGGGAAGCTCTCGCCGAGACCTTTTAAATGATATGGCTGAACATAAGCCCATCTTGGAAAATAATCAAGATACGTACCCCCTTTTTATTTCCTCACTCATAACAGGTTAGAACTCCCTACAACAGCTGTTTCTTCTTGTTAGTTTTAAAGTAATGTACTCAATTTTAGCTTTGCATATTGTAAATATCAGCAATAAGGTTCGAGATCAAGAACAACCATCAACTGATAAAAACTAGCTTCTCTCCAAGCTTATAAATCTGCCTTCACTTTTGTGACATTTCGGCTGGAGATGAACGTCTGCTACAGTTGGCAGCCATCAGTTCTTGTCGGGTCTCTAACCACGTGACCCTAAAATACCAGCAACTAGTCACGTTGTGGTTTTAGTATTCCATGCTTAAATTCCGGTTTTTCTTAGAGAACTAGGACACGAGACATTGTAAACTAGTTAAAACAATTGCAGGAATTTGAAAACGAGGGGATTTGCAATCGTAAATTTGGCAGAAATAGCTTCGTGATACCGCCTCTCCGCGACTGCGTGCCCTGTCGGTAACGCTTCCAGCATGCGTCGGTAGTTTTATTTGTCGGTAACATTTACACCGCTAAACTTACTGCGTCGACGGGCTGGTTTCTAAACCAGTGGAAATAGCTTAAGTTTTCAACGAACAATTCGCTGGCCTGTATTAAGTGGTTTTGCTTTTTAGGGATTCGGGAAACCATGGTGCGAAGCGAGCCTGTATTAACCGTTTAAACGTCTTTTTAAAATGAGAGACTTGGTTTATACTGCGTTTGTACCCACGGAAAATAAGCCTGTATATTTGAATCGCGTTATAGCTTTACCTTGTTTAGAGGAACCTTCACGTTTTAAAGCAAGGTATGAAAAATTTTAAAGTAAAACTATCCTTCCTGTTTAGAGGAACCAACACATTTTAAAGATATCAGAAATTCTAAAGGCAAACTTACCTTCCTGTTTAGAGGAATCAACACATTTTAAAGTAAGATATGAGAAATTCTAAAGGCAAACTATCGTCTTAATACGTGGAGAGCCCTTTTTGTCGAAGTGACGATGAGGACAGAGTAAGTGCAATGAGAAAGTAGTGAAATAAAATTTGGAGCAGCTTTCTAATCTGAGGAAGATCGGAGTGAGTGAGCTTACTTCGAGCAGCAGGGGCAAGCGTGTCTAACTGCAACCGATCAGAACGGTTTGCGAAGAGGTACCGCTTTCTGGGTATTTAACCGTTTGGTTCCGACAGGTACCAGGCAGTTCTTTACTTCTCAACATCTTTTCTTAGAAGCACAGACTGATACACCGTTGAAACGCCGCCGCCGTTTTTCCTATTCAACACCTCTTCGACTAATCGACCAATCATTTATCTCGAAGTTTGTTTCCAGCCAATATTTGAATGTGGCTTTCTTTTTATTTTTTTTAATTTTTTCAAAAAATTTAGCCTTGGTTGGATGGTTTTTCCAATAATTCTAACTATCCGAACCTTTTCGCGCCCAGTATTACCACCCTTCTTCACTTATTATAACTGCCAACTTCTTCGCGGGTCTTCTTAATCTTTAAGTAATACCAACTTTCTACGCTGTACTTCCTTGTCCTCACCACCATCATCTCTTTAAGTTTAAAAATCTATTCAAACGGAAGTGCTGAAATGGAATCGTTTACAGTTGGCAGCTGTGAAGTTATATTTACGAGTGTTACCAACAGCGAGCATTAAACCGGTTTCACCCGCTGCAGTTGGCGACACTGCTCCATTCTTTGTGACGCAACCAAAGGACAGAGGTCACGAGGTCAACCTGCATCGTCCGTTTGTGGGTTCACTTACATATGCTCGCGCGCGCTTTGCAGATGCACTCTAATGCAGTTCAAGACCCTCTTAACTTTTTTTTATTTATATCAAGGTTGGCTGTCGTGGTCAGGATTCGAAATCGTTTTGGTTGATTATACTTTCGCATTCACCTAACTTAACCAGCCAATCAAAATTGAGATACTATTACTCTCTCAACGTAAAGTCCATCTAACGCATTTTAATAGAAATCTGACTTTATCTAAATCCAGCCTTAGCGAGTGTAACTGAAACTAACTTGAGCCTGACCTATCTAAGCAAACCTAGCCAAGCCTTACTTTTCCTAACCTAACTTAACCTAACCTAGCGGCACAATTACACCCGCAATCACAGTAAAAACATCCGTTTTGGGGAATGCTATATCTTTTGGGTGTGAAACTAAAATGGGAATAGTACGTATTTTGGTTATTTTTCACGGTAGGCCCATGTTCAGCCATATCATTCGAAAGGTCTCGGCGACTGCTTTCCGTTGATGTGCCTGAACGTAGGTCTATTTTGAAAAATAAACAAAATACGTACTACCCCCGTTTTAGTTTCGCACCCAAAACAGGTGTAGCTTTTTCCAAAACGGGTGTTTTGTTTTTATTGTGACACCGGACAAATGGCCCACGGACGGAGTATTTCAGTCGTAAGCGTACCAAATTCCGAAAATCAGCTTTTTAGCCTGTTTAGGGAGTATTCCGATCATTTCCGTGTCCCAGCCGTCTTAGTTCCTGGACATGTCCCGAAAAACGGTCTTTAGTATTCCTGGCAAAGTTATCATTAAATGCGCGATCTAAGATGTAATGCAACTTCTCTTCCTTGTCGGAAGTCTGACCAATCAGATGGCGACTTGAGTGTCACGCTGTCACGTTACGTGACTCACGTAGGGCAGTCACGCGGCGACGTCACGCACCGCGCTTCCCACGTCTCAGCACGTCCCTTCAACAAACGGACTCGTACTCGAATTTTTTATTGTAACGTAGTCCAAGATAATATTACGATTCGTGAATTTTGAAGAAAGCTTCAATCTCGAAGGGAATACCCTTTTTTCCTGACAATGGGAATCATTTTGAATATACGTTAATAAACA
>Ga0058701_10002809_pt1 | contig 13457 bp, 11 predicted proteins | sample AgamicOrMae_FD_97039 | JGI IMG/M metagenome (GOLD analysis project Ga0058701, IMG submission 97039) | Agave microbial communities from Guanajuato, Mexico - Or.Ma.e | ecosystem: Host-associated > Plants > Phyllosphere > Phylloplane/Leaf | place: Guanajuato, Mexico | collected 2012-06-04 | reverse complement strand
AGTTTATGACAAGCATATCACCGGGCTCTGTGAGAAACAGCAAACAAGAGTTGAATTGGAGGTTAAGAAAGCGAGGAGCGTGATGCTCATGCCGTATTATTTCAAAGATCCTAAGTTCAACAAAGATCCACCTCTTTTTGATCCTGATAGGCCCCAGAGGCCAAATCCCTATTAAACTGTTAGATTGTTGACCAAAAGTGTCTAGCCGAAAAATCTTCGAACTACCAACACCCTCATTCAGTTTCAATTTCAGAATTCAGTCCTGCAGCTCGTGGGGAATCGCAGAAAAGCATGCGGGTCGCACGTGGTGGATTCTTGAGAAACCCAACATGTGCTGTGTCCCCCATTCTCTCTCTCTGCCAAACACACATTGTTTATCAAATCGACCATGTTTAAACCAATTATCATCGGAGGTCAAGATATAAGCTCTCTTAGAGCCATATTCGATCATGACGATAAAAGGATTATTGTTCCTACCAATCGCCAGCTCATCTATTACAATATCGAATCCGGCTGTCAGGATGGAGTGGCGAACATCTCTCCGAACAGGTTGAGTGAAAACGAGGTTATCGCCTCGTGTACGAGGCTAGATATGTTCCTTTATCTCTTCACCAACTATGGCAAGATCTTCATATGGAGTTTAGAAACCCATGACTGGACAAATGAGATGTCGTTGCCGTTCAACAAACAAGACGAAACCTTGCTCGCATGTAAAATGCCAAGCAAGAGGCAATACTTATACACAACAAGGAACAACCTCACAGGTGAATTAACTCTCTATCATTCTATGTCAAGAAGTGAGCGTGAAAGACCTAAGCAATTGGATTTCGTCGGCAATGTCTCGAATGGAGATGAGACATCATTCGATCTCGGCTGTAGGCTGGTGGGGGGTGAGCAATCAATTGTTGAACATGCATCTCAGGTCAGCCTATCCAACAAGGTGACTCTGGCATTCATTCATCTTAATCGTGTTTATTTTCAGCGAGTGAATATTGGTGAGGAGCTCAAACTTAAAGTAAGACATCAGGTTCAGGATCTTGACCTGACTTGCGTTCGCGCCAACCCTACATACCCCATGGTTGCCACAGGTGATATCAAGGGTAGGATATACTTATACACAGGTGAATTGCATAGCACGAAATTGAAAAACTTGAATAGAACTAAATTACACTGGCATCACGGTGCAATCAATGATCTCTGTTTCTCTAGCACTGGTCTAAGACTCTACTCGGCCGGGCGCGAGTCTGGCTGTATAGTTATTTGGGATTTGGCAGCTAATACATTGGGAGGCAAGAAGGTTGTACCAGCTCTAGGTATGCCTATTCGACACATCAATTGTAGCCCAAGTTTCAGCTTTTTGGCAATTTCTTCTGAGGACAATGAGATTAGATTCATGAATACCGACGCCACTAGCACACCAATGAAAACTTTAACGAGGCGTACATACGACATGTACCTGAGGAACGACCCAAAAGCGATGAGATTTGGATACGGGCGAGGGTTAGCTAGTGATTGCCAGGAGAATGTTTTCAACGATTTCCAGTCCAACTCAATTGGCCTACTGTGGCACTCCAAGACAGATTCGGTGGTTACTAATGCCAAAACTGGTCGTCTACAATTCTATTCGACCAGATTGAGGGCCACTGTCGAAACTCTAGATTGTCTCAAGTCTTCGATACTCTCACTAGATAACCAAGGAGGTAGAGTTTTACCGAGTGAGATAACCCGAGCCGCGCTGAGCTCCGACGGAGACTGGTTAGCTTTCTATGAAACACGAAAAGCCGTCGACGGTTTTTTTCCGGAGGTCAAACTTCACATCTGGCAACGCTCATCTTCATGCTCAAAGTGGTTCTGGATCCAGACAGCTGATAGACTCCATTCAACGTCGACCATCACTGATCTCAAATTCTCGCCAGATGGTCAGTATCTCGTGAGCGTAGGTGAAGACGGAAGGTTCCAAGTCCTCCACAGGGTGAGTTTAGATCTCAAATCCCCTAATAAACAAATGTACGCCAAAGGGTTTTTCGGAAATGTCCCGGGATCCCTCCCCTCATTAGCAGCGTTTTCTCAAGACTCTTCTGTTCTAGCAATCAGTCTAAAGAATGAAAACACTCTGATTTGGATGATAGTAGACCCCTACAAGCTAGAATACGAATGTCAACTCAACAGGGAAGACTCAGACGACATTGAACACCTCGTACCGCCTCAAGAGAATCGTGATGAAACCGCCAGAAACAATGATAAGCCGGACAAAGACAAGGCACTGCAACCAGTTCTAGGATTACATTTTGGCCGTCACGAGCCTTCTAAGAGTATAGCTCCTCTTTGCGAAGTACGTGCGAAATATATTCGGATATGGAACATATTGAATGCTCAGTCTAGCTCAGCCGAAATGATGGAGTACCTAGCGACAGACGGACAGAAGGAGAGCTATGGGTTGGAAAGGGGCGATGAAGATGGCGAAGATGAGTTCACAGCTGCAGCTTTCGATTCAAACTTTGATAGTGATCAAACCCTAGAGCATTTCGCTGTCGGAACAAAAAAGAATTTGATCTATTTGTTCGAGCTAAAGATCAACCAAGATTCGAGAAAGCTACAACCACTTCTTATCATCGACGGATCTCTACAACAAATTAACAACGCAACTAATCCCAGATACTATCTGAACATGTGTTTTGTGAAAAACCCAATATTGGACATAGATGAAAAGTCCCATCAAGACCCAATTGTTGTGAAATTAATCAACAGGTTGTGCCTCATGACTAACGAACAAGAGCTCGTTGGTTTCACAGACAAGTTTACCGTAGAGAGAGAACTGGCAGTTAACAGTTGTAATGATGTGAAAACTTATGAGCTAGGAGAGCTGCAGGAATACTTCATAAAGACTGAACTAAAATATCAGAATGAAATGAAAGACTTGACTACAAATGACGAAGATGCACCTAAATCAGCCAAAATCACAATGAAGCAAAGAAGGATCAAGCAGCGACTTGAAGTCCAAAAGATGCTGAAAGACCTATTCGATATCATACCTTCGCACAATCTGCCTCGCATTGAAATACTAGGTCCAATGATCATCGACAAATTAGCCATAGAATAAAAAATATTCTTATAGCATGCTGCAAAACCCATGTTAGTTGGAACCTTGATTATGTTCTAATTAAGTTCGTGTGATCAAAATGTTTCGACTCTATTTGTGAGGCCGAACGATTGCCCAGGCCAATAGATCTCTAGAGTTTGCCTTCTTATAAAGAATCACGGTGAGAAATGAGATCGGGAGTTTTTATTCGATCGTTGATTTGGCGAAGCGTAAGGTCGATGATCAATCTTTTGTCCGGCAGGTTATTCAAAGAAAGTTATTCAAAGAATCAAATCGCCGGCTGACTAACTATTCAAATAGACGCGGGGTAGACACTGCGCATGTGCTACTCGATCCGGACATGCGAATGCACTGCACTCGCGCTAAACTCCGGCACACTTGAACGGTGTCCCACGTCTTCTACATGCTGTCGCAGCTCCATGAGTTTGATACCACGAGCATGAGTCCACGATGCAAGGCTATTAGCTAGGGTCTTCACCTAATTATCTCCATCTATCACTACCAAGACAACACTGAGGATATACCTATTCATCATATAGCTATTAAACTCCCCATTTCTACTCGCCACCGGTTTATTCCCGATAGAAGTTAGAAAGTTGTAGTAGTATCTACAGAAATGGCAACTACCATGGACGTACCCCAATTTGATATTGCTCCAAAAGGTGTTCTGCTCGGCCATATGGGATGGGTCACACAAATTGCTACAAACCCTACTGATCCAGAGACGATCCTGAGTTCTTCACGTGACAAGTCACTCATTGTTTGGAAACTCACTTCCGAGGATGGATACCCATTCAAGCGTCTGACTGGTCACGGTCACTTCATCACAGATGTCGTTTTATCTCTCGATGGACAATACGCCCTTTCGGGCTCATGGGACAAGACATTGCGCCTGTGGGATCTAAATGCAGGAAAAACTACACGCCGTTTTGAGAGCCACAAAAACGACGTGCTTAGCGTTGCGTTCTCAGCTGATAACAGACAAATTGTCAGTGGTTCCAGGGATAAGACAGTCAAATTGTGGAACACATTAGCGCAATGTAAATACACGATTGATGGTCACTCTGACTGGGTCTCCTGTGTCCGTTTCTCACCAGCTAGCGCGCATCCAATCATAGTTAGTGCATCTTGGGACAAGTTAGTTAAAGTATGGAATTTGAACAACTGTACAATCAAGAACAATTTCCAGGGGCACACAGGATACCTAAACACCGTTACTGTCTCACCAGACGGTTCCCTCTGCGCCTCCGGGGGTAAGGATTTCAAGGTCATGTTATGGGATCTAGCCGATAGCAAGCACTTGTATACATTGGACCATAATGATATCATAACGGCACTCTGTTTTTCACCTAACCGATACTGGCTATGTGTAGCTACCGGACCGGTGATCAAAATTTGGGACTTGGAGAACAAACACCAAGTGGAGGAACTCAGACCAGAGGTTATTTCATCTACATCTAAGCCGAAGACGCCCCATTGTGTTTCGCTGGCCTGGTCAAATGACGGTTCACTCTTGTTCGCCGGGTACACAGATCATGTAATCAGATACTGGCAGGTGCGCGAACTGACTCGTGATCAATAGTAAGAAAGCAAAAAAGAGAAGAAAGTGAACGATAGAGAAGGAATTATCAAATAAATAAATTATATAACTTTATACAATGCGTTTGTCCATGGTGTATATTGTCCGAATATGGAACTCGTAAAAATCACGAAAATTTCTAGACCTAACAGTCAAATATATGAATACGCTTGGATCTCCCATGTCATGTGTTATTTGATCGCAAATGTGTGTCCGACTCTCGACAAAGATCAGGCACCCAACTAAAATCTTGGGCTAGAGTTCACTCCCGCAACCTTGACTAGATTGAGATTCCGTTCGAGCTGCAGGTAGCAAGATTGCCTGTGGTTTGCGGGCCAAGCCGGGGAGGTCCACTCTCCAAAGACTCTAAAGGATGGGCCCAATGCAGCAAAAAGGCCTCCCACTAAGTCGTAGCCAACGACAATGATATATGTTGACCGAGTTAGACAGTCAAGCTGGACCGCATCGCGCCAACTTGACGGGGCCCGTGGTTGTGCTCACCATAGTTGAGTGCAGCATCTGGTTGTGGCGTCTAAACTGGTCATCAACGTCTTTGGACGATATTGAATTTGGTGGTGGGGACAAGGAGTAGTCCTCGTGATCGTTTTCGTTGCTATACGTCTCAATGGTTGGCCTGCTTTGTTCTTTCATATTGCTCATCATTCGCTTGAGTCTCTCGTACTCGATGGTGATGCTTTCATACTTCCTCTCCAAATCCTCAACATATTCCTTTTTCCTCTGTCTCGAGCATTGGGCCGACTTTTTATTTCTGATCTTTCGCCTAATTTTGCGCAATATCCTTTCCTCGTTCTTGCTCAACGGTCTCATCTGGCAAGACAATGGGAAATCAGTGTAGCCTTCTTTTAGCAGCAAGCGCTTCTCCTCTTCTGTTAGGACAAAATCTGTTATATGCCGACAACGGCGCGATTTCTGCTGCTGCTCCTCCGCATCGGTACTTGTGCCCCTTTGTTGTCTAATCCGCCTTGCCAATTGCGGGCCAGTTGTCTCTTTATGATTACAACTGTTATCATTATTATTGTTATTATTGGTGTACTTATTATTGCTCGAAGAGTTTGAATTATTTATCTTGATAGTGGAAGTGTTGTGATTCAACAATGACGAACCACCTGTCGATTGATGAGAGATTGGCTTGGTTGAAGTATTTGCTCCAGGGGAACTGGTGACCACTGTTGTAAAGCAGTAGTCTGTCTGATGATCATTGTTATTGCTGTTTGTACCATTGGAGGTCTTGCTGAACATGGAGTAAATCTGATTATTGCTCTTCGTTTTCACTCTCTCACTGCTGCCTCCCAACTGGGCGTCCGCCTGACACCAGCTGCCCTCTGGCAAGATGGCCAAGCCAGACGCCTGGTCCACGGCCAGTGAGTCGGTCTCGTTGTAGTGGTGGTGATGATGGTGGTTGTGGCCATGAGGGTTGCCATGGTTGGAAAACTGGTGCTGCTCGTAGACGGCTGCCTGTTGATTGCGCGTGCCACATGGGAAGGTGCCATTCAGCGGGGGTGCCCCATCGAGCGGCGAGGAGCCAATGGACGAGACAGGACTGGTGGCCGTGCTTGAGAGGCAGCCCAAACTGTTGGAGTTGCTATTTCGACGATTGCTGTTCGTCTGATTGAGAATGTTGTTTATATTCAATCTGTTGTTCTGTGAGGAGAAATTCCTGTGGCCCTGATGGTGTTGCTGTTGCTCCCCATTGCTTGTACACTGAGTGGACGCGCCGTGTCCACCGGCTGACTGGATTATTTGTTGCTGAATCAGCTGGCTGGTGGCGGCGACAGAGATGCGGTTCTCTCCCAACTGTTGCTTCATGCACACCTCATCTGTGTGGCCCCTGTCCAGATCCTGGTCCAGGTTGGACTCTGAATTGGAGCCGCAGGCTTGCTGGTGCAACGTGATCTCCAGCTCAAGCTCGTCGCTCGCCGGCAGCCAAGGATCCAGGCCCACCGCGCACGGGTTTGAAACTGCGCCCTGCATTGAGGGATCGCCGGCAATCATTTGGCCATTGTTCAGATGTTCAGTGGAAATCACCGATCCTATTCCGCTGCTCCACCATTCCATCATTTCGGACAGTTGCACTAAATAAACGTGTAATTTATTACTGGTAATTGGTGATATAAATTATTTCGCTCACAAACTGTTCAGCTCTGTTGCCAAGAGTTTACAGTACAGTTCCCACGAGTAGGCAAAAAAAGAGGGTAAAAATGAGATAACGGGCCCACTCTAAATGAGGCTCATCCCTTTTTGCTCGTAAAAAATTATCAAGAGAATATCATAACTCGGTTGCTTTCTATTGCACGATTAATGATGCCGTCGGATCATATTTTGATTTTCTATTTGGCGCTAAATAATCTGCTGCTCTAGTTACTTCAGTTGATCTCTCAATCGCTGGCTGACTCGCCGGTCCCGCAAATGGTCTTGCTCTCGCTCACTGGTGTTCTGGTACTAGTACTCTAGGCAATGCCTTCCTCTCGATGCAGTGGGGCTGTTTTCTCCAATGATCGTCACATAATACAATGGTCAACCAAGCTCTTTGATGGGCCTCGCGGGTCGCCAGTGGAGCCCGGAATGAGCAATTCAATATTGCCTTGGATAAAATGGGAGAGCTCGCGAGAGGGAAAGAGAAAGTGACAGATATAAAATTAGGCAGACTGGGAGGGCGAGATAGAGATAGAGAGAGAGAGAGCGAGAGAGAGGGGAAGAGGCAGAGCAAGAGATTGCGATAGATGGAATGAAACAGAAGGACAGAGGGGGAGGAAAGATGATGAAACGAAAAGGGCACCTGTTAGGCGTTTCGTTGGTTCGTTCGTTCAGTTCGGAGGCTAGTGGATGATGAGAGCTAGTGGAAAGTGTATTGGGGGTAGATTTGCGCGCGCAACTAAAAAGCCAAGCCCCAGCTCTAAGGAGGGACCATGTGCCCATGTGGATCGCTAAGTTTATCTATCAGAAGCGCAACTTTTTGCGCCTGCTAGAATTTTGCCACTTATTCTTATGCACCACAAATGTGGATCCCCCCGGCAATGAGCTTTTTCCTCTTGCCGCAAACGCACCATTGCAATCCCATTATCCGGCCGGCGGGGCACACAAACACTTGTTGCTCTTTGGGCCGGCTCTCTTTGTCAGTGTGTGTTTGCGTGTGCGTGCCAGTGCCCAGCTATGTGGCCTAGTCCGTCTGCCAGTCTGTCTGGGCATGTAAGTTGGGACCGAAAAAGACATCATGTTGCATGTTATTGGGCTACACTAGCCAGTGCGCCGGCTGAGGCTCTCTTTCACTCCCTGCACGCAGCAGCACACATACTCAGAGACATACATCAATTCACAGACTCGCTGATGTTTAGAGGCCCGTCAAGACTGCAGACTCAACTGAGAGAGAAGAGGCTCTATTTTTGCACCAGCAACTTTCTGCGCCCCTCTCACAAGGGGCTCAGTCTTCTCTGGCGGCCGCACTGAATGGGGCCCCTCATGGTGTTGGCTGCACCCAAGTAGCGCCCCAGACCACTGCTCTGGCCGTCTACATAGGCCGTACACATAGGGGGCGCCCTGATATGAAAGCTCATCTCCCCTGCTAACACCCTGGCCCAGTGCGGAGAGCGAGCCCAAGCACTGGGGCGGATGAAATTCAGCTTTGTTATTATTGCTGCTCCTCCTCCTCAAACAAATGTCAACCTTGATTCCTGAGCTAACCATACGCAGCCGTCCGCGACTCGCTTAGGACGCAAAGCAATCACTCTTTTATATTTGTTCCCATGCAAACATTCAAAGGGCCAGAGGGGCGAGCAAAACTAGGCCCTTCCAGAGGAATGCACATCCTGCATGCGCATTCCCCTTGCGCTCGCCCACTTGTCTCCGATTGACAGCCATCTGCTGTTGGCGCATACTGATACTCATGCTGGATATTAGCATTCTATGAATAGTTTTTCCATCAACAAGTGTTAGAATAACAAAACACATCGAGCACATCGCATTTGCCCTCCGAGGCCGCGTCTGATGTGTTTTCATTGGAACAAAAAATTAGGATGGCCCAATGAAATGGCCCACTGCAATGGCAAGCGAAACAGACCTAGACACGAGCCTCAAATGTCTCTTGTCATCATTGGCGAGGGATCATCATTATATGTTTTGCTTTTCTTCTCCTTGCCAGAATTTGATGGAAGAGGAGGAGAAAGAGAGCTTAAAGAGTGCCAGTCTCAATGGGCCACAGACTGAGATGGTGCCAGTTTGAAAGGGCTTCGTTTCTTGCTCGATTGGGCTGATTGGTGCTTATTTGCCAGGCGAAAAGAAGGAGCAAAATTACAACACTTTAGTCGAGCTAACAGCGGACATCAGCAGAAAAAAAATCACTCTCGCTCCCACGAAGAGACCACCTTTGCCTTTGGTCCATTGCGAATCTTCTGCTCATTGGCCTCAAATTTCATCTTAAAGCTCCTCCAGCTCTAGTCCATCGGCTCTTCTGTGTGAGCTATCCTCTAGAAGGAATTGGAAACAATTGGAATCCTTCGCAAAGGGGGTTACTCGATACTCGCCAATTGAACTGACGTCTTGCCCAGAAAGCTTTGTGGCCTTTTTAACCTGGAACAGAGGCCAAACTCCTCCTCATAAGACCTCATGTGACCCATTTAATATCTGCGCCCAGTCAGACAGCGGGACTTGGAGCTGGTAAGAGTGTGCGCCTTTTGCGCCAGTTTCTTGCCCATCCCAATGTTTTATCTCATCTTCATGGAGGGCAATCCCCCAGGGCGGCCCGAGGAAAGAGCCTCAGTAGAAGGCTCCCAACTTTGAGTGGAGAAATAAGGCTCATTTAATTGAATGTTGCGCAACAGGTTGAATTTTCCAGCTCAGACCTCCTCGAGAACTCGCCGCTCTTCGTCCAGGCGGCCGTCCACCTCGATCCTAGACCCCAGCCCAGCCAATGAATAAGTGAGAGTTAGAGTTCGTAAAGTGATAAATAAATAATAGTTATAATCACAACAGCTCTCTGACCACAAGCAAAATCCAATGCTTTCCACAACTGCTCTCTGGCCAAAGATGGTCGCCATGATATCGGACAGAATCTCGCCCGATTTATAACAATTTCTCGGCAAAGATAATATATTTCCACTGCGCACAGGCGCTCTTTCAGATTCTCCATTGACAAGATAAGAGAGTTACGCAACACAACTTTCCAACGACTGTATACTGTCTCCGCTTTGGCTCACTCTCGAGGCGCCATTGGCGGCCGATTTATCTTTCCGCGAACGCTGGAGCGTCTATTGCGCAACATGAATTCGCAGAGTTTTACCCTCAAACATGCCACAAAGTAAGCTGCCATCTCCAAGCTCAATGGACAGACTAGGCTGATAATGTCCAGCCTCTAGTTTAAACTAAAAATTCTGTCTCCTTATGGCTTGGAGGCGGCTAGATGAAACCAGCCAAAGCGAGCTTGGCCAAGAGGCATTCCCCGGGCCAGTTGGGCTGGCTCATTGCATTGGAGCAAAAAGTCTCCAATGCGCTTATCAATTTTGCAATCACTATTCCTTCCTTTATGTCCCCACCAACTCGCTTGGATAAATTCACATTAAAAAGTTCCCCCCGGAATTCTCTATCCGGAAGCGTTGCTTGCAGCCGGTCGGCATCGTTTTTCCATCACTGGTGGCCGGCTGAGCCTCGAAAAAGGCATCGGATCCAAATAGCTCCAGCAAGGTTAAAATAAGCTCATGCAGAGACGAGCATCTGCACAGTGAAATGAGTTAAATCAACAATGGAGACAGTTTTTCAGCCACATCAGTTTGAATAATGTCGGCTCGATACTCGAGCGCCTCAAGATAGTCATGGCTGAAAACTGACCAGTTAATTTGACTACAAGGCTGACTGCCCACCGCATCCTTTCCGAAAAGGAAGTCTGAACAAGGCTCGAGCATCGCAAAGAAAGGCTCCACGTTTCGTATAAATCTTCGGGACGGGTGCCAGCAAAGGGGGCAGACTAGGCGATCGGAAATGTCCCGAATGCCAAAACGGACTGCTCGTATCTTGAGAAAAAGAATGAGACGGCTGGAAAAATTCATCCTTGTTGCATGAAAGTCTCTATATAGTCATGCTATTGAGGAGCATACGAGAAGAAGACATTTTCATGCCCCGGAAGCGCAAGATGTTTCTCTGTTTTGTTGGTTTGTTGGTTTCTCGTTTTGTGCACGGGACTCTATCACGCTATACATGTAAGTTGCGCTTGTGACGTCCACGTCCAAGACGAGAGCTCTCTCTCTCTATTTGTCTCCCTATCTCGAGAGTCAATACCTCAAGTACGAAAGCTAATGTGCTATCGTCTGTGCGCGCGAAGGAATTGGGTTGGGTGGAAAAATTATCGCCAAACTGGATCAAGACGAATGAACTCTTCCATCCTTGATCTCGAGACACAAATAAGCCAAGACCGGCCCACAATGGATTTGATTTGTCAAAGTTGATCGACATCTTTCTCTCGCCCCACAATGACACTGGAAACCGAGGGGATAGGAATGAATTCCCTCAGTTTCCCCCGTAGTGGAATCTTTTCAGAGAAAGTACTCCATTTTGCTCCATCTCAGGATAGGTCAGAGGGATACAGCTAAGGTTCCCTTCTCTTAGAAGCACCGCCAATTGGCTGAAAATGATCACTCTAAGGCCACTCTGAGAACGGGCTGAAAGTTTCTTGTTTGTGAGGGAAAAATATTGAAATTGGTTTCGCAACTCTCGAGCGATTTGTGTGCATTACTTATACCAATCGGGTGGGCATAAATCTTGGAAACTTTATGGCCAACTAAGCAGACACAAAGGACGGCCCATGACAGCTGAGTTGATTGGCTTCCATTGTTGCAGAGTCTGCGGATCACTTGCCACTAACCTTAGCTCTGAGGCAGGAAACGCAACAACAACCTTCTGGTGGTTCTCTGGCTTTGGAACAAGTTTCTTGGTGAAAAACAATCTTTTTGACGATTAGGATTTTGAGACAAAGTCAAGCGCATAAATCTTGCTCTCCATCTCTCTCAACATAGTTCTAGATGAGATTCAAGAACTATACTCGAAGGCTAGAAGGGGGGAAGGAGAGAGGGAGAGAGAAAGAGAACTCAGGAGAATTTTAACTCTGGTTAACTCTCCAACTGCGACAACGTCAGCAACAGGAGACACTCGTTATGACTGATGGGGAAAATTGGCTATTAGTAAGACATTGACAAGCCTCGTGTGCAAACGATACAGCTCCAGTTGAACAACTTCGTCGAGCCACATTAGTGCACTACTAGTCTACCAGTCTCACTTGTTTCGTCTGTCACTGTGTCTCTCTCTCTCTCTCTCTCCCTCTTGACGTATATCGCTCGTGTTTCGATGGCTAGCCAGTGTCAAATCGAGCACTTGTTTGCGTGCCGTAGTACTGCTCTCGTACACAAGCGAGCGAGTGAACCATTTCAGTGGCTGCTTTTATATTTCCTTCTAAGCGAGCATAAGTCTAGTTGGGCTAAGGCTCGTTGCTCGTAGCTTATGGTGTGCTACAGAGACACAAAGATATGTGAATTCTTATTGTACGCTGTGAAGGCTCTGAGGCAATATATAGCCACGAATCTAAGAACTTCGAGGGGAAGTTTCAACCGCCTTCCTTGCCTTGCCTGGATCCAAGGAGGAAAAAAGTGACTCGGAGTAGCGCCGAGTCCAGCAACAATGGCACAACGACAAGGAGGAGTGGATAGAACCTTAATTTAATGTCTCTATCTAGTTCATTAGCTCTTTGTTTTCACTCTTTTCAACCTAACAGTTTAAGTTTAGGTAGTGACTACTATATAAGAGACCAGATTTGAGCTTCAAACCATCAGTAAGAGTTTGTGACTTATTCGCTTAGCTTATTTAGATAAAGGATAAATTTTGAAAGCCGAGAAGCCAAACAAGAGTTTAGGACAACAGGATTATTTATATTATTGACCAGGTATTATCAGAATAATTTCGAAGTTTCTATCAATAAGGCGGAGAATTTATACGCTAAAGGAGTTAAGCCGAAAGATCATCAACCCCAACATGGCCGCGAAGACAATCTCAATTTGTGCACTTTTTTTGAGCTGCTTATGCGCAATTGCGCAGGCCGCCCCGCCCACAGCTCCTGTATCAAGCGCCCCATCAGCCAATGGGCCCCCAGTTGTTGAGCCAATTATTGATTGGGGCAAGTGTCCTCAATTGGCTCCAACTGAGGAGCAGCGCAAGACAAAAACCGAGATCATTAGACAATGTCTGGACAAGCATCCCTTGGGCAGCACCGACAATTTGAATGCGGCCGCAGTTGAGAAGCATAGGATCCTTTTGGGAGAGTGTGCACTCAACAAAGAGGACTGGTTCAATGCCGACAAGACCTACAAGTATGACAAGGCCGAGGACGAATTGAAGAAGAAGGACGTCGAGGCCTCAATTAAGAGCAAGATACTGGAGCAGCACGCACAATGCAAACAGCAAGCTTTAGAGAAATTCCCAGCTAACACCTCAGTTATAGAGCAGGTTCAATTCTATCAATCATGCATGGACTTCCATGTTTCGCAACTATGCTCCATCAAGATCATGTTGCCACCACAGTGAGAAACAGTAATTCATTAAACACTCGGCTTGGATGACAATGTAACATTTCGTTTCTAACTCTCTTTTCAGCCACAGGTTGGGGAAAGCATAATGTGAAAAGTAGAGAATTGAGGTCATTAGTCAGTGATAGGGAAGGATCTTTCGCGTCAACTTGTTAGTGACTCTCTCTCTCTCTCTCTCTCTCTCTCTCTCTCTCTCTCT
>Ga0058701_10002808_pt1 | contig 13457 bp, 8 predicted proteins | sample AgamicOrMae_FD_97039 | JGI IMG/M metagenome (GOLD analysis project Ga0058701, IMG submission 97039) | Agave microbial communities from Guanajuato, Mexico - Or.Ma.e | ecosystem: Host-associated > Plants > Phyllosphere > Phylloplane/Leaf | place: Guanajuato, Mexico | collected 2012-06-04 | reverse complement strand
TGACTCGTTTGAAATGAGCTCAACTCGCCCGATGAACTTCGACTCGTAGCGATTCGTTCGACTCGCCCAGTTTTGCCAGCCGCACGAATTACTCGTTTAACAGCACGACTCGCACGACTCTGCTTTTCATCTCCTTATGTGAACATCTTTTTTGCAGCTTGTAGTCAAGCGTGCTTTTGATTTATAACACAAAAAGAATCATTAAGGTGTGATGGCATATAGGCTTTACTGTAATGAGACTCGTTCAAAAAAGCCGGTAATTATCCAAGGGGATAACGTTTATTACCCATGATAGAACTTAACTGCCTTGGTGGCCTTTTTTTTTACCTGCGTTGAAAGCTTTGGCCAACTTTCAATGGATATCAGAAAGGCGTAAAGGTGCAACGTGGTGATGAGCTATTAATAAAGTAAAGCGCGTGCATTATAGTAGGACGGAAATTCAGTTTTTCTTTGGCCGGTGTTTTTCATTTTATAGGATCCTGGTCACGGCACCAATGTTTCTAACATTTTCGAGAAATTATTGGTTGTGTCGGTATGTTTCAGGAAATTCGGGACTTATTGTCGGATTTTCCGGTGGTGTCCGTTCAGCTGCAATGCGGGTCCGGCACGGGTGCGGGGGTCGCCAGGGCATCCTTGGACGACCCCGAGATGCTCGAGGACTGGGATCGCGACCGGGTGTTCACACTCCGGGGACAGCGGGTCCCCGTCGCACCCACACCCACCGACATGCTTCTGTGTGTAGCAAGACTGCCTCTTAGTTTTACTGAGCACCAGTTCGCCGCCCTGGTCTCTGCCTATGGAGAAGTGCGACGATGTTTTCTAATGATAAGTGAAAAGTCAGGTAAGCTAAAACTTGCATTGTCGTAAGAAATTGGAGGTGTTCTCTTTTGGTCATGGAGACGATTTTCGTCTTGCCAACTTTGATTCAGATGGGCTCTTGATCTAACTAGGCTGCTCCCAGCTAATTGAAAGAAAAAAACTAAGTTAACAATGAAAGTCTCCATTGAATTCGCGCATTTTAAGCCAATATACGTTTAATCATACTATATTTGTTGATATTTTAACCTCTTTATTTAGTAACTGGAGTTTCATTGATGAGGTGCAATTACCTTTGTAGCGCAGCCTTCAGTGTCAACTTTTATTTGTGATGTCCACGTGAACCAGAATATTGCGACAGAGGCTCGCTGAACAAACTATGAACTAAATAAACACGTCGCTGAAAACGAAGGGTGAATCGAGATTATTTGATTCCGCGAATTATTCTAGGCCTACCCAGACATCATTTTCATTCACCAAGCTGGTTTTGCCTTTTGGCTGTTTCCCTTTCTGTTAATTAAAAACGAGTGATAACTATATAGGTTATTCTGAGAACAGGAAATCTCCTCATGGTGCTTTGCATGTACCGGTAAAGAAAGCGTCCAAATGAAACTAGACGAGTAATTTTCTAGCTGTCGAAATAATAACATCGCTGTCTGTACTGATATATATATGCGGTTGGCTCGGCTTAAGAGTGAACGCAGGAGCTAGAGTTTGTAATAATTAAAAATTGAGAGCGTGTATCGAGATATCAAGCAGGCCGTGTGTTTTCTGTTTGCTTTTGCCGGGAATAAAAGAGGGGAAAACGCTATTAAAGCGGAAGTGCTGCGGGGCGAACGAGAGCGAAGTTATTTTGACAAGAATCGGCACATAAAATTCACTGTTTGTAAACACGTGTGTGTGTGTGCATTTGCGATTGTTCCAGGCGAAAGTAAAGGCTACGGTTTCGTCGAATATACTACAAAGGAGACTGCACTACACGCCAAAAATTTATTGGATAAGAAAATTGTTGAGGACTGGGTGTTGTGCTGTGATTGGCTGGACGCGAGTCACGTGACCTTCGAGTCTCTGCATTCCAAGTGTCTCTACGTAGATAGACTGCCGAAAGACTTCCGCGATATGGGACAATTCCGAAAAGTATTCAGTTCCATAATTAGCCCACCCTATTGCCAAGTAAGTGCTTATACTTGTTATATTTTGCTGTTTATTGTCAATAAACTGGTCTATAAATTTTCGACACACGACGCGAACGGCGACTTAGATGGCGGCGTTTAGAACTAGAAAACGCGGGAAAACACAAAAGCGTGCCCGCCTTTGCTTTTCCGCTTTTTTTTAGTTTCAACTGTGACTACTTTTAACGCTACTTGTATTTCACCGCACGAGTGCCCGACGAACCGTTTTAACTCGTTTATCGGAAATCGTGTTCATTTCATGAAACGAATGGCTGAACACAGAGTTTCGACCTTATGCACTGTGATTTTATGAACCGATTCGCATTTGCGCATGCAAATGTGTACCGATGGCCCAGCCTGCGTCAGGTTACTTTGATACATGATCGTTATTGGGAATGAGAGTCGCAGTAGCTGACCTCTGGTGGCAGATACTAGAATCACTGAAGTTAGGCAATCAGTGGACTTTGGCGATCGCATGGAACGCGTGAGAACAATTGCAATTTCATCTTTGCCAGGCTTTCGCACTTCGTGTTGTGATTAATTAATAAGCTTGGACAACTACGTGATGATTTTGTGAAATTATGATGGCAGGAAAATCCCAACACATGATTCTGCTTTTAACATTCAGTTTATTTCCTGATAGTTTACGGACTTTTCTATTTTTGAACCGTCTACTTTAAAATGCCAATTTTTGGATTTCAGTTTTGGAAAATTTAAGGCTTAACTTTTTCTTTCATTGCTATTTATCAAAAATCGGGAATGAGCAATATCAGAAAATTTTCACAAAAATCAAACTCAATCGCAGTATTTATGTGTAGTTTCGTGTGAGTTGTTTGAAAGCAGTATGATCGGAAGGAATGCCTTGATGCATGAGCTCAGTATATGCGAAACATGTTATGAAGTGTGGAACCAAATTTCGCTAGTTTTAGGGCGTGACTTAAAATAAACATTACTAACCTCACTGTATGACTTATTTATTTTTCAGATTGCGTTGAAAAATGGATGTCCTCAAGACTGGGGTCTCGTTGAATACAGTTCAAGCGATGACGCAGAGGCAGCGCAAACCTCACTTAACGGTTATAACTTAGGTGGACAACGAATTCGTATTTCTTATTATATGCCCGGAGTTCGGGCCATCAATCTTTATCTCAAGCTGCTCAATGAATCGGTAAGTTGAGGCGCAACTGCCTTGAAGGGGGCATGTTTCTTTCTAGGAAGAACATGCGACTCCTCTGTAAGCGCAAATTTTGGAAGCTTCATCTCTATTCTACGGTAGTTGTCTTTTCTCAATCACGCGCCGAAATCGTTTGAAAAGTTAGCTGAGCCTGTAAAATTCGGTTTTTATGGTCGAATTTTTCTCGTATACAGTTTTATTCGACAAGCTGAGCGCAGCGACAGCAAAGCGAGTTACAAGGCACTTAACCTAACATATGTAATTGTTTTCTATCCTAATGATGTAATGAAAGCTCGGAACAAGTGTGAATCACAGGGGCGGAAAATTTAACCGTTAAAACTGAAAGTGGACTGCCTTTGCCTTTTCCTCGTACGTTGACGTGAACCTATAACGCAACAAGCTCTCCAACATAAAATCATTCAGGCACAGTAATCACTTGTAAGAATGCAACTTAACGTGAAATCATTGACGTAAGCAACCATCTCGCGACTTATCGTCACAAGACCTACTGTGATGTGACCTAACGTAACCTGAATCAATGTTCTCAAAGGTTAAGAATCTTTGATCCAAAAAAAGTAATTGTCCCGGATACATTCACGTCATATACTGAGGTGTTGGAGAAGATTTGCCGTTGTTAACTTGTGAATCGTCAAGATTAAACCCTCGCATGTTTATATTTGGTAAAAAGTCACTGATCAAGTTTGTTCTGTGTTTCCAGAATAGCAAGAAAGTCGCCGGCCTGCTGCCAGATCCAACCGCACCAGCAATATTCCAACAGCTCCAGACTCTGGCCAAACAGAACCCTGTTTGTAAGTTAACCCTCCTTTTAATGCAATGGCCAAGCCGGGAAGTTCCGTCTAATGCACCCGTTTTTTTGTTTTGCAGTCGCTCAAAATCTTCAAAACATTATTATGACACAAATCCAGAATTTATCAGCAGAGGGGAAGCAGAGAATGTCGCCGACGCCTCCTCTAGGTCCGTCACCGCCCCTTAGCAAAAGCACATCTCCGAACGGACTAGTGAACGATCCACAGGTAAAAAAATATTTGAACCTCAACGTTCGTTGTCAAGTATAATTAGATCGGCTTTAAATAGAGTTGATTGTGTTTCTCTGTAAGAATTTTGAGTCCGACCTCTATGAATAAGGTTAAGGTTTGCTGCGCTATTGGAATGTATGGACTTATCGTCTTCTGGAAATGTCGGGGAATTTCTGTAAAATACTGAATTTTTTAAAGACAAAAGTAAACAAGGCTTGTGTGGTTCCAGCGGAATCAAAGCAAGATATTTGGCAAAGTCAGGCTTACTTAAGCTTTGCTATTTAGTTATAGTCTTCTAACCTGAGTCAACTTGAAGTACTCCAATTCGTGGTAAAGTATTAGGGTTTTGCTATTGACCCGACATGCATTAATAGGGAGACTTGAACGCACGTTACCAACCTAACGCATTTTAAATGGGAGGTGACTTGAACGCACGGAAACCAACCGAATACAATTTAAATGGGACAGTCTGGTCAATAGACACTCCCAAAAATTTATTCCCCGAAAGTTTCTGATTTGGAATAATTACCGCGTGTTCTTTTTTATGTTAAAAAAATTAAAGGTACGTTTTTTAACCTATACGCAGTGAAAACGATAGAATTGTCCTGTGAACGGTGCTTATAAACTTTGTTCCTGTTCCAGATTCAGCAACTGAAAAATCAGCTGACAAACACTCATCCCATGCTGATGACGAACCCTCAGATGTTGACAACGTTACAAAATTTGTTAAAGCAGCAAAGCCCGCCCGCACCTGCGCCTTCTCAGACTTCGACGAGAGTGAATGGCCAAAATGGACTGCCAAGCCCCAACGAGGTGAATATAAACGGCTACGGCAAGCAGAATCACACTCAAAAGAACGGGTTCCTCAAGCCAGGCCAACCACAAAAGGTTTGAACCGACAGCTTTTAACAAAACCGCTTCTTTGTCGCTTTCCATTTTAATGTTTTCCGGTTAACTTCGAGATAAGGAGTTGATGCACTTTTGCATCGCGTCCAATTTTTTGCTTTGGGTTTCTGTGTTTTTTGATTGATTTTTTTCTCTTTTGTTGCGACTGGTTTTGGGGGATTCCTCTCTGTCGCCACGAGCTTACGGTGGCAATTTTTTTTATTTTTTTTATTCTTATTTATGTTTTTAGGTGGATTGACTGTTAGCAAGCTGTGTTATTTTAATGGTTTTGTGAATTACGCAATGGCTTAGGGGCTCCTAGTTTTTCTGCTTACCGTTTCCTTAATCGAGTTGTTGCGGGATAGAGGGCCTTATTTGCGGGAGAGGGTCGTTGATGTTGATACTCGGAATTGCTAATCGCTCTGCTCGTGCTGTAGACGCAGTTCATCAAATCAGTTGCGGGAGGAATCGATAACTTCCTGAAACAGGGGTCAGGAAAACTTAGAGTTGCGAGCGGGGAAAAGGCAGGTTAGAAGAGGATCAGCGAGTTGAACTAAATCATGGTTGTTAGCACTCGTCAAACGCAAGCATTGGGAAGTTTAGTTCGTAGTTTATAATTAAGGAGCGACATCGTTCTGGCGATCATTGACAGAGATGGAGACTCCTAGAAATCGATTGGTTTCCTCCATGAAAATCCCTCTTTTTCGTGTTTGCTTGTGAGTTTTTCTTATTCGTCGTGTTTTGGGGAAGCTTGTGTGACTTATTGATTGTGATTGTAGATCCCGTTGCTCCCGAACCCCGGCTGCGCGCCCGCGCCCGGCGCCAACTCCAGCGGCGCATCAGGAAGATCAGTTCAGCTGAGTTCACCACCGCCTCTCACACCTCCTGTCCCGCCTCCGGTGAGCGTGAACGTCCCGGTGAACGTCCCCGTGAGCGTGCCCCTGTCCCCCTCGCCGTCGGACAGCGCCGGCCTGGCCGCGTGGTCCGCCGGCATGCTCCGGCCGCACCCGACTCCCCCGCTGCTCATGGCGCCGTCGCTGCCGCACGGCGGCGACGCCAGCGGCCTGCCCTTCGCCGGCAACCCTTCCGCCGCGGCCGCCGCCGCCGCTGCTGTGGCTGCTGCCAACGGACTGCCCATGCCCGGCGGCGACCTGCAGAACACCATTAACAGTATACTCAACAACCAGCAGAATCTGCGCCAGTTGATGGCGACCCTGTCGAGCGCCATCCAGACGAACGGCGCGGGCGGGCCGAGTCCCCCGGCCTCGGTCCCCCCCGCGCCCGCCTTCCCCTTCGTGCCCCGCGCCCCCCCGACGCCCCCGGAGCCGTGGGCCTCGAGCCAGGCTCGCTCGCTCATGACCAGCCCCCTGCAGGTACACCCGCCCAAGCCCATGGGCTTCCTCGATCTGAAGCCGCCGCCGCCGATGTTTAACTCCTGGGGCGGTGGGTTTATGTCTTCCCCAGTTCCTCCTATGTTCTCGCCTTACCAGGGGGCGCTGATGCCCGGGCTGTGGTCGCCCAACCCGTCGCCGGGGCCCCCGACCTTGCTGACGACCGCACCGAACGGCGCCATGATGACGCCGATTGGGCACAAGCGCAAGTACAACCACATTTTGCCTTCGCCCGAGCCGTCACCGGAAGGGAACTACATTGGACAACACTCGCAAGGCCTCGGAGGCCACTACGCTGACTCTTATTTTAAGCGTAAGAAGAAGAACTAAGATGGACGCCGAAAAGGCCGTCCGCAGCTCCATTCCATCGACGATTTCACCAGCACACAGCTGCGCAGTCGAGTGCCTTCTGTTGTGATGTCATTACCTATTTGTTGGTACACATCCCTTTCTGACGTGAGGATGATCTTGCATTTCCGTTTTGCTTTAATTTAATGGCGTGGCAGGTGTAGGCTCTGCCACCGTAGCCCACTCATCAGAGTGACCTCGGCCACCTATGAAACGGCTCGATAAGCCGAGACATCCATTAGTCCACAGGTGTCCTTATCCTGAATGCCTCCACTATTGGTTGGCTCGGCGTATTGGGGACAAAGAGAGTCCTGAAGTGAGCTACTGTGTCACTACATCACAGTCGCTTAGGACGTAGTTTGAATGAACCTTCGAAATTAAAAAAAAAAGATGAAACCGGTGATTGGGGAGGTGCGCAGACTCTTGAGCAACGCAGATGATTTTTTTTCTGCGGTTCTCCCACGTAAGCGCAGTTGAATTGGACTGCGCTGACTTGGTTGATCTCTCGAAGACTTTGCGCGCTCCCCTTGGGGCGTTACGTCTCTGGGGATTCAGCATTCTTTCAGGAATGAACGAGCGATCGTGCTCTTCTCACGTGTCAAACATAGTGAAAGTGTCTAGCGACGCATGGAAAGACTAAAATCCAGACAAGAAGGGTTGTGTACCTGTCACTTTAGTTTAAGGTTTCTTGCTTCTCTTTTGAACGAATCGCGCGTCATGATCGGAACGTATTCTCTATATTTTTTTCGTAGGTAAGTAACGTTTAAATCCTGTAAGATAAACAGAACCAAAATAAGTGACTGAAATGACATTTTCTTTTGCTGTGTTGGTAACGTTTAATCGAGAGAGAGAGAGTTAAATATTCTGTATACAGAGGTTTTTTTTTAAAAAAAAACATAAGCCTAATTTTTTAATCTAATTTGGAATCTTCTTGAAGTTCTGTCCTACTATTCTTAATAACTCTTAAATGTGAACTGTGTGAGGGGTGTGAATGAGTTTCATGGTAGAAAAAAGCCAAGTTTTTGTAAACCTTTGAGTGGGATAGAAAAGTAATGTCACGTCGACTTTAGCGCCGCGGTGCTTCTCACGCTTTGGCGCTTCATTCACGTGACCTGGCTCATCACGTGGCGTGACGTTTTCATGGAACATCCGTAACGGCAAGTGCCTAACGTCAAGAGCGCCGATGCCCTCAGAATCGTTGCTTATTTTTGACCGCTGGTCTTTCTGTGTGTCTGTGTGGGTGTTAGTGTGAGTAGCTTTTGTACCGAAAAATCGGTTCCACTTGCTGATCTATCTGTGTTCTGCCTCTTCAGTTGTGTTTTTTCTTTTCTCTGTAGTAAAAATTATCCTCTTACATACCTGTCTTCTATTCTTTTTTCACATTCCCCAAGGTATCACGACCTCTGAAAAGAACGACTAAAGTAGCATTTGGCTACCGTTTTATGTGTAACTTAGTTTTATAATCCTGAGGCCTTGCCTTTGCAACGTTGTGATTTTCATCTCATCCTTCTGATTGATGAATGCCACAATCAGTCTTTTTTCGGTTCTGGTTGTTTGTCAGTCTTGCGTGACCTAACGCGCAGAGTCATGCGACGGTAGTTGATTTGCCGTTCTTCTTGATTTCTTTCTTTTTTTTAAGGGTTACCCAGTTTCCACGTGAAAATCACGTCTTCCCACAGGATCCTCGTGGCGTTGGAATAGCGAATAGCCATGAACCCACGTGGATATCTTGTGGAAGTCCTGATGGGCCAGTCGTGAGTTCTTTAAGGTTCCTTAATGAAGTCTTCACGGAGTTAAATGTCTTTTTTTAGTCTTCTCATATTTGTGGTGAATGTTATGCTGCCTGCATTAAATACCCCATCGATTGCGTTCTTCTTGTTTCAATTTTTTATACTATTCACTGATATTCGTAGGTAATACTGTAATTTAAGGGAAGAAAAGTACTTGGAAGACAGAGAGGTCGGTATTTTTTGCTTTAATGAACTAATTTTATGTTCTTTGTGTTCAATAGACTTTTTTTACTGTGGTTTATGTAATCTTAAAGATAGTTTTGTAAGTAATAATGTCGTGGTACAAACTATTTGACTACGGACTTAAACATTAGTTTGTTTTTTGCAAATGCAGTTTCAGCGTATTTGCGTTTGAATTATGCGACAATTTGAAGTCAGTCTAATGGGTTTTTGCGCTTCTTTGCGTCAGTCCTGCCACTATACGCCCGACTCTTATTTACTGTCGCTTAACAACAATTCGTGAATCTCAAACGAAGTATCTCCGAGCTGGATGAAATATATTTTTGGCTTCTGACTGGTATGAAAACTGACGAACATGAATGACGCATATACTCAGCGTGTCGAAAAATTTTCATTGGCCAGTGCAATATAATTTGCTTCCTGTCAGAGAAAGACTATTGTTATTTTTACGCTCTTGATGGTGAATCTCATTATACTAACGATAAGCTCAGTATTTGACGAGTATTAAACTTGACTCATTTTTTTCCTATTTTATTTGTCTTTTGATTATTGTAGCTCTTTCGTAATTTTGAAGTTATTGTATTTAATCTATTGTAATTTATATGACATGTATGTTTATCTCTTACGAGGACATTAGTGTAGCCCGGTGACCGCTGCATTTTCTTTACTCACTTCGTGTCTTGAATTTTTAAGGAATTGCAGTCTTGTTTGATGGACTTTTGGCTTTCTCGTACGTAGATACGTTGCAGTATTTTGATAGCGCTGTCTTTTCTTTTTCTTTTTTATTTGGATAACTTCGTTTTCCTATGATATCTCATCAGTATTTATGTCGATCATCGTTTCTTTAACGGAGACTTTTTTTTTATTATTGCTCTTTTATGTTGTGTGTTATTGTCCAAACTTCTTTAACTATCAGTTTTCAACAGCTCCCCTTCTGCCGCTGTTTCCTCTTGGTTGACACCCATGCTAATTATTAGAACTAAATTTCTCATACTTAGCGGAAGGCAACCATGAGTGAGCCTGTTGGTTAAGACTTGGTTTTAACCTGGATTGTTTTGGCTGTACACGCTATCAGGCCTTCACGGCGTCATACTATTGTAATATCCAACATACTAGCGAATGTTGTATCTTGTTCTCTTGTCTGCCTTTAACTCTCGCAACAATAAAAGGCAACTTTGAGAAAAGGGGTTGTTTTTTTTATGATTTTGAACTCTATCTTTTTAGTTGCCATCTTCGTACTTCTTTTGGACACTGATTCTATCATCGTATGCCACCTTTGTATACTTTTTGCGTGGATCTTCCTTTGGAGTTGCTGTGGCGAAACAAACGTTTTATCCTTACCTTTCTTTATGGGGGATCGTCCTTAAATTATCCACATCGCAATTTCCTTTCCTTACGTTAACTTCGATTTTTCCCAGGTATGTTCTTGATGAATCGATTTGAGGATATCCCCCGGTTACTGGTGACATCTCCAAGAGTTTCGATGTATTCTTCCTTTCCAGTCTAACATTAGTTCTATATTAAGGAAAGAAATAAAGAACATGATTCTTATAAGCCAGTCGAAATATTTAGAAGTGGAGTATTATCCTTCATGTGGAGTTTTTTGATAATTTCCTATTTATTGAAATATTTCATCTCGTAGTTTTTGAGTGTGGTTAAACTATAAACCGCCTCAAACGTTACAATCCCTTGGTTTTTCTGTCTTGCCGTACGCAAAGCTCCTTTTCTTTGTTAATAATTATTTTTCGACCGTAGATTTGTTGTGTGAGCAGTTCGTTTATTGATAATTTCAGCAGCTCTTCTTAATGTTTCCTTTTCATGTATTATCCAGAGTTTCGCGACCTAGGTTCTTGATTATTCAACCAATCTCTTCACAAAACCGTAAATACCACGTTCGTGAATTTTTCATATTCTCCATGAAAAGGAACTCAAGTTTTAAAAAAATACCGCAATGCCTTAAAATGTTTGTCTTGATCAAAATAATACTAATAATTGTTATAAAAGAAAGTAATTGGGCCTCTTGTTGCGCCCTCTTGGAATCTTTATCATTCAATTATTTCTATTCGAGTTATCAAGGTCTATCATAAGCGCGGTCAGGAAAACAATTTAACTTTTCTGTTTCCCTCAAAGAGAAACTTCTGCCGAACGATTTGGCAAGCAACCCTCCACTGTCCTCTTTGTGTTGTTGTTGTTTCTGTTGTTTGTTTGAAATTCTTGGTTAATATTTTCTTCTACCTTCTTTAGTGTGATCGATTTACTGGTAAACTGTCCATAGCGTATTTAGCGTTTCGCCTCATAAGTTATTTTTTACCATCATTTTATTTTTTTTACTCAGTCAAAAGTGAACTAGTTGATTACATTTGTTTCATTAATCATGATCTTAGTTTAGTATCTTTCTTACGAGACTGTACACACATCCTTCTTGCGGAGACAAATCGGGCAGAATGCGAGGCCTTCATCGTCACTATTCAATCGTCTCTATTAGATTTGTAGGCTAGAAGCTTGCGAGCTCTTACCGGTACCGTCTTAAACTGCTTTCCCGCTTCCTCTCGCGTGTTTTTTGTTGTTTTTTATTTGAAAATATATATATTTGTTAAACGAACAGAAAACTGATAAAGGTAAAAAATATGGTTTTTCGGAACGATCACAGGGCTACCTGTGAGTCACTTTTATCACATTTTTCTCGCTTAATCAAAATTTCTGTAACTATTTGTCACTTTTCCGTACATTTTGTAACTTTTTTTAATTATTTTAAAGATCCGCCTTTGCTAATCTCATTCGTTGAAATATTGTTTTTGCGCGGACCGATGACCCTTAAAAATCATCGCCAATTCGCAGCCTGCCCTCGCGCAGAGGGCACGCCGCTGTCTCGTTCGCGTTGTGAGTTACGCCTTCCCCTCCAACGTCCCGGCCATGAACTGTCTCTTATCCCGGTCTGTTTATAATGGACCAATTGAGCAACAGACTTCGGTTCTAACCATTTTCAGTTTTCCTCAATCAGATCCAATCGTCAAAACGTAAAGGTCCCACAAAAAAATTGAGGCTATAAAATTGAAAAGAATACCTAGGGGTACCCCCTTTTTTTCGAATTTTCAGTAAAAATATTTTTGCTGAATTTTTAATGTTAATTTGCTGGAATTGCTTAGAGTGAACCAACAATTATGTTTACCGTCGTCGGTTGCTCATTTCGTTGATTAACCGTAGCAAGAAGTGAAGCATTGCAAATTTACGCCTTCCCCTCTCACCTCCCCCAAGCGAACTCAATATTTTTCTTAGCGGGGTTTTTTCCATCGCTGGTATATTTTTTTCCGAGCAACGTATAAGTAAGTGTAAATATAGTCCTAATAACCAATGGGAAGGAATACTTTCACGATTCCTCTCTTCCCTTGATTTCCCGTTTTTTCGGACCCAGAAAAGCCGCAGCCAACCATTTTCCATCGTTGAAACTTTTTCTTTATATATATATTTAAAACTTGATTGGCAGCCCTGAATGATCAGCAACCAGAAGACCATTTTATGTCGGAGGGCTTACCGCTTACATAGGACAGAGCATGTACATGATTCATGAGGTTTCGAGTGATATTGAACCCCTTCTTCTCATTCTGTTTAAATGAGTTGAATGAAGCTATTTACAAGAGTGGCGGTGTCGTAACAGCTTGAGCCTCGCTACTTACTAAGTGAGCTCGTTGCCTTACAGACTAATCGTAGTAAAATATTCTTTCACCTCGGCTATGTTTTCCGCCGTTGTCAAACTGGAGTTCATCGGAACAGCCTTCTCTGCTCTGTAAATTAATAAGCCTTTATTGCCTAAGTAGCAAACCTCGGTGATATGTGTTCTGTGATTTTTTTCTTCGTTAATATAATAGATATATTTATACCGTACATTGACGGGAATCATCGTTAGATACTTATCCTTGATAGGATATTATTGGTGTATTGCACCGTAGCATCAATGTTAAAGACTAATAGACTGTCGTCAAGCCGTTTACCGCGATCTTACTGTTATAGAGGGCCCCTCCAGAAGGGAGAGGGAGATGTGAACGTACGGTGATGTGATATATAAACTGTTCGTCGGTGTTTTCGAAGTATACAGACAAACTGCTCACAAAGAGTTAAAGGACCACATTCCGGATATGAGGCAAGTTGATATTATCTTTTATTTTAATGGTGGTGGTGTTTTCTTGGGATGTGTCTTCATCGAATGATGAGCCCTAGTTGATGTCAATTAACGACCCATATCAGTCACTCTCGGTAAGCTATTCGTTGAACGTTATCCACTTCCAGTTATTACTGTACTATTTTCATCATTCGAGCGATTAATTAATACCACTGGGCAACGAGACTTTTATTTCCTTTCTCTGAGGCTTTTCTGCACAAGTACCTGGATAGACGTGCCATGTTCTTGTGACTTAGAGTAACCATTTTACTCGGAAAATGGCTACTACCGCATAAAATATAGAAAAAAGTCACTAACACAACTGTATATTCGGTTTTCCTTCAGGAAAACTCTCACTGCCCTTACCTTTATTGCTCGACCTTTTCTTTTACCATCCGGCTCTTCAGTACAGTTTATGTCCCTTGAACTTTATCTCATTTGAACTTCCTGAGTGCCTTATCACTCATTTCGTTACTTTACTCAATAGTAACTTTATAAGTGAAAGCAT
>Ga0058701_10002807_pt1 | contig 13459 bp, 10 predicted proteins | sample AgamicOrMae_FD_97039 | JGI IMG/M metagenome (GOLD analysis project Ga0058701, IMG submission 97039) | Agave microbial communities from Guanajuato, Mexico - Or.Ma.e | ecosystem: Host-associated > Plants > Phyllosphere > Phylloplane/Leaf | place: Guanajuato, Mexico | collected 2012-06-04 | reverse complement strand
CGCATACTTGTAAAATTAAAACAAGTTTCACCATCTAGTTTCCGAGTTTGAGCTTGTCAAAAGTAAGAAGAAATACACGGTGATATATGGACGCCTCATTAAAGAAAGTGCATAATCGAGAAATGTATCTATACCTAGTGAAGACGAGAATAAAAACTATTTCTTTCAGTTTAAACCCCATTACAAAACTTTTGAGCCCGAAACATTGAAATTTCACCATTTTGTTTGAGAGAAATCCGACGAAAACCTCAAAAGAATACGCATTTTTCTTAAAAAAAATAGTCAAATCAGCCGCTGTAGATTTTTTGAAAATTCGAAATCAACTGAAGTAAGTGTAGATTAATTTTGGGCCCGTATGTTATTCTTGTCTCAAAGAGATTCTAAGCTCAAGATTAGTTTTGAACATGCATTTAACAGTTGCAGGTGAACTTGACTATTTTGCCACGGGGGTATATCCTTAAAGTCTAACCTCGTTTAAGAGGGTGTTGTCTATGTAAATTCTGGCTGAAAATGTTGACTGTTCTTCTGGGAACCGGGCTTCCAGTGTCTGTATACTTTTGGAATCTCGGCTGAAAACAATTTTCCGTAAGCATAAAAGTTACTCTTGCAAAGTCAGTTAGTTCCAGCGTTATGGCCCATGTCTAGTCCTAAGTTTTGTTTTCGAGTGCGCAACTTAGTTCTCGCTCGCCATACCGAATTTCCAGACTTAATATGAAGCCTTGAGGGTGGTATGTGGAACCCATATGGGAATATCGGAAGCATGCGCGCTTACAGTGGGCTTATTTTCTTTGTTGCAGACGGAAATGTTGAGCGATGGTCCGCGTCCCAAGGATGTGATGAGGTGGCAGCGGCGTGTCGAGGCAAGTTACCGGTCCACGATGTGAACGCCGGCGTCGTGAGCACGCATGCGCAATGCTCCTGGGGGGCATGGCAAGCCCCACGACAACCGAGCCGTACCAAGAAGCAGAATGGGCGCAGGTAGCCAACTTCAGCCATCCGGGGGCGGCGGCGGGGGCAGGAGCGGTGACAACGTGGACGTCCACGGCGTCCTCCTCTGTCACCGCCACCGCCTCCACAACAGGCGTACCGGAAGCCGTTCATCACGCCATCTTTCCCCTGGTGTGCAAAGCCCTCATCATGGGTACCATTATTGTCGGCGCCGTCCTGGGAAACGCCTTGGTTATAATCAGTGTTGTGCGCCACCGAAAGCTCCGCATCATCACGAACTACTACGTGGTGTCCTTAGCCATGGCCGATCTGCTCGTGGCCCTGTGCGCCATGACGTTCAACGCGAGTGTCGAGTTGACGGGGACCTGGTTGTTCGGGGGCTTCATGTGCGACGTGTGGAACTCGTTGGACGTGTACTTCTCCACAGCGTCGATCCTGCATCTGTGTTGTATCTCGGTGGATCGATACTACGCGATCGTTCGCCCCCTCCAGTACCCTATCACCATGACGCACAGGACAGTGTCGTTCATGTTAGCCAATGTGTGGATCTTACCTGCGCTCATCAGCTTCATCCCCATCTTCATGGGGTGGTACACCACGGACGAGCATCAGCTGTTCCGGGAAAAGAACCCGGACTTGTGCATCTTTGTAGTGAACCGCGTGTATGTGATCATCTCGTCGTGTGTTTCCTTTTGGGTTCCCGGGGTTGTCATGGTGACTATGTACTACCGCATATTCAAGGAAGCCGTGCGCCAGCGCAAAGCCCTCTCTCGGACCTCCTCCAATATTATTCTAAACTCGATTCATCGAACACACACTCGCCACCCGTGTCACTACTCTCATCATCTCCATCCCAGCGACGGCGAGCTGAGCCTTGCCCTCGCGGGGCCCGGCTCCACGACGACGTCCATCGACGGGGGCAGCGGCCCCGGCAGCGGCCCCGTCAGCGCACCCAGCAGTCGCAACTCGTCCGCCGGCTCAACCAACTACGGACCTACGTCCAAAGCAGCCGCCGTGGAACTCAACATGAACGGTAAGTGCACACTTGCACCGCCACACTCTCTCTTTGCACGGTAAATGAGAAATGGTCAAATTGACTAAAGAATAGTAGCTATAATATTCATCTTTCAATTAGCCAATTTGTCTATTTTTAGTCAAAAATGACTATTCTTTAGTCTTTTTTTAACTATTCTTTAGTCTTTTTTTAACTATTCAATGAGTCTTTTACAACTTATTATTAGAAATAGTCAAATATTTGAGCAAAGTTTAGTCGCTAAAATTTAAATATTTGAATTAGTCAATTTTGACTATTTTTTAGTCAAAAATGACTATTGAAATAGTGAAAAAGGAACTCGCTGAATAATGATAGTAGAAAAAATGACTTATTTTAGCCTCAGAGACCAAACTAGTACTGGTACTAGAAAATATTTATCCTAAAAATTGTAATGTTTTAAGGATACTCTTCCACCAAGGGTCATATAAAGATAAATTTAGAAAACGGGTGTCTTGGTTTTTCCTACGTCAAGATGTGTCTGAGACGCTTTTAAAAAAGTGGGGTCACCGACCTATTTGTTGAAAAAAATTGGTCAGGGAAAGTTTAAAGAATACACGTGCTCTTATGGTAGAGCAGAGTTACGGCTCAAATTATAAGATTTTTCCTTCTTCTTTTTCGAGGTGGGCCGAATAAACTCATCCTCTTCATAAACTACATTTAGGTAAATCTTCCTCGAGTAAACCTATGTGGAAGGAAAAAAGGATGGGTCACCATGAAATAACAGAGGAATCGGTATGTTTTAGTCTTCATTTGGTTCAGATTTTGCCAAATTTGTGTTTTCGAGTGATTTTGAAGCTCCTGAACCAACATGAAATCACCATGATTTGACCAATGAAGTAGAAATAAAGAAAATATTGACCCTCCTTGGCACTACCAAAAATTTACGTGGGATTTGGAGCAACTTTTTTTTACCCGTCCCGCGGATCGGGCCGGTCGCAAAAAAAAGAGTATTCGTAACCGCTAAATTTAAATCAATGTTTACAATTTTTCACTGATTTTAAGAATGACTGAAGTAAATAGCCAGACAAAAATGACCACATCAATTAGTCAATAAATGACTGTTTCAAATTTAGAGTGACGCCTACGGTCGATTTCAGGTCCGATACCGTCCACTAAAAATGAAATAATGATGAACTTTCACTCCTCCCAGAATTTACTCTGGCGTGGCTCTTTCTTGGTAGGCTACTAGCTAAAAATGAGAGCGAAATACTAATTGCTAAATTATACATAAAGCATACCAGCAATAATCATTGCAGTACCTCATTACTTCTAAGAGAGGGTATTTTTTTTCTTTTTAGTTTCGTAGAAATATAGACTTCCTACGTTAGGAAGTTAATATTAACACCCGCGCTGTAGTATCGTATCGCGTGCTGTGCAAACCTATAATCTAGTCGGTGGTTGGGCTCGTTCGTTACTATGCAAGTCGCACACCTGTCTTTGCCCCTTGGCCCCATGTTTTTAGCTCGGTGGTGTTCGTCGACGCTGCTGACGGAACTATTTTTGAATGTTTTTCTCGTCATCATTGTTTGGCCAATATACAAAAGTCACTTGACATAATCGATTAAAAGGCTTGCCAAGCTGTTTCCCTAATCTTGACATGCAGAATCTTCAAAGCTTAACGAAGTGTGTTTTATCTGCTGAGACAGTTTTTTAATTACTTTATTTTGGTGATGACGGTGTCTTGCGCGAATCTGCCTAGAGTTAGACTCGGTTAGGGCGAAGTTGTGCTCAGGAAGAAATCAGGCACGCTGTCGTGAAATCTAAAAATGGACTCACGTTGAAATATCTATAAAGTATACTTTTCATGACGAATGAAGAAATAATTTTGAGGACGTCACATATTTGCATTACGGTCTTATATCTATTTTAGTGATCGAAAAGTATATTTTCAATGAAATGTGATGAAATATATGATGCTTCATGAAAAATATTTAAATATTCCTTTTTGGAGTAAAACTGATTAAGCTCTATTTCATGAAGCGAGCAAATCGTATTGCAAAAAAATTCTTACTTTACACAGAACTGGAAATTTATTATGTATGAAAAGGTTTAACAGCAGTCTAAATTTTCATTCTCCCTGCACTGCCTACCGACTTTTTCACTGTATTTTTGAATCCACTCTCCTGTAGGTTAATTTCCCGTACTGTGTTTCAAGATTTTATTTCAAATTTATTAGCATCGGTGTTTTATTAAGCAGTCATAAAGTTAAGCAATAAGAATGGTCTCATATAAAAATACACAAATTCTCATATAAAAATACACGGAAATATTCTTGCATCAAGAAAAAGCCAACTGAACTTTATTAACTGTATCCGGAAAACTTTTATCTTGAATATTGATACTCAATACCCATAAAAAGTAACGTCTTCGAGAGATTTTGTTCAGATTGCTGCAGGACAAGAAGTTTTAGCCTTGTAGAATCCGTAGTAAGAAGTTTCGCGACGACAAAGAAACTGGGAAAAAGACGAGCTGGGGACTTTGTTGGAGGTCAACCCTTAGTTAACCAGTGTTTCTAATCTAACCATATAAAAAACAAAACTGTAGAAGCGTCACTTGTACTTCGTTAGCTTTCTGACTTACTTTTACTTTCCTTTACATATTTGAGGTGTATGATATCCACTTGTGTCCAAAATGATGAACCTAAGATGATGGACATAGCAATTACTAGTTATGCCGATGTGGTGCTGAAGTCGAGTGGATACCCTCATCTTGTGGGTGAACAGGGCGTAAGATATCGGACGGTATGTGGACTACGTGAGTACCTAGAAAGCCCAGCTTGGCGATTTTCCAAGGAAGCTCCGCATTAGCAATTTGACATAGTACCCGCCCTTGCCGCCGTGTTGAGCGTGAGCGCTTGGGTCAGCTATTGTGTGGGTTCACGTTCAACGCTGAAAAGGCTTAGCATTTGGGATTTCTAAACAGTCCAAGGACTATGCGATGTCGAAGTCAAAATGGCTAAAGCGCATCTATCCTCTGGCGTTAAAGGAACCTGAACAGTATCATTATTGGTCGCGGGGTGAAAACAAAACGACTAGCCCTGTGAATAGGCACGAATGACAACGTGTTGGTGATAATTAAGTGGTGTAGTAAGTTGTTCATTTTCGTGGTTTGAACTTTGCCAAGCCACCGCTAGATGGTGTTTGACATGTTTCAATCGTCTAAAGGCGTGTTTTACCGTTTTCAAGCCCGGGGAATGAACCTGATAAGGTGGTAGATCCAATTTCTGAACTTTTTAGGCGGAGCTTTTATATTCGGTGCTTCCTCTGGATGCTATCTATATTATGAGTAATCATTGCAAAACCGTTCATAAATTTAATACATTTATGCATTGACATACTTACTTCCAGAAGTATAAGGTATCAATCCTGATAGAAGTGTTTGAGAAATCAAGACTAAAGTCTTTATGAAAAGGCCCAAGATATGACTCTCATAAGAGTGACGATTGAAATTTAGATCTAGTTTCGCTTCCTATTAATACCACTTGTAGTAAAAAACTTAAAATAAAAAATGAATCGTAGTTATAACACTTTCGGTTAAAAAGAATATTTTCAGTATCGTGACCCACTTTGAATCTTGGATCTGTGGGATCTTTCTTAAGGTAAGATATTCTTAGGCTGGATACATGGCACTTTCGTAAAGAAGCATTGTACCGGAAAATATTTCGCCACGCTGTGAGAAAAAAAAAATTACCACATTTCCAGAGGTTTACCGAGCGCCTCGTAAAATTGTAATACGCTGTGGTTAGCAGTGCAGTGTACACAAACATTCAGGGCCTTAAAAATATGTGTAGGAACCACGCATTTGAAAGAGTACTCACATGACCTCGTCGGAAAGGACTTCGCCGTGATGAAGGACTTGATTTTTAGTAACTAATTTGTGATGCCTGCTTTCATGAATAGCAGAAATTTTAGCCAGAGCAGATTATGAAAATTTAATACATTGCTTGACTAACCGCAGACTTTTTACCGCGTAGTTAAAGGGAGCTGTTTTTATCTTCGAATATCTTTTCATTTACTTTGGTGAAATAAAGATCGGCATCATTTGCCAGGTTACGACTTATTTGCACCTATCATCAATCTGCTGTGTTCTTTATTGACTACTGAATTCAAACGATTGAAACGCTGTCGTAGATTGAGCATTATCGCGGAAAAATCCCAAATTGCGCTAGAAGGGCGCGTGTCCTGAACGAGTAACCAAGGATGAAGAGTGAATCGTGAAAATTAGTTTTGATGAATCGATGATTTTGTTTTGAAATTGGCCGGTGCCGAACCGGCGAATTCTAATTAATTCATTTTAATCCTCTCATCAAAACAGTCTTATATTGCAATTGTATCATTCAAATACATAATCCTAATACTGGGTGTGGTAACGTAGAATGAAGCTGGGGTTCAGATATGATGAGTTTTCTTGTATTTTTGAGGTGCCTCTCGCCCTGCATCTCTCATCAAAGGGGGCCAAAAAAAAATACTTTTGGTATTCGATTAATTTGAAATATTCGTTTGATTTCAATATTATTTCAATACTTTTATAAAGTTGAAGTGAAAGTGCTGATTTGAGCAAGTAAAAAATCAACCGGCGTCCATTGTTAACCATTGCAATTAGTCGATTGTTGAAACGTGCGCTCCAACTTGACTGGCTTGTTCAAGCATGTGCTTTTACTTGGTCGATTTTGATTTTGAAGTCATCGAGGGGGTCGTGTCCTGGTATGACCTTTAGGTCGGAAACAGAAGTTTCGACGTCGAATAAGCCTTATTTATAACCAGAAACCCGTTACGAGAGCAGGGTCACGGGGTTTCCCTCTACAATGATACTGGCTTAATGTGGCAGCAGCTATAAATAGCTCGGCGTGACCTGTGATGAGGTGGAAACTGTCAGGCAAGAATCGAACTTGTCAGTGGAGCGCGTATTCAGGAAATATTTAATCCACAAAATTGTAGACAGTTTTGGCTAATCTATATTTGAAAGGGGTTGGAGGCGCTAGTGGTATTTTCAGCAATGATGAGAGGGTTGTAAAGTGACCTAAATTTATTGGAGTCGTCTCTGTATGGTGTCGCATGTTTGTGCACCCAATGAAAGTTCTTTTTTTATTTTTATTTTTTTTAATTTCGCTTCAATTTTGACTTATAGTATTTTCTATGACAACCGTCAGTATTTTCTATGACAACCGTCATACGGTTCGTTCTAAAGTTGATCCCAAAGAATACCCGTTACAGTCTCTGGGAATTGCAAGTAGTTGCAAGCTACTAAAAAAAATCAAAAAGACAACGAGAAAAAACTCGGTAGCTACTTTTAATGATTTGAAAATATTTTATTTTCCCCAAAAATGACCTTATCGCTAGAAGGAAACAAATGAACAATGCTCACAACTGAATATGAAAATTATTTTTATCACATCATCATCTTCCAATATGGAAAATATAGCAAAAGTGATTTTTTTTTCTGAGATTAATATCGACTGCAGGTGAGAGCAGGCGATTACTTTCTCTTGCAATTATCAGATAATGCCAGTAATGAATTTTAGTCGATTACACTGTCGGTTCAACAAGTAGCTGAACTAATTCTATCTAAACGTAGCAAAACTGAACTCATTCAGGCCAACATGAACGCGAAATCAAACTACACCGCACCTAACATAACTAAACCCCCTAATAACTAGCCTCAGAGCACTTGTTAAAATACATATATTAAATAAGACAAGTGTATCATCTGGAAACATGAACTCATATCTTCATAAGAGATGAAGTTAGTTATTTCCATACACCAGGTCTACAAATAATCTTTGAGTAATGACACTTGAACATTGCACACTTGCATTCGAGAACCTCAATTAAGATCTTTGAGATTTTATGAGCATTGTCGTTGTTAGAATGATAAGGATACTTAGCTTTTCCTTTCTTTCTTCCGCCTACTCAGTTTAGATCCAATGTTTCTGCCGTGTGAACTCTAAGCTGCGCAACCCACCCGGAAAATGAGAAACATGGTTTTGTTGCCAACATCTCTCAAAAGTTTGCTTGTATGCGTAAAAAGTCAACTTTTCTTTACGACATACGTGACCATATTCGAAACGCTAACCCTAATCAAGTTATTTCTTTCAAGTGCTGGATTGTGCGTGCTGTTAACTGTTATTTTTATCGAGGCTGTGTTTTATTCATGCTTTATTATCGAACCCTTAAGTTTAGTTATTTCATTCGTGTTACATGAAAAGTTTTATTGGCGTTCCGTTTAACAGTTTCCGACAAGTCAAACTCCGGGGGAGTAAGCTGATAAATTTTTTAGTAACGTCGCATTTTTTATTTTGTTTTAAGTAAAAACCTCAAACTACGTCTGGAGAAAAACGTTCCCAATTCGTAAACCATTCGAATATCTTTTTTCTTTTCGAAAGACACTGAAATGGATGTTGAAAGTGGTCTCTCTGTTAGAGGAACCTGCCGGTCGTTATAGATATCACAATGATGACGGTAATCTTAGTCTTGCGTAGGAGGATCGGGAGTCAGAAAACTGTCAAATTATGGTACTGACTCTACCGTCATCTAAATTTTTCATGATACCGTAACACAATCCTATCTTGCAATAAAAGACCCGACATTCGAAAGAAGCTGAGAGCCGATAGACGTTGGAAACTAATTCAATTGAACAGGGATAGCAGAGTGACGGAAATAATAGAGGTTTCTCTCTTACAAAAGGGTTTTGCTGAGTCAAGAATTGTGGTGACTTCCGACTTCAGGACTATTCTTTGTTCTTTTTTTCTCTTTCAAGATGTACACTTCATACTTCTGTGTTTTCAGATGTGTATTGTATACTTGAGACATGCTTTTTTTCTTTTCTTTTTTTGAATCTGTTATGTATAGTCCATTTCTGAAGCTCATTTAGTTTAGGTAAACGTTCCTCCGATTGCTACACTCTAAGTCCTTGGGGTTAATTTAACCCCCAAAAATAGGGTGATGCAACTTTTTTTCATCCTAAATTCTACTTTCAACCACAATAAGTTTACCGTTTTGCAGGGCAGTGAATCTCGCCGAATGCGGGGTAAATCAGTGAAAGTAGCCCCCAACGAGGTTAAATTTGCGTCTACTTGGCTTTGGTCTTCATTCAGTTATCTATGGAGAGCCTACAAAATCATCGTTGAAATTCATACGCAACAAAATTCACCCCACGGGTTTACAGAGTACCTTTGAAAGGAACAACTCAATAATTATTGACATGTATTATTTTCATTAAGTTGGCTGTTTTCATAAAACTTTATAGATTACCGAAAATAGTTTTCTCCGGATATCAGAAAAAAATGAAAACAATAAACTTGAAAACAAATTGAACACGCAACCTTTAGCACGCCTTGGATCCCTAAAGTTTGCTGTAAGGATATTTTTTTTTTGTTTTTTTATGGTGTTCCGACGCGCTCTGCTCATTAACTGTTTTACATCAATCACTTGCTTTGTTTTCCGGTTATTCTACTTTTATTTTTAGATTTTCCATTCGCCAGTCATAATTTTATTCTTTTCGGGCTTAATTTATGTATTGCGTATAGGAATTAGTCAGATTTTGTCCGTTGAGGCAAGGTTAAATTGCTTAATTATTTAGGACTTAAACAAAAGTGAGAAATAAGCGTTATGTTTTTGAGGAACAAGCAAAAACAGTGCACAGTAGGTCAAGGAACTTTGAGCAGATAAGGCATGAATACAATGGTATTTTCTGTGGCGAGGAATAGAATAACAATTTGAAAGCACGGTAAACACGTGTAAAGGTTTAAAACGTACGTTTTGGACTCTTTAAAATAATCATTTTATGAACGGTACTGAGGATTCTTAGGTACTTTACCCGCTAAAACCAACTGATACCTCGAAAGATTGTCTTGCTCTAGGATATTCCACAAAGAATCTTTTTTGATTTTGATCGGCAAAAGTCTGAGCCCTAGAATCATCAATAAAAGTAAGGCTCACTAAAACAAAATGAAGCGCAAGAGCACACGTTTCTTTGTAATCCTAGAAATACTTGCCTCCTTCCCTATCTGACAGTGAGCTATCATAAAAAAGGACAGTAAAACTCGATTTCGAGAAGAGGTAGGCAACCGCCTTACAGTTGTGTGTAGGTGGTTGCAGGTTGTATAGTGTTCTGCCAGCATGAGTTCGTTGTCTCTTATGTGGTGATGATGTATATAATCCATTAATTACGTAATTCTTAAAATTATAATCAATATTTTTTAGTCCTTTCGTTTCGAGTGCTGAGCAAATGAGTTGGAAACATCCTTTCGCTAGACAACATTCTTTCTCCAAAGTAGAAAACCATGCACCTCCTAAATGCAAAATCGCAAACTATTATTTTATTGTTGCAGACACAAATATGAGTGCGATGCTCACGGTGTGACGAGCCCATTGTTGCTCGAGGCGGACTACGAATCGTGTTGCGGTGTGCTTCATCTCTGATTGTTGCGGTGAAGAGCGGAATCGGTTATTGTTGCGGCAGATTTGATTGGAAGACTCTCTCCGACTTTTGCCTGTCACTGTGAACATTCCTGTCGCGACCTGCACCATCGCTTCTCAAGCAATGACATTACGACAGTCGAGAAAGACTACTAGCATTATATCCTTGAATGAGCCGGATATGGCTAACCCATAACGTCCTAGCCTTACCTATGACAACTGTTCTGCACCTAACTATACTTAAACTAGGATCTCTCAGTGTGAGTAACGGGACGGAGGAAAGTGTTCGACACGGAAAGTGTTCTACAGGGAAACTGTTCGAAAATTTCGGGTGTCGTTAGGTTGGGGACAACTTCCGTGTCGGACGATTTCCTGCATCTCCTGGTTTATTCTTCCGTAACCGTACTAAATTTACCGTATCATCTTTTCTAGAAGTGTCATTATCCATCATAGCGTACAGCCCAAATCTGTTTCATTCCAAGTAAATTTGCCTTGGACATCCTACATAATTATGGGAAGAAGCCTGTACTGGAGTTTTCTGACATAGTCATTTCCAGGGCCCTTAAAGTAGTTCGACTGTGGCACAGTTACTAAACCTGACTTTACTGACGAAACTTATAAGTTTACTTGATGGGATTTTCAATAACCGATGTAAAAGTTTCTGTCCTTACTCTATCTTGATATGTGTAATACTAAGAGAGGATATCTGGAGGGAAATGGATCTGAGGAGGAAGGAATATGGGGGAAGGAAATATGGATAAAGGGTAATGCGAAGAGAAGGGAATCTGGATGTAAAAGGACTTGAATGACGGAGGATCTAGTCAGGAAATTTTAAGAACAGCTTGTAGAAGGAGCTGGATAGGTGGACAGACGGGCGTCTGGTTAGAGAAATGTCTGGACAGGAGATTGTCTGGACAGGAGGTCGCCTATAAAAAGGGTGTGGATTAAAGGGTTTCAGGACAGTCAAAGTCAGACCAATTGATATGATATAGGTTAAGAGAGGTCGTACTTCATGCCATGAGAGAGGTACGCTGAATTCTGTAACCCACCTTGTTGGGGCGCGGCAGTTGTTGGACTCGGGAGTTGTTGGGTTTTATATGGCTTCCTTCTTGTCCGCTGAAAGGACGATCTATACGGCATGTCATTTGGCACAATAGCGGAGGGCCCCTCACAAGCATCTTCCTACGCGGAACTATAAAACAACCCTTTAGAAATTTAATATCTCGATGAGGCCTTTACACCTTCCCTTGTTTTCTAGGAACATTATTGCCAGGTGGCTGACGCAGGTACTAAATCAGTCACCAGGAACGTTCCTCAAAAGGAGCGAGTCTCGAAGGAGGAGTTATTGTTAGTCGAAGGTCCTTGAAAACGGACAGGTTTTGCGAGCAAGGAAGGTAATATTGGTTAAATGAAAGTGCTACGGAAAGGAAGTGATCCCAAACTGCGCAGTCCTCTTTTAGAATCTTTTAAACCAATGTTTTATTTTGTTGATCCTGTTATTAGTGACAGATTCAGTTGCAGGATGATTTTGATCGGATATCTTTAAACTATTAGCTCATTTATCATCAATAACCGTTTTAAATTGAAATATTGAGAAAGTCCGTATGGACAACTTTAGGACCTTTTTTTTTCTCCCTCTGTGGTGCGGCTCGTTTGAAAAGTAACTTAGGTTAAGCTAGACTGTAGGCTACGGGGGTGTGCTTTATGGAAGGAGGATGTACGACATGGCTTCAAGACTGACCGGTGAATTTATGGTGACCCTTCAAAAGTTCCCTCAAAAATGGGAAATGCACATGTCTTTGAAACCATGAGGGGAATTTGGGTTTGGATTCCTGAAAAGGTCCCTGTCGGCGACGCTATTTCCGGTGCAACAGACGAAAATCTATATTTGACTCGGGGACGCGGGAAAGCTCAAGCCATCCATGGAGACGCCGTAAACTCGCAAGGTCGAATCTTCTACCTCTTGTTCCACCTTTCTTCACCATATTGGGCGACACAAGGCTCAAGGTACCTCAAGTGACCATGTTTTCTACTAGCGCGATGTTGCTTAGTTTCGGCGTTGAGCTGCTGCTACCTGAAATAGTAGGGGGCACGCATTGGCAATCCAATCGAGTGGAGCTGTAGCGAGGCAAGGCACAAGACACCTGATTTCTCACAGTAAAAAGTAACTCCTTGTTTAGGTATTCCCACATTTTAGTTCAGGCATGAAGGTAAAACAAGGGGAGAGCTTTATTTGGTTGTTGTGAAACCTATCAACAACCATATGAATGCGAAGGTCTCTTCGAGAGCTCTCCATTGATAATATGGTTATTCATAGGTTTATCTTTAAAGATAAACAAGATACGCTCTTCCCCTGTATAACCTAAAACAAGGGTTAGATTTTACTGTGCAAATTACAGTTACGGCCGCACATCTCTTTGCACGAAAAGTAAAACGAGAGATATAAATCTCAGTCTTTAAAATGTGGAGTTTAGGTGATAAACTCTGAGTGATATTATTATATCTGGAGCTGAAACTCTGCCATGGTTTGTTTTGCCGGTGTGAAGATTTTGTGTTGCCTGACGTCTGCTCTTAACAGCTTTTCTTTGGGGATGCTGTCCGAATAGACAGACGGCTAATCCTAGACCAGGCTATTAGAACTCTGCAAAGAGATTCGCTTAAGCCCTGTCTAATCTGGCCGGCAAACAGTGACCCGCCACTAAGGGCCAAAGTCGTCGCATTTCTGCGAGATTAAGCGTACTCAGATAGTCTTTAGTGGGCTTAACGCTTAACCTCAGGTGGAATTTTTCCTTCTGGTTAGACTGTGAAAAAAAGACCTGTTAAGTTCTTTCGTGACTTAACATTGAATAATGTTTAATGGAATCGACGTTTTACCCACGGGGACCCTCTCGAGTGATCTGTATTTCGACTGATCTTTCTCTGCGTTCCGGCCGATCAGCTTTTAGTTCGAGTGATCCAAAGATGCACAAATAGTATGAGTGAAGGTTGAAGTCTGCTCGTAGCTGTTAAATAAGGTTCCAAGTGATTATGAAAGACTAGT
>Ga0058701_10002806_pt1 | contig 13462 bp, 10 predicted proteins | sample AgamicOrMae_FD_97039 | JGI IMG/M metagenome (GOLD analysis project Ga0058701, IMG submission 97039) | Agave microbial communities from Guanajuato, Mexico - Or.Ma.e | ecosystem: Host-associated > Plants > Phyllosphere > Phylloplane/Leaf | place: Guanajuato, Mexico | collected 2012-06-04 | reverse complement strand
CGCTTGCGGCGTTGCCGCTTGTGGTTTTTGGCGCTTATGACAGCTACCCAATTTAACCTAGGTCAACCTGAACCCACGACGTTGTGTGTCGTTTCTTAATGAACCAGGGTGAAAATCCAGCTAGAAATTACAACTTAGCATGTATTACGATGTTCTGTCAAAGCCTCTTTTAGGGAACCAGGGACTTGTCATTTCGATCATTTGGCGATTTTGGTGTAGGTTATTTGAAACGAGGCGGTTGCGTAGTTGTAACTAACCTTTGTTTTAGTCCCATACCTGTTTTAGGTATGAAGGTAAAACAGAGGAAGATCGTGAATTAGTTATTTTTGGAGACACCCCTATCAACAACCGTATCGGGTGAGAGCTCTCTACGAGCAGAGTTTATTGATAACAGTTGTTTACAGACTTACATTTTAAAATAACCGAATTACGCACTTCCCAGGTTACTTATTACCATACTTACTTATTACTAATTACGCACTTACCCAAAACAGGTATGGGGTTTCCTAAAACAGGGGTTTTTACCAAGGGGTTACAACTCACGTTACCCGGTGTTCAAAAGGATTTGATATACGGCTGATATCCGGTCGATATCCTTGATGTACGGCTGTTGAATTCGGTTGAAACATGGCTCAGCGATTTTTCAAGTTTTTACTCTGACCACTTGTATCTTGCTTATCTTTAGGTATATCCAGCAGATATTTTTTCATATTCTGCTGAAATCTGTCAGATATGTAATTATAATTTGGTCAATTTTCTCTTGATATCCGTTCATTATACATCTGATATCCGGCTGATATCCTTGATATCCGGTGTAGAGATTTCCAGCAAGATGTTACCCCTTGGTATTTACTGTGCGTAATTGTCGCGAGAGTGCGGCAAACAAGCGAGCGTAGCCTGGAAGAGCGCGGGAACAAAGGCACTCTGGCATGAGTGGTTCGAGTTCCCCGCAGCGATGGGCGGGCGGGTGGCAAAGCAGAGTCGCGGGGCGGCGGCGCCCTCTTGCGCCCGGCCCGACCTACGGCAATAAGTGTTTATCTGGCCAGCAGGGGGATGTTGACTCGCGAGAGGGGAGGGTGGGGAGGGAAGCGCTTACATAATGGCCGACTTATCACGTGGTGGCGGTAGTGGAACTGGCGCGCGATCAGTCAGTGTGGCGCAGAACGACGGAGAAGGAGGACAGACGCTGCTCCGTGCGCGTCGCTCGCTATGTCTGCCTGTACAGCGCCGTGCCCGGGCTGGGCGAACCTGCTGTGTCCCAGTGAGGAATCCTCCTTAACATTGTGCCCCGGTGCTTTGCTAACCCCACTAACTTGCACTAACTCTGTTCGCAGTGGCGTGGCTCCAGAAAGGACGGCTTCCTCCACAAGGTGAGTTCCAAAATGCGTCGCAGCGCGAGCTTGACAAGCTCGATAATCCGGGCAGCGGGCCGGGCGACGTGATGCGGGCAGGGTGGGTCGCGGGTGCGGGGTGAGTGCGGTATTGATCGGCGGCGCTGCTGCGGCGGCGGCGGCAGACGGGCGGACGCGACGGGGCGGCCAGACGGACTGGCAGCCAGCTTAAATATAGCGCAACATCGGCGAGCAGTTGTGAAGCCACCGCCCTTGCGGCGAGCTTGAGCCAGTCGGGACTGGGAAGTCGTTAATGTAGTGCACTTGACATCCAGCGGATTACGCGATCAGCGCAAGGATGGAGCTCAAGAGAGAACATCGTAAGTTGCGCTGGCGAAGTGCGTTCTCCAGTTAGGCGTCGTTGTCATGGACGTTCGTTGGCGCGCTGCTCGACTCGCCTCGCCGCCCAGCCGACCCACTCGGAGCCCCGTCCAAGCCGTGTCTGTGCGCTGCAGCTCCGCTCAGCGGCTATTAATACTCGTTGGCCGTGACGTTAAAGTGCAGCTTGCATCTTAGCTTGCACTCCGTTCTTTTGGTTTTATTGGGCGCTTTTTGAATCAACCCCCCTCCCCCTGTTTTTGTGAAGCGACACGGAAGGTTAAGCGGAAGGTTCGGCTGCTGGCGGCGTTGCTCCGCGCTCCCCGCGCGAGGCGATCGCGATCGATAGACCTTCCCCCTCCCGCCCCCCTCCCACCTGTTTGAGTGCAATGGCACGGCCTGGCGGAGGTGGCGGTCACGTGACCGCGGCTGGCCGCGCCGTGGCGAGCCGCGGCCTGGCCGCAGCCGCTGCCGTTCGCCTCGGACCCGACGTGCGGGGGCTTCGTTCGTTCACTCTCTCCGAGATCTTTTACTTTGCTCGGAAGTTGTCCGGAAACGGTCTTCAGCCATGGCACGCAAGAACTACAGGTCCCAGCAAAACGGGGGTTCCGTGGACGAACTGCCCCCCAGAGGCCCCGGTGAGCACTTCTTTGTTGTGGAGCCCCCCTCTGGGCCCCCGGCGGCGTCTGCGCGCTAGGGCCGCGGTCATCGTAAACAAAGGCGACCCGACCCAGCTGTTACCTGCGTCGCATCTCCTGCGCCGTTCTGTTTGGCCTTATTTCGTCCTCGCGTCGCCTGCCCCAGGCGCCCTGCGCCTTTGTTCGTGCCCCTTTGGCCCTTGGGCACTTGGCCGCTGGCCGTCCTAACCTCGCGATGTGTTTTGGCTGTTGCAGTGGAAGCGCTGGTGTACTGGCGCGACCCCAAGAAATCCGGCGTCGTCTTCGGCAGCATCTTGGTGGTGCTCATCTCCTTGTGCTTGTGCTCCCTAATCAGTGTCGTGGCAAACTTGTCATTATTCACGTTGATCGCCGTTCTCCTCTTCCGCGGCTACAAATGTGTCATGCAGATGATTCAGAAAACGCCAGGCGGACACCCTTTCAAGTAAGTACTCGCAAACTTCTACCTATTTTTAACCAAAATTAAACCCAAGTCTGCAGCGGAACCAGTTTGGAAACGTAGTCCCACGTGTCACGGTTGAGGCTGTCTGCGCTGCGCAGCTCTGCGACGCGCCGTGCACGATGCGCCGCCCGGTCGTTTACCCCGATCCCATATGTTCATTTAAAATGCCACGAAGCAGCGATTCAAAATCCCCGTAAGGCAGGATTTTCCACCTTTTGTTCCACCCTTTGTTCCACCTTTTGTTCCACCTATTGTCCCACCTTTTGTTCCACCCTTTGTACCACCCTTTGTACCACCATTTGTTCCACCCTTTGTACCACCATTTGTTCCACCTTTTGTTCCACCTTTTGTTCCACCTCTCATCTCCTAGCGGAGGAAACCACCTGCCCTAAACTAAGTTAACCTAGCCTAACTACTGAGCGTAGTGTTAGCTGAGTGAGTTATGTTGATCTTACCCTATGTTGTTAATCCTCTTTATGCCATGGAACTTTGAATAGTAAATTCAACTAAACAGGTCGAGAAAGTAGTTTTAAAGAGCGAATATATTAAGCTTTATCCAAATGAAAGGTGGATTAAAAAAACGGAATGAACTTCTCAGCTTAATTTTTCTTCATTCGCCTCCGATATCACTTGGCACTGGCCTCGTAATCGCTCGAATTGCTTGAAATTGAAACGTTGAATTCGCTCTCTCAATTCTGCACAAATTCAATTTTGGTGATGAACGACATAATTCTGCGTGAACTAGATTAAGGATAGTCCAGCGCTTCCGACAAGTCAAGTTCATCAAAAAATTCAAATCTCATGTTAAAAACCTGAAATAGAGAAAAAGACAAGCATTAACCCGAGCTGCTGTTCGTATTTTATTTTCACAATAATAAAAGTTTATTTCTTACGTTTAAAAATCATTAAGTTGTTGATTTTACTCACTTATCTACAAAATGCAGCTGTTTTTAAAGTTTTTAATAATAAAGAAACTGTGGATTGTAGTCAAACTTTTCTTAATTGTTTAAAAAAACTCTAATCTTTCCTGGAAATAGTTATTTCGCTCCTCATGTAATCTCAATCTATCAATTTTACCAGATTGAGCGCCTTTTTTCGGAGCTGCCATAAGAGCCTATACTTTTTTTTCCCAATCTTAGAACCTAATTACATAAAAGCGGAACGGCCGAATTTTCTTGGACTTCGCCATACGATATGTACCCACATTTTAAACTAATCCTGAAAATATCAAGTCCTTATCTAATTTTCGCCCATTGCGCTAGAATGTCCTTAAGTAAACCGTGCTGAGGTAAATCTTGGTTAGGTCAATTTTTGTCTCGTGCCTCGCTTACCGGCCCGATCGGCTGCCGCCAAGCCTCATGCCGCTTACTTCTGAGGCGCAATCGCACTGCCACCGCGGAGTTCCCTGTATCAATCTTGGTGAACGTAAAGCTAGTAATTTGTGTAAAGGTTAGGTTAAAGTCCCAGTGCCTCGCTCTGATAAGCCAGCCGACGAATTTTGGAACATGAGGTGAGAAGTTTTACCTTTAATATTTATGGTGTAAATGGTAAGAAAATCCCCTGCCTTCTCGCCTTGATCCAAAAAGCACACCTATCGCAAAATACCTCAATTAGATCGTTGCCCTGGTACTCGATATGAAGGTATGATTATCTAGTGCCCTTCGTGTCAGTGTGCTAGTTATTCTGTTGACACAATACTGCGATCAGCTGAGCGGAGTGATATCCGAAAAAAAAAACAGGGATTCAGAATATCTCTTACAATTATAACTAATACTATAAGGATATTAAACAATTATTCCAGGTCGTTGCTTTGAAATAAATGCCTCTTTGTTTATTTGGACGTCCTTTAAGGTAGTCCGCTTGGTATTATTTAAACTGAGGTTAAGTTCTTTTAAAAAATTCTGTTGTAAAGACATGGTGAACGTGAACACCTTTGAAAACAATTAAGGATATTCCTTTAAGTATTTGCTTATCAATGATTGACAAGGTTTGGATTTTTAGAAGTCGTTTTGTTGCCAATCATGGTCGCTTTTTGACGACAAAGTGCTCTCATTTCACGCGTTTTGGCGTGTGTGCTGAATATTCTCTGACTTCGGATTTTCTCTACATTAACGGACAGGAACTAATAAATTGTACGGTTTTTGTAAGACCATATTCGTTGACCGTCGCGACCAAAAATGTGGGTTGTTATGACCTTTGTTAACCCATAACAGGCCAAAGTATTTGGAGTGAAATTTAGCTTAAGAGAAATTGGAGAGACTGTTTCTATCAAAATACGAAATTTTAAGCTTTGAGAAATGCCTAAATCATTAAATTTCAGGTTTCTAGAGGGGTGATATTTTTAAAATCGTAATAATGCTAAACTGCGAAGATCCTCTAAAATATTTTTTTCTGTTTCCGAACGGCATCGTTGGGCGGTAGTGGGTTTAGCGACCATTTATTGCCCATTTGTCACACGTTTTCTACAAGTTCGTTCGTTGAACCGTAATTTTTAGACGATCGCAGCGTCTCTATGAGGGCAATATTCAGGTTCTAAATTTACAGATTAAGAAGAACTTTTTATAGCGACCGGACTGCCTTAATTTTAGTATCCGCTGCTGTTTGTTGATTATGTGGCAAAAGCCGATATTCCCCTTCCCTCCCCTCCCCTCCATTCGGCTGTCTGTCTGTCCGTCCGCCCAGCTGACATAACCCTTCCCCCACCCCTCCGACTTGTCCAGACGATTCTGATTTCTTCTCCTCGCCGACTTTCGTATACACTGATCCTTTTACTTCTGTATTTTTTTCAGTCTTAAACCCCAACCTCCTGTCTCACTCAAGCAAACTTGCTTTCCTCTTAGACCCGGCAAGCTTATTTGATCCGGTCTCTCCAGCGAACCTCCCTTGAGTATGATATCCCTACAAAAGAATACGAAACAACATTCAGTAATAATGGATCGTGGAAGGGTCCTTTTGTGGAACACCGTTAAGGAATGAATTATTAGGCTTGGCGAGAGACTCGCTAACCTAGCTGAACCTAAACCTTAATGTTAAATTAGGAGAAAATACGTGTTAAGAACAGAAAAAGTGAAAACTGCGAAAATACCCTTATCTTTCTGCATGCAAACTAGGTTCGATAAACCGGCCATAGCTCAGAAACGGTTTCGAAATCCGATTCAAAGGGGCTAAACTTCCTGATTTTACATGCGGAATCCGTATTTTTTTTTATTGTATTTTTTGGAAAAAGTTATTTTTGTTCAGTTTTTAACGCTATTTTGAACCCTTTTTAGCTCAAAATCTTTAACACCATCCCGTTTAGCATCCGATACCTTTCAATCATATCAGAGGCGGACAACTCTGTTAGTCTTTTTGTAAGTTTCATCTTGTCGAGGGCATAAATGACTGACTAATGATTTTATTTTTTTTCCAAATTTGTGTTGGTACTACTAATGAATCTAGATAGCAAGGTGCTCCCGCGTTTGTCGATTTCAATAGTGTTGCCAACCTAAATTCAGAAGGACCAAAAATCACTTCTCAGCCATTTATGCCCTCGACTGTACACGGTTGTACCCTATTAATCCTTAATTTAAAACAAAACTTTTAGCATGGAGATTTACATGAAAATCTGGAGTTAGTGCTACCTCAATTTTTCCAGTGTTAATGAGATGTATTCCCAAAAAATTGAAAAAAATAAAATAAAAATAAAAACGCATCGAAATATGCGTCATTAAATATTTGAAACGCTTACTCGCACGCCGTTTGCAGATCCAAAAATAGCTGGTTTGCGCACGCAGTTTGTGAAAGGCCTTTTTTGAACAGGAGTAATCCAACTGGGAAATGGCCAGTGTTGTCATATTTCTCCGCCGTCAAATTTAAACGCGGTTACCTTTTTAGCTGGCGGAGAGGAAGCTGGTGCAGTAATTAACCTCATCTGGGGCCTGCCAAGCTCGAGAGCGCTCGTAAATACAGTTCGTGCAAGGTTATCTCGTATGGTTCTCAAGTTAGCTTCGGCGCAACTCGGGATTCGGGCTAGCGGATTCGGCAAGTGTCTGAATGGCGTTGACAATATTTTCCCTTTACCGGGACCCGCTACGGGACTTGGCCATCTCCAAGAAAGGACTTCACGTCCAAGCGGTGCGCCCCCCTCTTGATCTTAATCTCTGAAGGGCTTGCTCTCGAAACACCTTCGTAACATTTTTTTTAAGGGTCCGGGAGGTATGACAGTAAGGAGGACTTTCTAGGTCGATAGAAGTGTGGCTCACTGATCGGTTTCAGTATTCAAACAACAAAAACCTCTATTTGACACAAATTTTTTTGGATCTATAAAAAAGTAAAATAGGCGCATTTTTCATTGCATTTGGGAGGCTTGTGTGACCTAAAAAAAAATGATATGATCAAAAGACTTCCCACACCTGAATTTAAAAGACGAAAAAAATGTCTCGATGCTTGCATTTGGTCTTACGACTTGGTCTTTTAAATTTGTTCTAACTACGTGTTCTCGGGGAATAATTAAAAAAATAACTTACGTTTATCTTGAAAGTTTACACAGCTTTTTAAAATTATTTCTTTGATTATTAAAAATCCCCTAAACAAGATTAGTTCCCGAAGGATTTTGTGTTTCGTTGGCGACGTTGCAGAATTTTTTATTATTTTTTTTTCCTTAGAGTGAGTAAATTACTCGTAACCGCCAGGTCATGTTTACAGTGAATTTTTTCTGCCTTTAGTGTTCTCAGTTTGTGTTCCACCTTTTTGTGTTCCACCTTTTGTGTTACACCTTTTCGTGTTCCACTTTTTTGTGTTACACCTTTTTGTGTTACACCTTTTTGTGTTCCACCTTTTTGTGTTCCACCTTCCGTGTTCCACCTTTCGTCGCCGTGCCGAGTGCAGCGTCGCGTCGCCCAAGGCCCCTAACCTATCCCAACCTACGCGGTCGTTAATCCATGTGTCAAAAGGTAGAACCTGGGGTGGAACTCAAGACATAGGATAGGCAACCCGTAAAACAGAGTGTAGGCATGTAACGCGAGGTTTTAATGGTAACCTGTTTGTTTTGCAGGGAGCTTCTGGAGGCTGATATTACCCTGCAGCAAGACAAGGTCCGCCAGACGACCGATTTGGCTCTCACACACGTAAATGCAGCTATCGTCGAACTCCGGCGTTTGTTCCTAATCGAAGATCTGGTGGATTCACTCAAGTTCGGAGGTCTGCTGTGGATCCTGTCGTACGTTGGATCCTGGTTCAACGGAATGACCCTCGTCATCATCGGTGAGTTAACTTGGCATCCGTCAACCCTCTCCTCTCCACGCATACTTTCTCTTTTTTTGGCACATTCCCAAAGCTACCATCTTCGAACCATGCTATGAATTCGGGTCTCTTGTCAAAAATGTGGTCCCGGTCAAGGCACGTGCTTGTTCTAGCAGCCAAAGTATTGACTGCTCCAATTTTTTAAAACTCTGTAACTATGAAACGGAGAGGGATACGTCAGAAAAGCACGAAATAAAATCGACAGATCTTTAGATCGATCTTAGCTTGTTTGTCGTATCTCGTTTCGTTCCAAAATTACGGAGGTTTAAAGAAGTTGGAGCGGTCAATACTTTTTTGACTGCTAGTTCAAAAGCCTAGTTAAGCTAGGTGATTTATCTGATGTACTTTCAGGAGCTATTCACGTACCAATTTACAAAAGCTTTAATTCTGGCCTCGTAAAAAATGTGATCTCGATCTGGGCACGAGCTAGTTCGAAAACCTAAGCCTGGTTAAGCTAGGTGATTTTTTGGCGCGTTCCGAGCAGCCATTTTCGAACCAATCCACTAAGCTCCAAGAATTCGGGCCTAATGTAATCCCGGTCACGGCACGTAGTTGTTCGAAAACCTAGGCGTAGTTAAGCTAGGTGGTTTGTCTTATATTCAGCAGCCATTCCCGAACCAATTTACATAGCTTTTAATCCTGGTTCTGTAAAAATTGTGAACCCGGTCGGGGCAAGTGCTTGCTCAAAAATCTATTCTTAGATAAGCTAGGTGATTTTTGTGGCGCTGTCAGCAGTGATTTTGGAACCAATGTTTTAAGCGTCAGGACTTTAAAATTTAATGAAAAATGCGCAGCTGGTAAGGGCACGCGGGCAAGCTCTTTCTCCAAAAACAAGGCTTAGTTAAGCAAGGTTATTTTTGATTTTAGCACGGAGGTAATCAACTTTGTACTAAACTTATGTTAACGCTTTTTTATTTTACTTCCATGTCCCGTGGAAGTTTTTTGTTTTGCACTAGCGATATGTCGATTCCTCACGGAGGCTTAAGTTGAGCGAGGTTATTTTCAGTTATGCCCGAAGGCAAACTAAATTTTCTAGGCTTAGGTCGGCCAGGTCTTTTTTTCAGACTTGCTCGAATGGATTATCTTCGTAAATTTTACTTCGTTGTCTCATTTAAAACTAATTCACACGTACTTCACCTAGGAGTCATGCCAGGCGCTGTTTTTTACCTTTTCTCTCTCTTCCCCAAACTCCTATTTCTCGCTCGTCCAGGTCCGCCATTTGTAATCCAAAGCGATCTCATTCGATGGGGATGCCCCGGATTACAAATGGTGGACCTGAGCGAGCGAGAAAAGGGAGTTTGGAGGAGAGAGAGGGGAGATTGTGCAAACACAGAATTTCCGGAATTGGCAGTGTTCGAGACTTGTCGGTCTAGTTCCCTTGTACTGCAACCCATTCGGACTTACCATGAAAGTTGCGCATGGAACAGTTATCGATTGTTCGCTGCGACGTCTGTATCTGTAGACAATGAATCGGGGTGGCGGCGTCCGGGTAACGTAGCCCTTCCCGAGGCCTGCAGAAACTTCGGGCGATCGAGGTGGTCTTGTAATGACAGTTGGCAACCTGCTGCTTTAATAATGCGACCGGGCTAGATGTAACCCTCTTTCAAATTAAAAATGTAGGTTACAGTACAAAAGAGCGTATTAGAGCGTTGCCAGCATTGCTAGCATAATCAAGTCACGCGCTGTATTGAAAAGAGGAATTTTTCACCTCGGTGTTTTTCTTTTCGGCGCTATGCTGAATGGGAAAAGGGACTTAACCGAATCTAATGTAACCGAATCTAACGTAACGGAATCTAAATTAGATTATCTTATGTAACGGAATCTCACGTAACGGAATCCAACGTAACGGAATCCGACGTAACGGAATCCAACGTAACGGAATCTAACGTAACGGAATCCAACGTATCGGAATCTAACGTAACGGAATCCAACGTAACGGAATCCAACGTAACGGAATCCAACGTAACGGAATCCAACGTAACGGAATCCAACGTAACGGAATCCAACGTAACGGAATCCAACGTAACGGAATCCAACGTATCGGAATCTAACGTAACGGAATCTAACGTAACGGAATCCAACGTAACGGAATCCAACGTAACGGAATCCAACGTAACGGAATCTAACGTAAGCTAGGCTTATTAAACCCAACTGTTGCAAAGACGAGCGGTAGCGACGCGAGGCATAAGGCTTTATATAATCAGACCTAGGAAAACGCTTCTAAGGTTAGCCTGATTTAGATTAGCCTTAATGGTATACCGTTAATCCTCTTGATGAATTAAACCAGGGTAGTAATCAAGAGGTAAAAAATGTTCCCTTTAAAATTCACAGTGCTTGCCCTGTGTATTCCCGGATAGGGTCCGCTTAATCCCGTTACCGTGAACTGAAGTGAAGTAGGACATATCGGAATACCGAGGGAGTATCGAGTGCTCCATGGGTCTGATATTCGTAAAATCAATTCTCTGATCGTCCATCGTGATCTATTATTAAAGTCGGCCTTGGAAGGATGATTAGCGCAACTCTCATATCTGAAGATAATGTTTAACGTTTGCAGTGTCGGCGGGTCCTTAGGAAGTCGGTAGGAAAGTGTTATCTTCGATAAGATCAAATGCAAAGTGATGACGAGATGATGACGTATTGAGTGTCTCTACTTTAATGGGGTAATGTCATCAGGCTATCATTGAAATCGAGTTTGGAGTATGAAATATATACTATTGTGTATTTTGGTCCTTTCGTTTCGTTCAGTTTATGAAAATCCTCAAAGTCGGGACAGCCTATGTCTTAAACGTCAATACTTTCACCCCCATGCAATTCTGTGGCCGTAGTATTCCTCTCCTCCCTCCGACAGGACGTAATTTATGCACCGTCCCTCTTGGGCGAAATGGGTTGCCGAATTATTGCCAAGTAGAGTGGATCGTCCCTGGTACTTTTCTTCTCGGAGCCGACCTTAAATGACACCCAAGTTGATATCAGATTAAACTTGATATGCGCCAAGACAGTAGATAAATGCCGTAGAAATGACGTGGTTGTGCAGACACTTGAGATTCTGCTGTTAGTGAACGTGTCAGACGATAAGGTCGGTTTAGGGTCAGTTGCAGTGATGCCAAATATCGCGACTCCTTAATTTTTAAACATGATTACTGACAAGTTAAGATAATGTAGAGATCAATCCCATTTTTGGATTGCTCAGCTCAAGGGCGATCCAAAACATACCCGATATGCCACGTTATTTCTGGTAGTTATGAAGTTAATTGCGATTGAAATTTACATAAAAACGAAACTTGGCAACACTGGTCAGTTGAGGGAGATTGTTTTCACGATTCTTTCTCCTTGTTGATCCGTCAATCAACTTAGGTGGAATTTTTCGCCTTCTAGGTCCCCACCCTGGTTTAGTATTTCCCTACATTGCAAGGATTAACTACGTACAACCCGTAATAAAGTTAAGCTTTGATTAGACTAGGTTAAGTAAGGTCACGTGCCTTCTTTCTCGCTCCACTCGAATTTGCGACGGAAGGTGAAACGCACGACGTGCAAAATGCTACCTTATAACTGATCGATCAAGCTTGTGCTGTTAGTGATTGCAGCTCCTTCTCTAACTTGGTAAAATGTTCTTTAAGGCGTACCGGTAGCGGAGATGCTCGAAGCGTCCCGATTCAGGCGCGCGATCGTGTTCGGCTCCTTCCGACGAACTTTTGCTCAGGCGGAAGGAGCCGAACCGAGTCGAACGCGATCGCGAGCCTGAATCGGGACGTTTCGGGCATTTCCGCTACGCCTTCTGAAGAACGTTTTACCAAGTTTGTGAAGGAGCGGAAACCACTCTATGCTTCAATCAACATTCTACATTTAAGGCTACAGTCTAGTCAGACGAATTGCTTAACAGGTATGTAGATCTAGTTCATGTCGGTAATTGATTTTTATTTTGTATGTTTGCAGCGTTCGTGGCCCTCTTCACACTGCCAAAAGTTTACGAAAGCAACCAGGCCCAAATCGACCACAACGTAGCGATCGTGCGAAGCAAGATTTCAGAAATCACAAATAAGTAAGTAATAAAACGTTTTCTTTCAATTCGAAAATGATACGGTAGCTAAGTGATTTTTGGAATTGCGCCAAAGGCGCTTTGTCTGGGCGACATCGCTCTCGCTGCGGAAGTCTGCTTTAATTTAGGATTCCTGTGTCTTTAATACGTTAATACTTTTGAGCTTAATTGTTAAAAATGTTGAAGGACGGAAGAAAGCAAATCAACTCTGCCAAGATTTCTTAACGACCTCATCGCTATTTTTTGTTTAAAAAAATATAGCCCGTCGTAAATTCTAAGGTATTGCTTTAAACAGTTACATATCTTTCAAACGTTTGTACTTTTTAGTGCGAAACAATTTCTTTTGCCTTGTTCGTTAGTAATTTTCTTCATTCACAGCAAAGTTTTTTTTTTTTTTTTGAAGTTGTTTGAGTTTGTTTTTTTTTAGGAGGTGTTAGTTTTAAAAAAAAAAAACAATTGACGGTTGCCTTCGTTGGATTTTTTTTTTTTTTTTACAAAAGCTCCATCATTTTTTGCCCGTGTTGGGACCTTTGTGCAAAAAATTTTCACCAAGGAAATTGTCTTTAAGTTAAAAAGTAGTTCTTAACCAAAAAATATCAAGATTTTTTTGATATTGATAATTTTTGATCAAGATTTTTTTTTATCGAGATTTGTTTTTTTAAGGAAGTGATACTTACGTTCCGTTTTTGAAATCGAACTGGCCTCTGAGCCCATACAAGGGTCGCATTTTTGCCGACAAAGAACTTAAAAATACGATATATTTTGAGACTGATTCTCCCTCCTAAGGGCGTTCACTTTTAGCTGTATTTTTTCCCCTCGGGGAAGAATGCGAATATTGAACGATCCCAAAATACCTCTGGTGGCCACCCTTCTCAAATATACTATCTTAATGGTCTGGCGGCAGTGCAGCCAACCCGAAGACACAAAGGACTTCCAACGCGGCCGTATCGATTTTTGGTTGGCAAGCGTGTACATTTATCATGTGTTTGTGCTTGTCGCAGGGTTAGAGCCGCCATCCCCATCGGCAACAAGGGAGCGACTGAGAAGAAAGACCAGTAAACCGCCAAACAAGTAAAATGCGAAAATTTTGAGTGCGAAACGAGGCGAAGTGAAGCGCGTAGCGCGGTGTGGATCTGCGGACTCCTCGGCCGATGCGTTGCGTTCTTCTTTTTTTTCTTTTTTTCTTTCATCTTGTGTTTGTTTCCGTGCGTTCGGCCAGGGATGCTTGAGATACGACCGGCGCGTTGCGGAACTCATTGGAATAAGTTTGTTTCCTTCCTTTGCCGATGGCTTTCAACGACTCGGTGTTTTATTTATT
>Ga0058701_10002805_pt1 | contig 13462 bp, 9 predicted proteins | sample AgamicOrMae_FD_97039 | JGI IMG/M metagenome (GOLD analysis project Ga0058701, IMG submission 97039) | Agave microbial communities from Guanajuato, Mexico - Or.Ma.e | ecosystem: Host-associated > Plants > Phyllosphere > Phylloplane/Leaf | place: Guanajuato, Mexico | collected 2012-06-04 | reverse complement strand
AGAGAAATGCCGTCGACCTATTTTTTTTCTGATTTTGATTTGAACTTTTCTCTTTAAAAAAATAAAAAAACTGCGGTGATTTAAAATTATCGCATTTTAAGATTTCTCATGAGACTTAAGATCAAGGTATGGCACAAGTTGTGCTACAGTAACTTATCATTATTGGCTTTATCCACAAAATACTAATTAATAGGGCAGGCATGTTTGTCTGCTGTTGCGTGAAGGAGTGTCAAACACTGAAAGGGAGTAGCAGCGTCTTAGAAACCTACTGCCTCGGGATTATCTAGAGAGTAGGATACGGAAAACATAAAAGAAAGAAGCGATTATGTTTTGAGTATCGCCGGAATATTAAGAGTGGTGAGTCCCTCAGATTTGTGTAATATTTTGATGACTTACCGCTACTGATGAGAAGCCCATTTCCAAACCAAGGTTGAAATAATCTATATTCCCTCGATTTCTCCAGATGAACATTGCTGCTCAGAATAACCTGCAACTCAACGCTCCAGAGATTATCGAAAACCTTACGCGCATTTCAATATTCGTACATACAAGTAAGTATTTTAATTATATTCTAAAATAGAGCTTATGTATGGATGTATTTCATACGATAAGCTGCCTATATGCCCCGAAAAATGTCTTCAACCATTAACGTTACACTAAAAATGTTACGAAATTCGTTTCAAAGTTGAATTTGCACAGCATACGAGCGATCGGCAAGAACTTTTTCTTTTTCCAAATTGCTTTAAGAAATTTGAAAACAAAAAAAAAATGCCTGCCTCGGAAAAATAACACAAAAAGTAAATCTGAATTTTTTAGGAACTGAATATAACCGAACTATCTTATTGCGTAAAAGTTCAAATTCGACTGAAATGTAGGAAATTAATGTGTGATAGGTATGATGTATTTTCTTGAAGGTCGTGGATATTTGCTAGCCAAGTGGCGGCTGAATATGCGACTGGTGTAGGGCCGGAGCTAGTGGGGGGGGGGGTTACAGGGACAAAATACGCAAGACCTTGCATGCTGTGGAATATGTGTTAGCCAGTTTTAAAAATCAAAAAAGGAAAAAAAAACGAGACCTAATGCAAATTAGAGCCTTACAAAGTAAGGAATCTCACCGGGCGTGGCGGAGGGGCGTCGTGATATTCTTACCGGGGGCCTGGGAATCTCTAGCTCCAGCCCTGAACTTGTGGCTATCGTCCGCTTTGCACGCTAGATCTACACCAAAGCGACGACACAGCAGTAGATGAGCAAGGAAAGGTGAAAATCCTTGCATTGACTTGCACGCTTTCCACTGGCGGGCGAATAGAAACTAGTTTATGTGTTACAAGGGCAATGTTTTCCACGAACAGACTGCCAAACAAATGGTTTTTGAAGACCAAATGCAGTTGCAGCAGGTACTACCATTTTGATAAAGCCACTTTTGAGCAATAGCACGATGAATTTTGTAAACGCATTGATATAAGTTGTAGAAGGATTTTGATTACCTCAGCATCTTGTGGGTTCCAAATTCCGACAACAAGCCGTGGGCCGACCCAAACACTCGCAAGTCCATTAAATTCTTTGGACTTTTCCCAACAATATCGAAATAATCCTATTAAAAAAAAAGAAAATGAAAAATTATGACAGTAGACACAGGACGGTGACGGTACTTCCCCGGAAATACCAATAAGGTAATCGTATCACCAATAATACCAACAGCATTGCACAGAGATGTTGTAAAACTCAACGTCCACACGGAACTGGGAGGAAGAACTCGTTGAGCAGATCCCAAAATCCGGAAGAATCCGTGTCCGGAAATGAGCCGTTTAGCGTCAAGACGCATGTAATGAGTTTTTCCATTTTTCGTCGTTTTGGCTTAAGTACAGTATCTCCCAATAAAATTCCCGGTGATTTCGATCCCTCCAATTAACAATCGATTAAGTAAAAATGCACGTTTTAAATATCGATCGAAGGAACTTGTTCGTTTCAAAAAGCGATCAACTGCTATTCCTATACATTGCTATTGATCGATTTTTCAAACGTACCCTTTCACTTGATCGATTTTTGAAATACACCCTTCCACTTGATTGTTGTTTCTTTGGCGGGATCTATTCAGTCTCTTTGAAAAGTTTTAAAAAACTTTTGTTTCAGGATATTCGAAACAACTCTCAGATGAAGGGCAGAAGAATAGCCAGAAACCTTGGATGAGAAAAAAGCCTAAAATGGGATATGGTTACATTTTGTTTCTGGCTTCTGGCTCCTTCAACATCAAAGTTTTGACAAAGTTCCTGAAAGAAAGTTTCTTAAAACTACGTCAAGAGTCTTCAGCACGGAGATTTTTTTCTCGCAGGGGAACCTTTCGAGCCATAGAGTTTTTGGATTTTGATAAAATTTGGCAGGCACACTCCGATGGACTCGAAGAATCTATAGACACAAGAAATAGCTGCCGATTCTCACTTGAGCACTTGAAAAAAAAAATCTTTTAAATTGCAATGTTTCAATTTGCGCGCGACTGCTTTGGCCAATCCGCACAGAGCCCCCTTCTCTTCCCCCCCCCCGGGGGCCGGGCCACTCTCTCTGCTTCGCTGACAAGTGAGTCGGGCCGACCACCGTACCTCACCGCACCATTCTCCCCCTCTCTACGCTACACGGTATGCACGGCAGCAAACAACGCACGGCGTAGCGCGGCGCATCGGCGGTGGCAGCGCGCCTTTGTTTCTCGTTGTTACTTTTGCAACGAAATTTAATCATAATAATAACTTTATGAATTAGGCGATAAAAAATCACATTGTACATATTTTCACTATAATCATTATCGGCTTACGTCTACGCTTGAAGGAATACCTTATGCAGTAGCAGGTTAAACGCTCTATGCTCCAGCTATCCGGCAAAAGCACCGCCGCCTCATCTATTCATTTTTTTCGAAAGTAGAAATGTAGGCTTAAATAATGGCAAGTCGTCAATGTAAACAATGACTTGTGGTCCATACGTAATCGTAGACACTCCTTTTTCGCACCGCTTCCTTTTTATTTTTCTTCTTGTTTTTAAAAGACAGCCATTAGGACAAGGGGGGGGGGAAAAGATAACATTCGACACGAGGTTTGAAATAGCAAACCTATTTCATTTGAAATATTTACCAACTGGAGAGAGAAATTGAGAGTAAATGCAGTCTGATAAACTGGTCATTTCTCTACCTTTTGCTGTTTAATCTCATGAAGTCTCCTTAAGTGAGTATTTTTTTTGTTTTTGTTTTTTTTTCGTTGCAAAAGTAACAACAAGAAACAAGGGCGCGCTGCCATCGCCGATGCGCCGCGCGTTGTTTGTTGCCGTGCATACCGTGTAGCGTAGAGAGAGGGAGAATGGTGCGGTGAGGTACGGTGGTCGGCCCGACTCACTTGTCAGCGAAGCAGAGAGAGTGGCCTGGCCCCGGGGGGGGAGTGGGGAAGAGAAGGGGGGCTCTGTGCGGATTGGTCAAAGCAGTCGCGCGCAAATTGAAACATTGCAATTTAAAAGCTTTTTTTCAAGTGAGTATCGGCAGCTATTTCTTGTGTGCATAGATTCTTCGAGTCCATCGGAGTGTGCCTGCCAAATTTTATCAAAATCCGAAACTCTATGGCTCGAAAGGTTCTCTTGTCGGACGATACACAAGGTAAAACGGCTTGTCGATGAAAAAATCACATCGTGAGTCCGGACGCTAAACAGTTCCTAAACTAAACATCTCCTGACAAGTTTCTTTAATTTTTTAATATTCTTTTAATTTTTTTTTGTGACCAGATCAATGAGTCGTCTCTCCTAGTTCCGTCAGGACGTTCATTTACATCCTGTAAGGTACAATAAAGTAACAAGATAGAATTAAATCTTATCTCATACTGGTTAAAATGAGGACATGGGTCGGACGGGATCCGGCGTGGGCCGGATGTAATTTTTAAAGGGTTAGGTTTCCTTAACGCATAGTCCAACCGCTATAGAATAGCAATGAAGTCACCCTGTTTAACAATTCATAAGCGAAAAACTCGTAAAACAGACATTGTTGAGGGCGCCGAGCTCAACAATGGTACAGGACTTGGAATTTCCCGTAACAACACTTGCGCAACGGGCATTTCTTATTAGGGTTGAATACCTCCGGAATACCTGACCGTGCTTAATTACTTAAAATAGCTGTGGGTCTAAAATTGTTCAATGGGAGAAAAATAAAGGTAACTTTGTTTCGAAGCGATTTTGTTGCGGTTCAATGTTAAAATTGTGTGCATTTTAGGTAGGCTTCCCTTAATTTTCAAAAATTATTAGGAAAATTCGAGAAAAATGGCTAGAGGTATTTGCCTTCGGACAATAATTATGACTCCAAACCACATCACACTTTTCGAATGGGGAGCTGTCGCGAACCTTAGTTCTAACTTTCCCCGCTAGGGGTTGGCTATCTAAAATACATGGCGGCTTATGGAGGATAAACGAATTTTCAGCTATCTTGAAATAAAAAGTGCATCTTTACTCCTCCCGCGCACATTGGGTGATAACTTAAAGCCTAAACTGTCAATCAGTGCGTGCCAAAAAAGTATTGATACATTTTTCATTCCATAACATCTGAAAATTCGCCTATCCTCCATAAGCCACCATATGTTTTAGGTAGCCAACTCCTAACGGGAAAAGTTGGAACTAAGGCTCGTAACAGCTCTCCATTGGTCGTGACGGTAGTGTCCTCAACAGGACTTCCAACGGAAGACAGATATAGAGATAGTACAAAGCAAGGCAGACCTTCGACGGACGACGGACAGAGTTTCGTGCCAGGTTCTATCCTACCTCCAACCAAATCGTCACAATCAAGTGAGCGTGATACGGCGAGACTTCGACTTCATCCAAAACGCTTGCGAAAGACGCCACTTTGATCTGCGCGATTTCATCACACCTTGTGTAAATGATTGTGTTCCTGTTTACGGTACTTACTGTTCGCTTCTGAAGAATAAAGTATATTACGCAAGCGTTCTAAACGTTTACTCTTTAAATTAACAGCAAATAATCATTCACAACGTTATCCATTTTTTTTTGTGTTGACCAAAGACTCATTAATTTTTACAACTGATATAACATTGAAAAGAAAAAAGAAGAAACCGATTTTTTCCAACATTTTGAAAAATTGTGTCCATCCGTTTAACATAAGACACGTTGGTGACGATCTTTCACTTATGATTGAACTGTGTCTATCCCTACGTAATTTAGAGCATGTCGTAATTTTTAACGTGCCTTCACGGACTTCGTTACCTGAATATTACCGCTGTTTTGTCTCATCAAATAACTTTGAACCAACGTTGTTTCGCTCAAAAAATAAGCGACGCAACAATCTACAAACACGAAACTTAACATTGTCCAAGTTCTTATTTTGCGCTTCTGCAATCCGAAGAGCGCGGTCCTTTTTATCAACTGATGCCATTTTTTTATTTTATTTTTTTGTGCAGTTTTATGGTTATTATCGCAATTTAAGGTACTTGTTTTTTACTCGTTTTACCCTCCATAAAAAGGAGGTAGGACGAGTATTGTACCGGTGTCAGTTTCGGCCAGACCAGAAATGTCGTCGCCAGCTGAAGCCTGTAGGTTGGAGGATAAAACTTCCTTAGTCGTAGAAAGACGTAAATTATTCTTTTTTTTCTTTTTTTTCTTTTTAAAGAAAGGTATCCTTTGAGTGAAAACAAAGCTATACAAATTAAAGTGAAAAAAGTGGCCTGCGAAACAGTGCCCAAATTTATAGTACGCGTGCAATATGATTTGGAGGACATCTAAAAAAATATATTATTTTTATTCTTTTCTTTTTACTATGGGTGGAGATGCAGCTAAAAATCTCTCTTCGGTGACTGCTGCTGGTTGGTATGGTTCCTACTAGGATGCAATATTAAGGGGGGAATATACACCTTACAGCGATTTAAAAGCCTATCAAAAATGAAATCTTTTCCGATTAAACGTCCAAATATTTATTAATTGGTGAAAGGGGCATTTTTAAGCACTGTCCTGAGCATCAATTTCTGCCATTTGAATCCAAATAACATGTGCGGATTCATTTTAACCGATGGGTTCTCTGGAACCTAACCCTAAGCCTCTTCTTCGGACTTAACCGAAGAATTCGGGATGAGGTGTTGATGGACCTCAAAAATAAATCAAGATTCTTTTTCAACATGAAAAGACCAACATACCTGACCACTTTTGTAAAGCTGATCGGAAAGTTACTTTTGATGTAAATGTTTGTTTTTTTGAAAAATGTTTGTTTTGAAAAGAAAAATTAAGCTCTAACTAACCATTTTTTCTTGCAAGGAAAAAAATCTTAAAAGAGTATCAAAACTCTACTTGATTTGACTTGCCAACACCAAACCTCAGAAAAGAATGAACTAGAAAAGAAAGGATAAAAAAGAAAGGATAGAAAAAATGTAAAGAGATGTGTTCCTAGTCATATATATTATGAACTTTTACCATGATTCATTACAAATAAAATTATGTACAAAGAGTACCTGCTCCTCAAAATTCATGGGATCTGCTTCATGAAGAAGTACAAAAATAATTCGTGAGTATGACAGACAACAGATAGTTGACAAATGATATAACTCAATAGATAAAGGGATTGGTTAGGCTGCAGACACAATTTCACCTGGTTACTAATTTCATGAGATTTAGGAGAAGTGAGTTATCTGTTTACACATTATTTGGTACTTCTTGCAATATTTTTTTTTCAACAGTACATTTCAGGCTCAACTCAAACCAGTTAGCACTATGTCTGACAACAATGGGTGAAAACCACTTCGTAAACAATAAAAATGCAAACCTGGTCTTTAAAACTGACACCAGTTTACATGTAACATACAGTGCTTAGTAAAATCTTCTAGATAATTCACCACATTGATTTTAGAGTAATAGCACAGTAATATATTACATGCAATAGCTTCAAAATATGAAGTGAAACAGCAGTACACAAGAATAGAAAAGCTGAAACAAGAGAATTCATCTATTTGACTAACGTCACATGCTAAAATCTAAACAGAAGGACTGAATTCATTAAGGAAAAAACAGGGTAGCAAAGAAAACTAAGTAAAAGAGATCATTAAAGGGTAAGTGGGCTAACAAAATCAAGCATATGCTTGATGCAGCTTCATCAATTTTTTTACTGAATGTGCGATCTGGTGAGTTTGAGCATTCCACTACAAAGCTGAAGCTGTTACAGAGTCTTTCGACTCAAACCATACTATCACCACGTTTTAGAAAACTATCAACAAAAACCAAGAACTTCATCCAATATTGTATATAGATTAGGACGAACATTAGCTGCACCATCATAGGCTCAACAATACTTTCCAAACATTTCATAGATCAACTATGAATACCTTCTGATTTCATTACAACCTCACAATCTGCAGTCTCGTATAACTGCCTAAAATACTTCTAAACAGCCTAACTCTAAGTGCTGCTCAATCAAATTTTGATTTTTTCTTAACTTTCTCATTTTTTTATAGTTCGCCCTTATAAGATTTTATTTAGATCTGCAGTACATGTTTCAGGCTTCCTTGACGATTCTTGCAATAATTTGCTTTTTCATAAAGATCATTGGCGCCATTTGCACTTTGTAGTGATTTATCAGACTTTTGTTTGAGCGGATTTGTCAAGTTTTTTAACGCAGTTACCCTTAGGGGGTGTAGATGTCTAATAACCTATAGGATCCTCACTTAACTCTGGAACATCTAGAGGATAAGGTGTTCCAATTTCAAAATCACACATCATCACACCAACAATAAAAAGAATCGTTTTTATCAAACCCACCAAAAACATTAAAATATTCGGTAGTGCTTTCAGCGAGGGTTCACTCGCTAATGTATCAGATAGGCAAGTTTATTTTGTCGATCCTGAAGGGGGTCTGAGACGATCTTTTATCATGAAGAATTAAGGCAGGTGTTGAAACTCTTTTTACTCGCAGATCCTAAGGGGTTCACGAGGCGAGCTTATATTTTGACGATTCTGGAGGCGGGGACAAGATTTTCTTTGCTGTGTTTGTAAATGGTTTTAAAAAAACGAAGTTTTTTGCTCATGCGCAGATTTGATTTTTTAACGCAACCACCCTTAGGGGGTGTATCGGTAGACATGAAATATCTAGTCAGACAACCCATAGGAGCCCCGGAAATAAATTTTACTTTCATGTCGCATAAAAGTGTTGGCATCGTGAAAAAAAAGTTCGAAATAAGACCGGATTTAGGATGTTCAACCTTCAAAACGTCGAGAAAATTGATTTTGGACAATCCGTCTGTGTGTCTGTCTGTCTGTCTCTCTGTCTTGCTGTAGCTTATTTGGCGAACTCTCACGGGCGTAAGGGTGAACCGATCTTGTTGAAATTTTAGGGGCATGTTCGGTTATATGGGGCATTGCGTCGTATCAATTTCGTAGCGATTCGTCAACCCATTTATAAGATAATCCAAAAAATAGGATTTAGGCTATGGCATACGAAAACTCGAGTGAACATTATCCGATCGTTTTGAAATTTTCAGGGTACCTTCTCTTATGTGAGGACACGAGCGCTATTGATTTTGGACCCGATCGGTCGATCCGTTTAGTGGGACTCTGGCCAAAAGTGGGGCACAACGAATAAGATTGTGCTAGTATGTGCACGGAGGACAGAATCTTACAGGGTGTTACAGCTATGTGTTGTTCAATAACTTGGTGTTTGCTGTTGCCAAAATGGGAGAGTTATCAGAAAGCGGGACACTCTGAATGCAAAATTGTGTTAGTTACGACACCACGTTAAAAACTTCGAGTCGTAAAAGTACTTGGTGTTCCCAAAATAGGACAGATGTCCTAAAAAGGGACACTACCCGGATGTCATATGTTCGTAGCTCCGCGGTTGTTCGGTCATCCTTTTATACGAGCAGTTGCCCAGTGAAAAAAAAAATGTCGGAAGCAAATGTTAGGTGGGACACGGGCCTAAAATGGGTCAAAACAAGTTTAATTGCGCTTGTGTTTCTGTGGTTTTCACATGTATTCCTCTCGCTTTGTAGCCCATACATGAAGCCAGTGGGACATGGAAGTATTCGCCTCCTTCAGGCCCGGTTTTTAACTTTTATACACTTCGTCGCAGTTAAAAGAAAGAACGCTGTCATGCCGACAATCCCAACCAAGCCGCGCCAGGTAGGACTAAGGCTGTATATGGCCTTAGGTAGGACCACGACCGCCGAAAGAATGACCGTCACAACAATCGGGATTGTCACAACAATCGAAAGCTTGGATTTTTCCCCAGAAACGACATTGATACTGGCACTTTTTTATGGGTTAGATCATTCAAATTCAAAATCTGAATGTTTCAAAATGAGACGCTTTTTGTTTGTTTGTTTTGATAATGATTTTTTGATCAAACGCATATTAAAGGTACTTTACCTCAAGGTCCAGCCTCAGCTCGACGTATGCTTTAATGACCGACTCTAGCCCTTATTTACGTATGGAACCATGTAAAATTTTTGGATAACACTGCAAATTTTGTGAAAAACCACGCGTTGAACCTACCCTAAACTTTACGTCATTGGTCTTACAATTTTAAGACGCATCTAATGGTGCATTTTAAACAATATTTCTAAGAGATCTTGGGAGCCGCTATAAGGGGCTATACGTCGCACAGAAAAAACAAACGAGAAACCGAATAAAATAGGCGGCTTCTGCGTCCCGCCTAAAAGTTCAGGATAAACAAATACAACAAATTAAAAAAAAAAACAGCAACAACAATAGGCAGCTTGTCCAAGGAGTCCCGCCACAAAACGGAAAAGCTAATACAATAGGCGGCACGTTCGTCGCGCCGAAAAGTTCAGGATAAATAAATACAATAGGCGGCTCCTGCGTCGCGCCTGAAAACAAACTGTTTAGATAATAACACAACTACAACATCCGAATCAATCTGACTCCGACGCATTGGTCAAAATTCTGACCCGCCAATCCAACCGAATTTTTGACGTGGAAATTTACGGCCCAACTCAATGGTAAATGCCTTAAGAAGGACTTTTAGAGAGGTGGTTGAGCACTCTCACCAGTGTTTCCAACGAATGCTAAAAGCCCCATGGGTAGTAATTAAAATTTTCAAGGTCTCTCTTCAAAAAAATAGCGCAAATTACTTATGAAGAGCTTTTGAAATTCAAATTACCAGGGCCGATTGCCTAATCAAAGACCTGGTCATTCAATTCCCGTCAGTTCATATAAATCTTCCTAATTGAAAATTCAAACTAACGGGGCTATTATTCACCCTGAGCAAAGAAACGTTCCGCGAGTTTATCATTACACAAGCAGTTAGGTAGGAGTGCAAATAACTTTTGTTTGCTAAAAAGAAACTAAATTTGCCGTCAGGTACGATATAACGTCTTATAATCTTTTTTCCTGATTTTTCTAACCCTTCCTACTTGACCCCAATATTTGCAATATTGATGATTTGATTAAAAATAAATAAATATATATAAAATAAAAAACTTTCTTTGAACGACTGCCCTCCCATCAGATGCTTGAAGTCTACCGTGGAACCTTGTTATACCGGCGCTCGATAATCCGACCGACTTGTTTAGTATGTCCATTTGACTTACTGAGCCTCGGCCAAAATAGCTTTCATTTAGTCTCAAGGAGAAAAAATAAAGCGCACCCCTTGCAAGTGCGACCCCTCGATAATGCATCCATATTTTCGTTCCAGTCACATTTAGTATTCTTCTCGTCAGTGCGTCCGACAGACGATCGCATCGCAGGTTTTCAGGCAAAAAAAAGAAAGGAAAAAAATCACCGCGGAACCTACGACCCAAATTCAACTTATACTATTGCACATTTCTTTGCCAGGCCTACTGTTTTTGAGATATTTTATCTTTAACCAATAATGTTTCTCAAAAAAAAAAGGATAGAAAAGATAAGAAAAATAGCATCCGACTCATTTCAGATTGAATGATTTCCTACGATTGGAGACGTGATTGTACTATTATCGTTTTGATAACAATCATTCTTCTTTTTCTCCAGAAAAAGCTTCAAGTGCAAGCTAATTTTAAAGGTAGTTTTTCCTTGTCTTTAATGCCAAGCAGTGCTGTCTTCCAATACAGGTGTATGAAAGCACTACTATGAGCTGCAGATGGATAACAACTGTATACACTAGATTTTCGAGCGAGAACCCCGCCCTCTGAAAGTAAACATTTGCAATAGGCTTGTGCGTTACCCTTGTTAGAACTTTGATTTTAAGTGGCCCTAAAATGGACGCACTAACAATAACCCACTGAAGCATTAAAATTTTTTTTAAAAAAGCTCATTGTGAGCAGATTTTGTACGATTAAATAAATGTCACCTTGGGATGAGCAGCAAAACCTATTGAACATAATCTAATTGCCCAAAGTCACCTGAGAAATTTTCACACAGCTGTATTACCCAAAAGTTTCATTTTGGCGGTTTTTATGATTCCTGACCCTCCTAAATGAATTTTACTCTGTTTTGTTTCCATGTCATCTTCTCCAATATAATTGCTTCACGCATTTTTTTTTCCAGCAAAATTAATTTTATCCTATCTAACGGTTTTACTTTTGTTTTTCTGTTGCAAGCACCAGAAGTACGAAAACTTCTGAGAGCAAGGTAGGCTTACTATTACAATAAGGTCTCGTTTATGCGTTATTCACTTGTACGTAATATTCGGTTATACGTTTTTTTAAATATATATTTCCCGGCGGAAACACTATATAACCAATACATTTAACTATTCATTTATAATTTATTCAGTTATACGTTTTATTCCTTTCTACGTATTACATCAGACCCCATTTCGGAAAGAAATTATTCACTTATACGTTATGAGATGCTAATAGCCGCGTCGTGGGGCGACACTACTCGTCTTCGAATGGCTAAAACACGTGGTAAGTTGCAAGCTGTCCACTGGAGGGCGGAAGCGCGCGCTCTCCCTGCCTTTAAAACTGAAAAGCGTTATGTTTTTTCAAAAGAAGTGAATGAGGGGCAAAGTTCTGTGGTCGCGAAATGCGGAAGCTTCGTCTACAATTTACAAATTCAATCCAAAAACAATCAAAAATCGACGGCTTTTTAAAACTCATTCAAAAAAATGCCTCCTTGCTTGCACAACAAAATGTGTCCGTCCTGTTTTTCATTTTTTAAAAAGGTAATTAGCTATCAGTAATTGAAGTTATAACTCATTACATTGTTTCGACGTCTTTAAACAGCGATTATCATTTTTAAAAAGAGGTCAAAAGGTTTTATTTTCTTCACTCTTACTTGTTCGATTTACCCTATGTTTAATTAAACGTTGATCACATCATAAAACTATGTCTTTTAATTCATAAGGTCCCCAATTACTGAAGGCCTACGTCGTTAGTGCCAATATATTTGACACATTCACTTATACGTTTTATTCACTCATACGTATTTTTCCTCGTTCCCCTTGGAAAACGTATAAACGAGACTTTTCTGTACCGGCACCAGGGTCATGATGTTAGATTTGCTAACACAGGAAGCGCCGTTTCCCCCCCCCCCCCAAAAAAAAACAGGCCCTTCGCAGTTGTATTGTATTATACACAAACTTCATCCATCTGTTCTGTGCATTTCCTCGGAAGATAATCCTCTGAGAAGAGGCACAACTGTCCTGGGATCATTTCTTTTCTTTTTAAGTTTTAGAGGGTTCTCTCATTGGCGAAAATGATGTCGTAATTTCAGGGGGTAATCTCTAAATAACTATTTAAAAATTGCATTATGAGGACTGTTCCATTCAGATTGAGATTTCTCTCCTCTCCCGAGAGATGATATCTGCTTTTTTGATGGAATCATAGGGTATAAACGAACGAAATAACAATGGTTTTACCCTTACCGTAATGAGAACCAGCAGCAAGCGCACAGATAATCGCCCATATGCTTCCGAGGATTGGGAGGCTTGTTGGCCCGGGTATCTTGCTACCAAGTTCAAAGTATCGTCGATGCCTGATCCGGTAATAAGCATATACTGCCCCGAATGTTAGTAGAACGGAAGCCCATAATGGTAAACTTGACAAACTATATACAGAAGTTATGAAGACCATTGTGGTATCAACTTCGCCAAGGAACTAGGTCTGGCCTCTTCCACTGAGGCAAGACACTAACCGGTGTTCTCTACGACATTGTCTTTATAAATTATACGAAGGGCCCTTTTTAATCCCCACTATCGAAAGCACCAGTACTCAGTCCGCTATACTAATGCCATTTCAACTAACGTCTAATGTACAGTGGGCCACTGTGATCATCAGCTGCGAAATCTATAATGCGATGCAAACAGGTATGTTTGTGCTGCCGTCATCGTATCTTTATTCAGGATTTGCCCATGATGACTTGTAGAACATAAAACGTGTTTAAAATTGAAACAATGAGCAAGGTTTTGCGAACCAACATAATAACGTGCTTTAACGAGATATATTGGGCCAATTACACTGTGCAACAAAATTTGGGCCATGTCTTGTCCTTGGGGTTTTGACTGTCGGACTTTATT
>Ga0058701_10002804_pt1 | contig 13462 bp, 11 predicted proteins | sample AgamicOrMae_FD_97039 | JGI IMG/M metagenome (GOLD analysis project Ga0058701, IMG submission 97039) | Agave microbial communities from Guanajuato, Mexico - Or.Ma.e | ecosystem: Host-associated > Plants > Phyllosphere > Phylloplane/Leaf | place: Guanajuato, Mexico | collected 2012-06-04 | reverse complement strand
CATTGATATTATTTAGGTATATCCAGCGGATATTTTTAGGGGGTGTCTATTGACACGACTGCCCCCCATTTAAAATATATTCGGTGGGGTTCCGTGCGTTTAAGTCACCTCCGATTTAAAATGAATTAGGTTGGTTACGTGTTCAAGTCTCCCTATATTTATGCATGTCGGTTTTATAACAAAACCATATTTTTCAATATTCTGCAGAAATCTGTCAGATATTTCACTGAAATTTGGTCAATTTTCTCTTGATATCCGTTTATCATACCAATGATATCCTGCTGATACCTTGATATTCGACAGATTTCCAGCAAGTTGTTGCCCATTGACGTCGCTCCCTTCTTTATAAGAATTACTGTCGCCGAGAAGGAGTCATCACGAGATGTTGGAAAGTGATCGACACGGAAAGCGATCGACACGAAAGTTGTCCGACAAAACCCAACCTAACGGCACCCAAAATGCCGAAATTGTCGACCAGTTTCCCTGACGAACACTTTCCGTGTCGAATACTTTCCTCCGTCCCTTAAAAAATATAAATGATGATCTAGAAGGCAAACGAAATAGTGATCGATACCTCCTCCCCACCGCGAAATTGCGAGTGAGTTAGAGCGAAACAATTGTGAACTTCATCACAAAAGGGTTTGGTACAGTATTCAAAGACGTGATGGTGACGTCTCTCGAGCCTTGGTTTCGTCGAACTAGTGCGGCGCGCGCCCACGTGACAATTGGTGGTGGACGCGACGCAGGGCCTTCAATGGATGATGAAATGGACGTACTGAAACATGCGCTTATCACTAGGCCTACCTACGTCGTCAAGGATGGGTTCAAATATCGATCCGCAGAGAGGATGTCCGAGGCAGTTTTCACTTGGAAGTATACTTTTCTGGAGACTGTAGGGTTCTTACTGATTGTGAAACTTGAAGGTGTCGCAAATACGCGAAAAGGTTCCGGACGAATTTTCATCAGCGAATACAATTCAGTACGGCGCAGAAACAACAAGGAGGATCACAAGTAAAATTTACGTAATGCAATGCCATTACGTAACTTCTTGTTTAATTGCTTCCAGCAAAAGACAACTGGAGCCATGCTGGAGCGATTTGTTTCCGGAGAAAACATTTCTTCTTACGACGAATGGGTGAAAAAAAGGCTTGTTAGTTGCACAAAAAAGGCATTTTAAAATTGATGAGCATCTTGTTTTGGCAAGGTTGAAGGGTTATGTTTATTTAGTAACCATCTTTATAGAGAGATTTGTGTCGATTTTATCACTAGAATAGAATTGGGATTAGTCCAATGAAATGAGAAGAGTTTGCTCTACACAAACTAACCTACTGTGTCTTTGTTGATTTTTGTTTAAGGTTCATTTTTCTCGATTTTTTTTTTTATCAATGATGAAGAGCAATAAACAAATATTTGAAACTGAGAGATCCAATACAATCTGCACTGTAAAGAGCAGCAGTCTTTGTAACGAAAATCAACAACAAAGTGAGCGATTAATCCGCAGTTTTACAGAGATCACTAAACATTAAGTGCTTCATACTAATGTGGATGCCCGCGACGCTGTAATTCCCATTTTTATAAAGAGAAAAAAAAAACTAGCTCAGGAATTATTTTTCCTTCTTTCTTCATGCCAACACTACATTAAAAGCACTGAGAGTTCTCAAATTCACTACGTAAAAAGGCAGTGCGATCTTGATCAAGACTCACTTTTTTCAGTGCATCCTTTAGGTAACATTCAACCAACTTTCAGGCAACATTCCAAACTCGGCTTTCAGAGGTCATGTTATCAACAGAGTTCCGTCAGGCATGGAGCAGTGGCTTTTCCTCCAGGAGCTTTCATTAGAAAATTCGCGATTAAAGCTCCAGACTTTACGAACACAATAAGATACACCTTGAGATGAGGAACAAAGGCAGAGTCATCCCTCAGACGAGCTCGTAATTTTTGGTCCTCGAAAGGGACGCAGTCATCGGATTCGCGCCTGCGAACTTAGAGACGCTCCGTCTCTCTCGCACAGGGCTCAACTCTCATGGATGCGAAAAGGACAGAACGAGGCTAGAGGCATACTAGAGGGGCGGCATTGACTGTGCTAAACCATGGACGCCGCCATCTTGTTTCCGAAGTTTCTACGTAAGCCACAATGCATTTGATGGTTCCATGAGAAACAAAATGGCTGCCCAATGCCTCGTCTCTAGAATATTCAGGTCTCCAAATGAGGCTGCGCCACCATTGGCTATGTTTTTGAACAGATTTTCGGAGCGTCGATAAAATGAATACCCTATAGGAGGAAACTCTAATATCTCCAGTGTAGGGAGTCGATAATATCCATACTACGTCTGATGCACTTCACGGCCCGGAGTTTTTTTTTACGATTCACTTGGCTCAAAATTTACGCGAAAAGGTGCAAACGGCGAACACAACCCTCCGTTTGTCGAGACTGAGCAAGCAGACTAAACTCACCACCCTCGCCACTCCGCATCAGCGAGTTTCCACTCCCGGGAACCTTCGCTCTGTGTCCGCACAGTGATCCACACTTTCGTCTATTTTCCGTCTCGCTCTGGGATGCAACAACGAAGTTTCTCTTTCGGCAGACAGAAAGAGTCCAGAGTTGTATATTTTGTGGGACTGTCACCATCTTCCGCAATACGCGGTTAAAGACCACATCGTCACTGTCTCTTAAGATGGACGCTTAACGCAACCCGTAAGTGCAACTCGTCTAAAATGTTGTGCAGAAAAAGGCACCTTACTCTCACTTTCGTGCGAAAAGCCTTGGATTAAAAACGGGCAAACGTGTAGGTATCGTTAGGCCTAGAGATGAAAGAAATTTTAGTGTTTTTAACAGTCCCAAAATTGTCGGAAAAGGGGGAAGGGAAGGTCTCTGCTATTTTTTGGGTCCCGTAAATTTTATTTTTTAAATTAATTTTCTTTACGCAAAAATGGCTTACATTTGTTTGTTTTTTTTTTTTTAAAAAAGGAGGGATATGGTAATATGCCAAAGTTATTGGTAAAAGTTTATTGTGTTCCGCTAGCTTGTTTGATTTCATTTCTAAATTGTTAGTTGATTCATGAAATAACCTTTGTTTTCGTGGACATCTCTGCAAAGTAATAAAGTCGCGATTGTTCGATTGATTCGTCTGTTTTGAGAGCTGAGAGTAAAGAAGTGAACCGATCATTATTGCAATTCGCCATGTTAACACGATCCCTGGTGCCTCTTATTAGGACCCCGTTTGTGATTGTCTTCAAAAGTCCGGCCTAATCCCTGCCTCTTCAAATCATGGTATAGGCAACACGCGACGCACTCGTGTCGAGCTGGATGCGACGTCTTTTCCGCAAGAACTCGCGACTCGCTCCGTTATCTCTCGAAAAGGGATGGACTGCCTCTGTGATCCACACTGGTTTAACCTCCCAATACAACATCGGAAGCGATGACAATAAACGCGTGATTAAGGATAGTTCCACTCGAAACTACGCCTTCCTCCGTCACCACTCCACATGGGTGCCGCTGTCACTATTCCATGATATTAATCGGTGTCTATAACGCCATTCTCTCGACAGTAATCTAATCCATGAAAAACAGGGTACCATGCTCATCGGCGACAGTTAAGTCGATTTATGTTATAAGCTGCGTGTCTCGTGATTCGCTCTACTGTCACTCCACATGGCTTTGCGACCAAATGTTTCAACACAGCACTGGTGATAAAAAGATTTTCTGTTTTGGCAACGCTTACACTTTTTGAGGATGAAGATAAAATGGGACCATGTCGTATTTTCATTAAATTTTAAGATAGGTCCACCAACAGTCATATCAATGGAAAGCTCTCGCCGAACCCTTTCCATTGATATGCCTGTCTGTGGGCATATCTCAAAAACTAGTGAAAACACGACATGGTCCCGTTTTAACTTCACCCCAAAATGGGTAGCCTAAAGTGTTCCGAAACAGGAATCACTTTCGCCAATGAGCAAGTAGAAACTTAGGGGGGCATCCGATAGCGCCAAACACCACAAGCGCCAACGCCGCAAGCGCCAGTCCGTAACCGCCAAACGAGAAAAGTCGCAAACGCAAAAGTTCGTATAGGTTAGGTTAGGTCAAGTTAGGTTAGGTTAAGTTAGGTCATGTTAGGTTAGGTTAAGTTAGGTTAGGCAAGATTAGTATTGCGGTTAAGGCCTTTGGCGTTTGCGACTTTTCACGTTTGGCGGTTACGAATTGGCGCTTGCGGCGATGGCGCTTATGGTTTTTGGCGCTTATGACAGCTACCCGAAATTTAAAGGTTTCAAACATTCAGTGTAGGAAGGCGCGCATAATGCTTTCAGCCGAAAGAAAGAAAATAAAGAAAAAGAAAGGCTGTAATCCTTGGCCAAACGTCGCCAAAGAGACGGCCCATTTTAACAGGAGGCTAAAACAATAAAAACGAAGACATTTGCGGTAAAGTAAAGGTAATCCACGGCACGAGAGCAGTGCTTTATCCCCGAGGCTCCGCTCCGCCGCTAAAATGGCAGCAACTTTACAAAACAAAGCAAGGAAAGCGAGCTTGAATTCCCCGATTGCATCAACAACAAGTGCGATCCTGTTGCGCCCCTCAGCTTCAACGCTCTTTGCTGCACAAGGGAGCAAATTAGGCGAAGGAGGGCGGCTTCATTCAACGACAAAGACACTGCGTACCTGGTGCCACACCCCTTTCCCCCCGTCCTCACAGTAAACCAACCTCCAGTAATGAGCACATGGTCAGTGCTCATCACTTTGGAACTGTCGCTGATTGCAACTTAACGGAAGCTTCAACGCATTCCCATATGCTTCACAGAATCACAAAATTACTACCGCTGAATGAACTGACAAAAAAATCATAACGCTAATTCAAGATCAGAATGCTGAACTTAAAATAAGACGCGTTGGCTGAAAATAAGACTTGACCTGTCAACAGGAAGTATCGTCTTGGCAAACAAGGGGAGTTCTACAACTGTCCGCCCCAGATTTTCTTAAAATTTTCAGGACTGCAAGATAGCGGTATAGAAAGATACCCTAGCCCCAAACTTGCTGACGAAATTCATTTTTAAAGCCCTAAAATATCGTTCAATTTTGAACAAAAAATATTTTATCACCAATAATCATTCCTTGTCGAACACCTGGAAGTACAGCGCCTTAGACAACTTCTGGGGATTCTGCAATATTTCCAGCCGTTTCCACAACATTGGTAATTTTCCGTGTTTTTACTCTATTTTTGCAATTTTAACGATGTTTTTAAGATAGAAAAAAAATGCATTCGGGCAGCAATTTGTGGGCCTGGGTATCTTTTCATACAACCATCTTAACCCACTACCGCCCCGCGATGCCATTCGGAAACAGAAACATTTATTTTACAGGATCTTTTCAGTTCAGTATTGTCACAATTTAAAAAGTATCTCTCCTCTGAAAACCTGAAATTAATGATTTGGGAATTTTCAAAAGCTTAAAATTGCGTATTTTAGTGGAAAAAAATCCCTCTAATTTCTCTTAACCTAAATTTCACTCCAAATATTTTGAGCTAAACGGGCTAAAGTCCTGCAAGTTTCAAGAAAATCGGAAGCGGCAAGTTAGTAAGGTACTCCCCTTGTTGAAAGAACATCGTCGTTTTACTGAAATTTAAGATTGATCCTTCAAATTGCTGAACATCAATAGTCCGCTATAAAGCACCGTTTTTTGTATCGAAAATCGGCCAGAAATGATCAAAGTAGCGAACCCTGTCTAGGCCGATTTACAACCTCCTTTCGTTCCGAACCACACACTTAGGTCGTCTGTGTTTACTGACATAGGGTTATTTTGGTCTTTATAGGTTTGTCGGCCATTTATCGCTGCTCGGCTTGCGCTGTCATCCGTCCCACGTGGATTTGGCTTCGCTAACGTTGAATGATTGCAAGCGGAAGAGCCGGTGGCCCACTTTTTACTCCGATCTCAACGTCAAGCTAATCAACCCGAGTTTTGTAGTTAGTCTGATTTTCCAGTTGGGGAAGCAGCGCTACACTGTAAAGTTGACAAGTTGAATTTTTCACCTCTCGAGTTAAGTTTCGTCGACGAGCCGAGTGGAGCGACTGTGGGGTATTTCAGGATGTTTGATAAAACAGACAACTTTATACAATGTAAGGGAAAAAATGAAATCGAGACAGGGAGTTGAAAAACTAACTGAACGCATAATTTAGCAGGCTTTTTCGATTTCCATTTTAAAACTGCACCCTCACCGGCCATATTTCGACTCTTATGGTTTCGAAGGTGCCATTTAAATGCATGTATTTCGACCAGAAAAACGTCACTGTTGAAGCTTTTGTGGTGTCAAAATGAGTTCTGTGAGGGTTGGATTTTTTTAGTGGGGATCGACAGAGGTCGTTATTTTGTATAAGTATATTATCTTTCCACCCTTTCGTCTTCGAACCGTTTGATCAAACATCCTTAACCTTGCAAAAGTCAGCCTAAACTGACGGTCACTAAGCCTGATGTCACTTACTAGCGGGGATTGTTACCGCCCTTTTCTCCGGTACCAACAAAAATACCTCGTTTCAAACCAGTCTTCATAAATCTAGGACGGTTGGCTTGAAGTCAAACGTCCGCGTTGCAATTTGACTTCAGATTGATTTGCGATCTCTATAAACTTTGTTAGAATTCACAAAGTACTAAGCCCCACCCAACCTTACTAACGCAAATGTACATTGATGTCCATGACGGGCCAAACAAAATCTAATGGCTCTAGAATTTAATATTATTGTTTAAACCAAAGTGGAACACAACGATGGAAAATGCAACCTGTAAATCTGCACTGCTGGACCGAAACATGTCCTTTCCAGCTCTGCGCAATGCAACACAACGCAGATCCGTCATTAAAGCGATTCATCTTCGCTTGTCACCACTAAACAAATCATGCAGCCTGCGAGCGCCTTTTGAAAAACCAGCGTTACATTACTCAACCAAGTCCACACGTAGGGGTATGAAAATGGTAATACAGTAAATCATTTTCCTACAACCTCTTTTTAGGACAAACTCATAAAAAATGGTATGATTAAATTTGTTTTGGAGAGGATGATTGGTACGATTGCTGAGAGATCTACTTTAATTTTTTTTTTTAAATATACTAGACACGTAAAACCACCTGAATCAAATACGGCTTCTGGAGTTATAAAGCAAAAAGTGTTAAAAAAATCGAAAATTCGGGTGAAAACAACTACGTTGGCCTGAGAATTTTTAAGTGCACGGTGAAATGAGTGAAAAATTATTGTTAAATCCAGACTGTTTGTTTTTTCGTATTAATTGAAGGTAAAAAATCTGTTTTTTTTGTTTTGTTTGTTCTTACAGTTTTTACCTTTGGTAAGTTAAATATCTACACTGGGCATTCGTCGCGGCTATCGAAACGCAATTCTCCAAATCTTTGGCTCGGTCGGCTACAAACGCATCTATGAAACTCCCCCTCTGAGGTCCTAAGTAGTTAGATAGGTTTAGCGCGAATTCAATCAAATTGTCGCACTGTAAGCAATATTTAACTGATTTTCGGTCAGTCCTCAAAGGGACGGACGAAATCCTTCGAACGACTTGGTATAAAACATGCTGGGTACAGAGTTCTTATTCATCGGCAGCTCTACGTCTGATTAAAGACGACACCGGAACTGCGACAAAAATGGATAGTGCATCCGACAGGTGAACAAAGTACTCTGTCACGGGATCCGTCCTTTAATTAGATTTTATCCACCGGTGATATCACTTATCAGGGCAGACCAGCCAGCTCAACTTAAGAGATTTCCCTCAAAGTTTTGGCCTGTTTCTGTTTCACTTAAGAGGCTCTTGCTAAGAAGAAATTTCAGAGGCAAGATATTTTATCTTTTGAGTTCCACTTTCCGTAACCACGCGAAGCAGGAGCAACCACGCAGCGACGCAGAAACAGCTTACGTAACTCAACGAAAGTTAAGTTAAAGAATGATGATAGTTTGATCGGAGGAGGAATGTGGGTGGAAAATCCACCCCATAAAACCGAGTGTTAAGTTGGGAGCTTATTCTCAAAGGGTGACGGTATTTTTGTTTCGCTTGGCAGATTATCCCTCTTTCATCAAAATCTAAGCAAAGGGCAGTAAAGTTAGGGCTTAGCTAAGGATCTTATAGCGAGCATTTATACACCGTATGCGTCCTAAATGTTTTTCAGGCTGCTAAGCCGAGTAAATTCCTTCGGGGACGCCAAGCCTGCCCTCCAATCTCCGAGCTCCCTTTCTTAACTGTGGGAAAACGGCTGCTGAAAGCACTTTGGTCCTGAAAGGGCGGGAGAGTATCAACTCTGCTCCGGCTGTGCAATTTATTCACGTTATTTGTTAAGCTTCCCTTTTTTTTCCTTTGATGTTTTATCTTTAACCCCAAAATAGGTACACAAAGCGTTTAAAGGAACTTGACCAAAGTTAACCTAACAATCGCAAAACCTGAAATCGCTCAATTTTCGGCAAGTTTACTGCCGCTCCCAAGGGGTGACAATTCATGATATACGGTGTACAACAGATCTTGATATCCTTTGATATCCGGCTGTTAGGCACGGTCGAAACATTGGCGTTTTTCAACGATTTTGCAGGGTTTATACTCTTACCGCTTCCACTGATATCTGGATAATATTTAGGTATATTCAGAAGATATTTTTTAACATTCTGCTGAAGTCTCTCAGATATTCAATTGAAATTGAATATCTTTTGATATCCGGCTGATATCCTTTGATATCCTGATATCCGGTGTACAGATTTCCAGCAAGCTGGTAACCCTTGGCCGCTCCGCACGTAGCAAGTAAAGCGAGGCGCGTGACCAAACCAAACAGCATTTCTTTTTTATAATCAAACGGCAAAATTATGGACGGTATGAGAATTTTACCGGATGAGCAGTGCTGACTTGTTACGGCGCGCAACAAGGTAACGTCTCATTGCACATTGTCATCGTGCTCGCACGCATGGTGTATCATATCCACCGACAAGCAAAAGCGACTGTACTGGAACAATCACAACTAAAAGGGAGGCAAAGAACGAGTTCAGCTTCTTTCTTCGGTAAAGCGACACGCAACAACGTCATATGTGTTGATAGATCACAAAGACGACAACTTAATATATCGGTTAAGGTAAATAGCTTACTAGGTTGTAAAGAACGAGTATTTCTTACAGTAATCTCACAGCGAGACGGCAAAAAAACGTGTCTGCCTTCCAAAGATCTCACAGAAACGCTACAAAACGTGTCCTCGGAATGTGTCCCATACAGAGACATGGGACAGAAAAGAACGGGGCAATATAAAGTTCATGGGTCACAATTTCTTTCTCTCGTCCCAAAGCCGAGCGGAGCGACAGGCGAGCGAAGCACAGGTTATCAAACCCACCCTAACTCTAAATATTGTTTATTGTCACCAGTTGGAAGCCGTTAACCAACACGGTAAAAACTACCCCTTATTTTAGAAATTAGGGAGGTATGGGCATAATTCGGTTATTTTTAAAGAAACCCACTTGAATAACCATATTAATGAAGAGCTCTCGATAAAACATTTCATTGATATGGTTGTTGATAGGTTTATCCTTAAAAATAACCAAATTACGCTCTCCCCCTGTTTCACCTTAATCCACTATCGCCGCAAGCGTTATGCTGCCTATTTCTCGGCGATAGTGACTGCAACCGAGAGGTAAGCGATAATCAGGCTTATTGGTATTTGTTAGGTTAACTATTTTTTAGTTTAGCTGAGGTGAAAGGACTTGTACCTCGATAAGGTCAGCTTCACCGTAGCGAGGAGGTTAGTTATAACATGGGAACGCGGGGGAAAAACGAAAACTGCAAACTACATTATTTCTCGAGGATCTTTGTACAGTTGCAGAAATCGTCCATTCTGAAACTACAAATGAAATAGGATCATAGTTAAGCCGAAGCGTGTGAGTTATTCTGATTACAATGAAAGAACAAGAAGACGATGAAAAAATCGAACAACGGAGCAGGTACAGTTCATTAGACCAACACAAGACGATTCCTTACTAATGAAGTCTGCAATCTGGAGAAATGGAAAGAAAGGGAATAATTTCAAGGGAGTTTTTCAGGCGTCATTGGCAGGTTGTCTTTCTTTCAGGCCGCTGGAATTCTTCGAGGGAACTCAAAACGTGCCTGCGTTAGCAAGCTAATTACAAAGCAAGGTCCTTTGACAAATTGGGCCCATTTTTCTCCCTGCGGTGGTGACAACGTTTTGTCAACTCCAGCGAAAGCTTAGAGTTCAAAAACTGATTTACTTCCATTTAATTTTACCTCACAGCCGAACAAACCGCAAAAAGTGCCCTGTTTTTAAATAGGAAGTGACTATTCACACGCTGCCCCATTAAAAAAGTATTAGGTTGGTTTCCGTGCGTTCAAGACTCCCGTAGACGTGCGAATAGAACCTTTTAAATATAGTTGTAACACATTTTGTCTCCGAAGTGGCTATTCACACGCTGCCCCATATAAAATGCATTGGGTTGGTTTATGTGCGATCAAGTCTCCCTGTATTTGCAATGGCGTGTGAATAGCCACGACCTTTTTGTCTCTCTTGCTCCACCTTCCGTCACCCGGCCAAAGCGATGCACGAGGCTTTTAACCTAATTTAAGTCAACCTGAGTGAGTAGAACTTAAGTTCTTCTAAGTAAGAAATGCCAGGGAGACAAGCAAAATATCTCCACATAGTTTGTTATAGGGCTCCGAGTTACTGTAAACAAAATGAAAGGTCTACAGAACAGCTTCACAAATATTTTCAAGGAGAACCTTAGGAAAAATCATTTGTGATGATAGTCACGTGAAAGCTTGAAAGGGATCCTGAATGGCCCTGCATTGCCTTCCCAGCAAGCCATACTCATTTCCATAGTATACGCGTGATGAGTACATCATTTATTAAGTGTGCAATCGACAACCAGATGAAGAATTTCATTCCGTTATATCTTTCTTGAGGTGACTATTACCTTTAATAAATTGCGTAATCCCGCTAGATTCAGGTGCGATAAAACTACGGTAACTACGAACGAATACTCCCGATATAATGATAAAACAAACAAGCACGTCCATTTCCCTTCATCGATAAAAAAACTCATTCAAATAAGTCTTTTTTTGGCCTTACCATGATAATGCTACGCGTCTGCCAGCTCTCGTATTTTTACTTGAAAATTTGATCCTCCTGTCTGCCTGATCTATGCTTTTCATCGCCAAGTTGCGAGCTGACCCACACTGCACTCGCCTAACAAATCGTTGCTAATAATAATTCCACAAATCTAGAAAACCACTCACCGCGGACTTGCGAGGTTTCGCAAAATGTTGATTGATGTAGTTATACCTTGCATAACCCAGGACATTCTTATCACCTTATGAAAGTAGCAGAATATCAACAGGTGGTTCAATAACCGTAACGCAAAAGTTAAGTACAGTCGGGGTTCACAGTAAAAACGAAACACCTGTTTTATAAGGAGTTTTCATCTGTTATTTTGGCAGAAAAAAAAAAACGGGGGTATGGTAGGAATTTTGATTATTTTTCAAGAGAATTTTCAATTTATTTTCAATTTTCAATTTATTTGTCCAAGAGGCATGTTAACAAGTCACATAGACCAAAGTCCAGCAATATACTTCAAAAGATCTCTGCGAACGCTTCCCGTTAATGTGGCTAAACATAGGAGAATCTTGAAAAATAACAAAAATATGGTCTACCCACGATTTATTTTTCACCCAAAACAGGAAAGAACTCCCTACAAAACAGGTGTTTCGTTTTACTGTGTTGGGACCCTTTTCATCTTAAGATGTATTCACAAGAAACAATGGTTTCCTGAAGCATGCAATATGAGCGAAAGACACCCCGTCATCTCGTTCCACCGTCGTTATACGGTTGAATCTAAATTTAACCTCAGTATTTGGTCGGATCGGGTCGGATGGGGTCGTATCAGGGGTCGTTACGGGTCGGGCAGGACCTGTTCAAGCTTCTATCGCACTCGACCTATGTACTAACCAATAATACGTGTTGAGCCATGAAGAGCTATTTATAACAGATTAACCAACATCCAGTAATATTGCTCGCGGAACTAAGAATAGCCTAAACTGAAGGTTCGAAAACATGCCTATGCGAATTAGAAAATTTCCAAGACACTAAATACAATGCATGGACGATACGGTAAATTACGTTGTTAAGAAACGGCGAGTAAAAAACAAAGCACAGAAAAAAAATGCAAGATGTTTTTTTTTCTCAAAAAAAAAGTTTTTTATCATTATAAAAAGCGTAAATGAAAAACATGAAAATCACGATGAGAGAATGCACGCTCTGATGGAGATAAAAATGGGAATAATGTAAGCACAAAGACGTAAAACTTAATTTGGATCATAGTGGGAAGAAGTGGCATCTTGATTTCAAACAAGAAAAACAATCATTTCGTTTATAGCTTAAGAGAGTTAAGCGCGAAGCTCCAAGCATTTTTCTTTCCGTTATTTATTCTCTTTAGATTGACCTTAAGATAGTAGGAGCAACCTTGGTCAAGTGATCAGAATCGCTTAAAATTTGTGCGGCATCCTTTTCAGGACACGCCGAAACCACTTTAACTGCCACCGAACCTAATTTTGAAATAAACAGCACTAAATTAGACATTGTTCTTATGGGAAACGCACATTCTTGCTTTTGTTTATGTGATTTTTTAGGTTTACGCTGTTTGAGTGATCAGAATTTCCTTAAAAACAAAACTTAAGCTCTTTTCAAGGAGGAAAACAAAGAGACAAAATAAAATGTGGGTGTCACCGACCAAATAACGACAATAATAATTAACTTGAAAAAGCTTGCTTTAGCCATATTTTCGTAAAGTTTGCGTTATGCGTGTTTTTGGAGATCGAGAACTTGTTCGCAAGCAAGACAGGGTGAATTTTTATGACCTTAATTGATAATATAGACCCTTCGTAACAGACACAAACATTTTCAAGGGTTTTGAAGCAACTTTTTTTTACCCGCCCCGCGGATCGGGCCGGACGCAAGTCTACTACCCTTAATCAATAATATCCCAGGACAAAATCTTTAGAATTCGAGCTTGGATGCAGGTGGTTCCTGCAGACAACTTCCAGCTGAGCGAGTACGACGGATTCGACGACAACAACAAAAGACACCAACTCAGAGGATAAAGATGACATTGGTGCGATGATCCCAAAAGCTAACCGGTCTATGGATGAGATCAGCTCGCATATAACGGTCTACACAGCTCATACGTTATCTATGGAAAATCATATTGAGTTGAAATCGGCGGAATTCAGTGCGCTCTAAATTTTAGAGATTGCTTCGTAATCCTCTGGCTGCTATCTAAAAACTAAGTTCCTTCACTCCAGTTTCACAAGAAATTTTTTCATATACGAAAAAAAAGTCTTCATTTGTGATGCACTTTTCTCGACGAACCCTTTTAAACTACTACCGCCCTTCCATGCCTTTCGGAAACAGAAAAAAAATATTTTTGAGGATCTTTTCAGTCCAGCAT
>Ga0058701_10002803_pt1 | contig 13464 bp, 10 predicted proteins | sample AgamicOrMae_FD_97039 | JGI IMG/M metagenome (GOLD analysis project Ga0058701, IMG submission 97039) | Agave microbial communities from Guanajuato, Mexico - Or.Ma.e | ecosystem: Host-associated > Plants > Phyllosphere > Phylloplane/Leaf | place: Guanajuato, Mexico | collected 2012-06-04 | reverse complement strand
GGGATGGAGGGCGCCGGGGTGCTGCGGGGGGTGGTGGGGGTGGTGCGCCTGGTGGGGGTGGTAGGACGACTGGCAGGCCTTGCAGGGGGTTGCCGCCAGCGGGTGGTAGCCCGGGATCTGGTGGTAGTCTCCCGAGGCGCCGCTGGACGTCACGTCCCCGCCGACTTGGTACGACGACACAACGGCGGCGGCCGCCGTCGCTGACGCGAGACTTGCGTTCAGCTGCCGCTCGTACAGCCGCTGCTGACCGCTGGGCTGTTGCTGATTGTGAGGTTGAGATGTTGACACAGGTTGGGACTGTTTGAGGTAGTTGTTGTTCAGTTCCGAACACGTGCTGGCTAACAATTCTGGAAATAAGAGAGAAAAAAAATACAGGTAAAACCAATGCGCTGAGAAGGTATACTTCAGTAAAAATCGACTAAAATCCACTGAATCTCAGTCAAAATGGGGGGCATTCGATATCGCCAAAAACCGCAAGCGCCGACGCCGCAAACGCCAAAGTTCGTAACCACCAAATGAAAGGTAGGCCTATCATTTCATAGGTTAAGTTAGGTTAGGTTAAGTTGGGTTAGGTTAAGTTAGGTGAGGTTCGTATAGCGGTTATGAACTTTGGCGTTTGCGTCTTTTCTCGTTTTGCGGTTATGGATTGGCGCTTGCGGCGTTGGCTCTTGTGGTTTTTGGCGCTTATGACAGCTACCCGTCAAAATCGGGGCCACTGACTCACTATAAAAGCTCGATTCTGACTTCGAATCAGTAGATTTCCAATGATTCAAGTTTCAAGTACCGAAATAACAGGCTCGAAAAACCTTCAAACGTTTAAGATTGATTTTCATTCGTTTTAGACTCTAAAGTAAGGATACAAAAGCTTTGAGTGGCTGATTTTCATTTCAATCGAAGGTTTTTATAGAGTACATTATATCAGTATTCTGAGTTTGCTCGATCTCCCCTCTCTCCCCCCCAAACTCAGTTTTTCCGCTCGTTCGGGCCCGCCATTTGTAATTCGGAGCGTTTGGATGGGGATGCCCTGGATTACAAATGGCGGACCAGTGCGGGCGAGAAAACAGAGTTTGGGCGAGAGAGAGGGGAAGTGCAACACAGAATTGAGCAAATTCTTATCTTTTTAAAATATACGTTCCATTGCTCAAATGGCCGTGAATCAGTGCAAACTATCAACATTTTGAAATTATTATCACTGTTTATGGCCCCTTTAAAGGCAAGATCGATTCGGGACCAGGTTTAATTATTTTTTTTAAGGTTGAGATTTTTTTTATTTTATAAAGAGGATTGAAATTATATTACAATGTAAAATTTAAACAAACTGTCCAAATTTTAGGTATTAACGTATTACAATTGTTGCATTTGACTAGATTTTGAGTAAAAAACATAAGCAAAAATCCATAACAAAGCATTTTAAACGATTATTTAGGTGTCGTTAAATGAATCAAGTGATCTACGTTTCCTTAATATGGAAACTAACGACACCGAAGTACTTCCCTAAAAACCGCCTACGGTCTGAATTTTTAAAAAAGGGCCAAGTTAACATCGTTAAATCAGCATTAAATTCGGGCCATTTTCGCAAACCGACGCGTGTTCCGAACCAAAGTCCGTCTCGAGCAGACTTCGCCACGAGCCTGGCATTCGGCGAAACACTCATTTTATAGGGCTATAAAACAGAAACAGCAAACAATTGTGTTGAAAAACGACAAAGTTGTGAAACGTCCGCCGGGCTTTAAGTTCTCAACTATACAGTAATTGCAGCGCGGCCCCAGACACCCATCCAGTCCTGCATAAATGCATAAAAGGCTTTTTCTTAAGCGTGCTTCAGTTGGCCATTCTGCGCACGGCTTACTCCTCGCCTGGAAGGGGCACCATGAAATATTCACGAAGACACAAATATGGCTATTGGACTGCCGACAAAAGAAATTTGAAACCTGTTTTAAGGATTGTTCGGACCTACGGAACCTTTGTCAAGTGGAGGGGGGGGGGGACCTTGAGCGAGGGTCTCAGGTAGAAACCTTAACAGCTGTTCCCTCCATCAATAAGGTTGTCCGCATTCGGGGACCGACCCCTGACCCTCCAAAGAAATGTATCGACTCCCATACGAACACGACTTTGCATCAGATATTGTAATGATAACGAAATACCTTTCGTCCCTTGGTCTGAGAAGGTATTCAGCTAGTTAGCCAAAGATTTTGGGTGTAAGGGTCGGGGGGCATTCGATAGCGCCTAAAACCACAAACGCCAGTCCGTAACCGCCAAACGAAAAACGTCGCAAACGCAAAAGTTCGTATAGGTTAGGTTAGGTCAAACTAGGTTAAGTTAGGTTAGGTAAGGTTAGCACTGCGGTTAAGAACTTTGGCTTTTGCGACTTTTCTCGTTTGGCGGTTATGGACTGGCGCTCGCGGCGTTGGCGCTTGTGCTTTTTGGCGCTTATGACAGCTACCCTAAGGGTCGTGCAAGGTTTAGCAGGTATTTTTATTTATTTTCATGATAGATGTAACATTAATTGAAACCTTTCACCGAGCCCTTTCGTTTAATTGGTTTCTAAAGTAAGGCAACCTTTGCAGTAATGGAAAACAACTCCACCCCCGATTAAAATCCTGCATGCGTCTATAGCAGAAAGAACCCTTTTTGGGCGTTAAATTAGCACGTAACACGCGGAATGCGTTACAATTCAAAGTACAATGTTACGGATAATTAATAAATCCCAACCTTATATATGAAACTAGCAATTCAGCGTTAGACAGAACGCACGAATTTACTTCTTGGACTTATTTCCTCATGATAAACTTAATTTGAGGAACAAGAATTAAAATACAATTTGTAGTGTTAGTTTTCAACTGACAGGAGCATTCTGAAAAACATAATAGGACGATTTCGATTTTTTAAAACAGAATTTAAAAAGGTTTCTTGAAAATAAAGAATGAAGAAAAAAATCATTTTGCTAAATTTGATTTTTTTTGGGGTTTATGAAGATTTCTATGCAGAAACTCAGCCAAATCAGTCTACGCACGATCAACACAATCTTATAATGCTAATAAATGATATAGTTATTAAGATTAAGAGGGGGTGCACCGCTACGTGGACGTAAAGTCCCTTTTTGGAGATGGCCAAGTCCCGTAGCGGTTCCCAGTTGTACCTGCTATATTAATATAATTTACTTAGGATTAATACCTTAGTGATAATATGATAATGCGCAATACTTGTAACTCTCAATATACGCGTTGTACTTTCTGGATTTTAGGATCACCCTGTATAAGAGAAAGGAATCACGAATTTGGATCGGTAGTATCTCTTTAGTTGTAAAAAGCACTATTCTCTAGAGCATCGGGAGAATGTTACAGCACCCAATAACGGACCGGGCTTCGCGGCCTCGTCTCTTTTTTTTATAGTGGCTCTATAAAAAGCGCAGCATGGCGGTTTGCGTTGAATATCAGATATGGCGGGTTTCGAAACTCAACTCCTGGAGCTCGCCTCGAGAAGACGAGGAAGAAAAATGGGCGCGGAGTTGTCCGGAGGGGGCCACAACCTAATCCTGCCTAACAAACAGGAACCTTTATGATGCTTAACGTGGACGGATTATGCAGTTCGGAGCGGACGGCCGATGAGGCGGCATGAGGGCCGCGCTTACGGAGTATATAGGGACCATTTTATGACTTAAAGGTAAGCTACCTTTCCACCTTCTTGGTCGGGAGGAGGAAAAGGCGGGAGACGATCGTACGAAACAGCGACCGGACAAAAATAGGCCCGGAAGTGCGGTATCCCTACGAGACGTGATGCTTGAGTCGGAATAAGAAGGCGGAGTGGTGCTGGGTGGAATGTATGAAAAGTAGCGGTCGGCAAGGTTTTATGCCAGGCAAAATAATGTGATTAGCAAAATGTCAGATTGGGCGAAATAAATGCAAGACAGTATCGGTAAGTTATTGGGGAAAATATTGTATTATGTTAGGCAAAATATTCTGCTTAGCTGAATATCACGCTTGGCAACACTGTTAAAACGAATGAACTTTCAAATCCGGTGATTGGAACTTTTATTCACTTCCCGGTTAGGAATTTTAAAAACACTTATCTTGTAAATTTTCATAAAAGTTACTTAATTTAAGCGACTTCCTTAATTTAAGTTACTTAATTTAAGAAAGTTTTTTGAAAATTTACAAGGAAAGTATAATGAAATATCGTAACCGGGAAATGAATAAAAATTCTTATCGCCGGATTTGAAAATTCAAAGATTTTGTTTTAACAGTCAAAATACTAGGAAGTAAAAATATGGTTGGCAAAATAGTGTGCTAAGAAAAAACGCATGTTTGGCAAAATGCCCAAAAGAATTTCTGATAATAAGAACAATCATAACATGTACAACCAAGTAAGAAAACAGTTTAGAATATTGTTTAACAAATTCAAGAATAATGCCATTTGAAATGAATCGATAAGTTCAGTTTAGGTAAGTTCAGACTATAAGCTTAAATTTAGTCTGATTCAAATGTTTTTTTGTTAGCGAAAAATACATTTCGGTCGCTTCATGGTTGACGTAGGCGGAATCAGAGACGTAGGCTAAAAAAAAAATGGTGAGGATAGCAACTCCCTTTAGACTAACCGAACTGTGTCGCTACGATAACGATACGGTCGAGGAAAAGGGAGCGGGCATCGTAAGACGGCCGGACACCGCGCCGCCAAACCGGTTTTCCATGAGAGGATGGGTTTTCCAAATCACAGTTATCATATGAAGCGGGATGATCTCAGGCTGAGTGGAGAAGACGGACAGACAGACGGAAATGCGGAGGATATTGTAATAAATTCCCGACAGCACTATCTCATTAAGACAAACATGAGCCGAATTCACAAACGCCAATGCCACGACAAGATTCTCTTATTTCCACGATATTTTAGTGAAAGCTTGCGAAATTTTTTCGACGAGGAAAACAATACATCAAACCTGCCTTTCAGAAAATGAATTGCTTAACATAACCAAGTTTTTCTTCTTTTGTTCTCCGGAAAACCAACCGTAGCAACTTAACCAATCATAACCTTACTTGACCTACCGTAACGTATGTTGATTTTCAGGCAAAATGATTTATGAGCGAGCTCAATACCATATTTTAAATTAGTTCCGTATACCTGTGTTTTAATATATACTCTGATTTAATATGAAGGAAAAGTTAAGTAAACGCTATAAAATAAAAACCAGTCTCTGAAAAATGTCGTTCTTTGGAGTTTTATCTGAAGTCATGCAGCTTGCAAGCTTTCTGAATTTATCTCAACACAAGAAAAGACCATGAAACTTAAAGCCGATTATACGCAGAAAAAAGCGGATATCTGCAAAACGTATTTTGTTTGTTTGTCCAATAATGAGCCATGCAAATAACAACTTCTTAGATTCCATTTCGGGAAAATTGAGTTTGAGACATTATCAATTGTTTTATTAAAAGAAGTATTTTAAACATTTAAAAAAAAGACGATTTCGAATCTAAGCAAAGATTTTCGGAGCAGACGAAAATAGCGTTTAAAAAAATATACATAAAAAAATGTCTGGGTCAACCTTTGATTTAAGAAATTTTAAAATAGGCTAACCATAACTCAGATTTTTTACAGATTTTTTTGGAGGTTTAATGAGCAATCGAGACTCGCCCTCCTGTATTAATAACTATAGAGCGTTTTTATTTATTCAGACGCACTGATGCTTAATTTTAAGCAGAGTAGAGATCGAGTTTGAAAATCGTCTGCATCTCTTGGTAAGCATTTTTGCTTATTTCATGACAAAACCCAGACTTTGAGGGAAGTAAAGAACGAGTCAGTAATTTACTCTTTGTCTCAAATGAATATTGCATGACTGATGTCTGTTCCCGAATAGGTCTTCCCCGGAGCGCTTTCTCTAAGGGGTTAAGAACGAGTCAAATTTAATTTGGTTTTAATTCCCCCTTAATGGGAATGGGGTTTGGGCGCCTTCACGATCACGTAATAACCATCTCTCCGCTTCTAAACGCGCTTCAATTAGCCAAAAATAAAAGCGACTCGTCTCATTAATTACAGGGGTCATTACGTTACAGACTCGTATGCATTCAGTGTTGCCAGATTAGACGACTCCGACAAAGTTAAGCGCGGTTAACTTTTCAACCAATCGAGATTGATTAACCCCATTCTCGGATTTTTCCGCACTCAAGACCGAGAATATATCGTGATGTTAGATTATTTCTTAGGGTTTTCAAGTAAATTGCGGTTGAGACGAAATAGTTACGGTTGGCAACACTGGACACGTTCATAATGGCGTCCCTGAAAACGGAGACAGGCACTGCTCAATACGTCATAGACTAGCGGGTTTTTTAGATTCGCAATCGTTGTTAAAGACAAAGGTCTTCTGCACTCTTTTAACTTTGCACTACCTATCGCTATGTTCCACGATGGTTTCAATGATCATTAACAACAAAAACCGCTCACACAATAAAAAAACGACATCAAAAAACATTTACAACAAAAAACTTAGGTATCTCGTTACGTGTACATGTCTTGTACCTCGCTTCGCTAACGCTCTGCTCAGCTGTCGCCAAGCCTCATGCCGCTTACTCATTGACGTCAGTTCTACCTTCGAGAAGATTCAGGCTGAACGTTAAGTTAACCTAGGTGAGATTTGTAGGGTTTTCACTAGTGCCCATGCAATGCTCTCCTTGGCGACAGAGGGTGCGGAACACGAAGACATGGAAAATTCAACCTTTAAAATGTACATTGTCGTAACCTATAATCGTAAGAGCGTACCTATTTCAACCCTAAACCATGCTATTAAAAGCGTCGGTAGACCTGACATGCAGCCGCACTATGCTAGGGGCCAGCTGAGCCGGGACAGTGCTGGGACAGCAATGCTGGGCTCGGTCATGGACCGTGCGAGCAACTGAGATAGCGAGTACGGGAAAAAGGAAGATGGGTAGGACAGATATTGTCCGACAATATCGTCGTATAAGCAGGTCCGAAACGATGGGTTCTTAAACTAGGTAATTAGATTTGGTCTTGCAATGCGTGATTAGGTTGGTAAAGTAAGGATTCCTGTCGGATTTTTTACGTATCGGATCTCTCTAAAGACTTTCGAGTGGAATTCGCTCGTTTACCAAAAACTGACCATGCCGAAGCTGCAAGTGGGTGAGTTTTTGGTTTCAACGAGTGAATTTCACTCGAACTCTTTGAGAGTATATTTCCACACGTCTAGGAGGTAGCGTGATAATTTGGAGTATATGATAGGAAAGACGCCATGTTGGACACGTGGCCACTTTTTGGAGGGTTAGCAGGTTATGGGCCTCGCGTATCTTGGACATTCGGGAGAGCCGAAACCATTCGAATTCAGGGGTGTTTAGGGCGGGTCCATTAGCTTTATCTCGACAAAGGCCTCGCCATACTGCCCTCTACTTGTTCTGTTTACTCTAAAAGAACGATAAGACGGAATGCGAGCGCAATTTGTCTTAGGTGAATGTCTCGGAGGAAGGCATGACTAATGTTTCGCGCATAATTTATGGGAAACAGTCGCCAGTTGGCAGAGTTACCCTCAAATATCGCGGCATTCCGATTAAAATGGGCCATGGGGCATGGGCCATGGGCCTTGATAGACAAGTATGAAAAGATGCGTTCGTAAATTACGGCCCATTGTGGAAGAAAGATCTTTTGAGAATCACAAAAGGTCCGATGGGACCAAAGCGGAGCGGACCGAGAGAGCGGCTAGCAAGAAGTCCTCAAGAAGAAGAGGAGGCTTGATCAACATCTATCAGGCAGACATGCAGGTCATGATGCGAACGGAACGAAAGCACAAAGCGCTAAAAATACGCCGAACGCCTTTTGTCAAAATTTATCTTGCAAACTTCCTGCGGGAAATGGAATTTTGATGCGTGCACAGGTAGGCTACACGCTCTGGTTTCGTAACGGTTCCCTTTCAACAAAGCTATTATCAGTTCGTAACAAATTTCGCGTACATACGTTAGTGAAACTGATGAAAAAATTGCTCTACTGGGTGAAAACACAGATTTTGATATCGTAGAGATGGGAAATCCAAACTTCATAAAAACACAGTGAAAGCTCTCGTCTATCCATTATGCTTATGGTGATATAAAAATGTCCGGGCCATTGATATAAAAACTGACCAAAATATATGTTTTAGCTTCTGCCTGATGTATTTTAAGAAAAATTAAACAATTATGGAACGTGTTTAGGTTACTTTTCCACTATAACCACAATAGTCAAGCTCTTTTCATTTACATAGTATTGATAAATCATCTGTCAAATTAACAAAACCATAGGCATAACCCATTTTATCACCCCCAAAAAAACACAAAAAACCTGCTATATAAGACAATATACCATGAAAAGGACTACTTATCCGAAACCCATAAGAACCCAAATACTGGTGCAAGAAAGATATGACTCACAGGGCAATCTAAAACTGGTATGACAACCCAAAACAGGCACCATATCCGTAAACCAGTGCAGAACTGATATGATGTATATCAAGACTATAGCGCAACTGATACAGAACCGCAAAGCGAGGTGTTATATCAGTAGTAACTGATATGGGTCTATGCCAACCCTACTCGCTATAAGAACAATTAGGGGAGTTATGACGAGGAAAGCGATTTCAGATTCCAATTTGATTCACTATTCAGATGCTTGCATTGTTCGGTTGCAATGTCCGCCCATTGTGCCTACGTAAGCTAAAAGTACGTAGCAAGACAATGCCATACTCCGTGGCTCCATTGTGAACCGTTTCCGGGAACACCGCAGTCCAACGCGGCGGGCCTCTGTTCTGAGCCAGGACCTCCATCCAAAGGCCTGGCACTAGGTTATCGCCACAAGTCGCGCTCGATCATCCCCAAACCAAGGTCAGCTTCCGCCATTGAGCCTCCATGACTATAATTTTGTGCCAAATACAGCCGCGGCGAGAGCCAAAAACTCGGCAAGGCCTGCTAGCACTCGCGGACAAAGACTACTTTTCATAGGCTTTACAATGATACCCTAAAAAAACCTAATCGCGAGTCTTGCAGATGAATTCTCGACCTTGGACAACTGATGTAGAAATATCAGATATCATACGTGATATGCGTTGGTTAAGCGTATCTTCTGAAATTTTCAAGGTATAGGTTAATCCGTATCCTTATTATTGGCAAATCCTATCGTTTGATATGGGTATTGATATGTCTATTCTTCTAAACCGAATCGGTCAGTTTTCAAAATCGCTCAATAATCAAATTGGTAAAAAAAAAATCAATTTACATATATTAATTTATCATATCGGAAACGAGGTAAGCGAAAGGGCGCGGCGAGCGCTTTCCTTTGATATGGCTATCTAAAAATTAATTAAAATATGTGATATAAACATCACCAAAACAGGCAGGACGACACACAACATTGATATCTTCAATGCATGCATGAAAACAAAAACTTTTTTTTTTTGCAATGCTAACGCCGGACCTACGCAAACGTAACGTCCCTGGAAGACTGAGCACAGTAATACATTTTTACATTTTTTTTCAGTGTCGAAGTGACGTAGAATACTATGTTGGACTATGTAAATGGCTCGAGTCGGCCGGCGGTTGTGAAACAAAATTTAAAAGGGAGATGGCTTTTGGGCGACTGACTTTGGTTTAAGAACGAGGCTTCTTGTACCCCATGGCGGACCCTCGGAAGGGCACAGGCCCTTGGAAGGACACAGGCCCTTGGAAGGGCACAGGCCCTTGGAAGGACACAGGCCCTTGGAAAGGCACAGGCCCTTGGAAGGACACAGGCCCTTGGAAGGGCACAGGCGCTTGGAAGGGCACATAGACCCTTGGACGGGCACAGGCCCTTGGAAAGGCACAGGTCCTTGGAAAGGTACAAGCCCTTGGAAGGGCATAGGCCTTCCGAGGGGCAGGTTATGGGAGAGGCGGACCGGTTTTAGGTACCCTTCCTCAAGTTACAGAGTCTGAAATAGGATTCGGCCCTTTTGGTGTTATTAACAACTTCTGACAGGGTATAAAGAGGCTTTCTCCAGACCGCAGTCCGAAGTTCGCCTCGGCAATTAACAAAAGCTACGCTTGAGCAAGCTCTGAGTAATCAGCTATTGTGTTCCGCAGGTACCAAAAATAACCCTGATAATGAAGGCCTTTTTTCTTTTCGAAATGGTTTGGATTGTTTCGGCTCGGTGTTACCGGTCTATTTCAGTTAATGCCGCCTTCTCGCAAGCCGGTTACAATTCGCAGCTAACCTAAATTAGCTAAGCAACATTTGATGCACGCGAAATTAACCCGAAACGATTTCGTTTGAGAATACGAATTGAGCACATTTACCGTAAATCTTGATATAAGATTTGCATCTTTTCAACTTGCTGAAGAGAAACACACGATCTGAGTAGTCCTACCTGTATTGGGGTACACGAGTAAAAATTCCTGTTTTATGTTATCGCATACCTGTATTTGGGTAAGAAGGTAAAATAAGGAAATTTAGTTATTTTAAAAGATAAACCTATTAAGAGCTTTACCAATGAAAAGGTCTCGTCCAGAGGGCTATCTTTAAAAGTAACCAAATTACGGCTCTTCCCCTATTTATCTTAATATATCTGCAACATGTGGGGACTACCTTAAACACAGGTAAAGTTCTTACTATGTATAAGACGTATTTCACGCGGTACATTACTTCTTACGCGTTAGACCTACATCATTGGTCATACCAAAGGAATGATCTTTGATATATTCATTTGATGTTACTGTACAGATTTCACCCCTTTAATGAACACACTTGCAGGTCGAACCAAAACAGGTATTACCTAGTCAATGTAATCCTCATAAAATCCGAAAACCTACCAGCGATAATTGCGATAATTAGAGGAGATTTTATATTCAACGAAACATGATTGCACTTCAAGAATGCTAGAGCGCTGCTAGAACATTTTTTTTGAATTTTTATTTGATTTTTAGTAATTTATTTTTATTATTTTGAAATCATTGTTCTTAAGTGTTTGAATCCTGTCTACCTACTCTTTAGAGCGTTTTTTTTTTCGGAAGTCATGGGATTTTCAGGACAGTGGACAGAGTGATGTCGGTTTCCTATTACCCAGGGGATTATCATGTTCCCATTAGCGCTAAAAGTTGCCTATTCGCTCAGCTATCGGTAGTCAAACATACCAAAGACAGTCTAATAACTCGTGGGAAACGTACTTGGAATTACGGGGGAGAATATGCTATAGGAGGCCGCCATTTTGAACGTAGAGTGGCTATAAGTAAAAGGGAGCTATAAATCGAACCCGAAAGGGCGCCGGGATTCAAAATGGCGACGAAACAATGCGGCCCACAGGTGACACTGTTATAAACCAGGCCTCCCGTCTACTCTCATCAATTTAAAATGTCGCCCCTCACAAAAAGGGACAATCAATACGAGACGTTCCTTCGAAATGTCAGATAAAGACATTTCATAAATCTTATCAAAATGTTCAGTGATTTATTAATTGCTTTCGGAAAGTTTAAGAAGGGAAACCTCCCCCACCAAAGCCTACATTAATTACGAAAAACGTTCCTTCAAGCATTCAATTCTGCTTTGAAACTGACGGCATGCTTAAAACATAAGGTTCGGTTTCTCTACATATCTTTAGAAAAATTCACTAGATGAATACAGTTATCCTAAACTAACAATTTTAATTGTATTTTAATGAGTTTGAAATAGCATTAAATTAACTGAGGCTCAGTAATGTCTTCTGAGCACTGACTTTTCAGAGCACCTGATATTAAATTCAGGACGACATAAGAGGTAGAGAGGGGCTCCCATGATGTGAAGTCCTGTCTAAGAAACCGCCTTGTCTGAACAAGGGCCCCGGAACCTGCGTTTGGGACCCTGCACCAGATCAAAAAATCCGACACATCACAGCGCACTAAACACCATAAGCGAATTATTTCACATTAAAAGAGCTTGAAATCAGCTATCAAAAAATTACCTGACGGTAAAAATAATCATTAACCGAGACAAAAGGGTAAAAAAAGGTCATAGATTTTGAAGTCATGAACGAAAGGAACGTGTGAAGCATTTGTGGCTAAAATGAGATTGCAGCTACGGCATTCAGCACATGCCAAGAAGAAATCTTAACGCTTTCATAAAATCGTGCTGAAAGCTCCAAGCTTTCCTTTGAGCTTTTTACGGGACTCCCATTAAGCGTTCATCACGTGACTTTTGGGCGGACATTCCTCTTAAGCATGACAAATCACGCAGAGGTCCCCCTGATCCCTCATCAAGACCCTAAAATACAACACATTATATATGCGTACACAGATAAAAGTAATTCCGATTTTTGAATATAGGCCTTTTTCGCTTAGAAAAACGGGTGTTTATAGGACTTGCTTAGCATTACTTTCCATAGATATGGCTTAAAACCTTTGACCAAATGATACTCGTTGAACACAAAATGGTTAGGAGGAACTCGGAGAGGATGGGGAGTAGCCCAACGTAATGTTTTGTTTTTACCGCTTTACAGAGGACTTTCATACAGGTTAGCGCTGTTACTTCCATGCCACATTATTGCAGTTTAAGAGACTTTAAGTGGTTTCAAATTACGGGAACTTGTAGCAAAAACATACGTGAATTAAGATTCGTCACGCGAAATAATCTTCGATGGGTTTTTGTCTGTTCAAGTAGAATCGTTACGGAACGAGTTGAGAATGCTAAGACTCTCAATCGTTGTCGTCTTAAATCCAATTAAAATTAAGAGTGGGGGCGCACCTCTAGGTGGACGAAAAAAAAGGCTAGTATATTGAAATTGATATTACGAAAATTCAACGTGAAATTAAGTCATGAAAATGCGGGTTTTAAAATATAGAGAAACTGAGAACAAATATATTTGAAATTATTTTACGGTTGTAAGGATAATACATTTTAATTGCACACAAAAATATAGACTTTACACGACGGAATTTTTTTTTATAAGGACCTAAAGGAGGCAAGAATACTGTAGTTAAGGTTGCAGAAGCGAGGACAAGGTGAAGGGGAAAAATATAGCCTCGTTGCTAGTACTTCCCGTGAGTCAAATGAGTCAATTTTTTATAGGAAACGACTAAGTCATTTCAGCGTCGTAATGTGGCCTTCAAAGGGAACTTGGAATTGTAAAAAGACTCTTAATCTAAGTCTAGGATGAATAAAAACCTATCAATCATGTTAATTACGCGGTAACGAATGGATCAATGACCCCGCAACATCCATTCACGAGTCATCATCTTTTATTCCTATCTATAAACGACTTTTTCCGGCCGACCGTCGAAACCTGGCTCCCTCGGGGCACGTCCGTAAGTGCACACGGAGGGGCGCTCCTTAAAATTGGACACCTTTTTAATATAATGACGGAGATTATCTTAATGATACCGATGGGGTATTACCTAAGTTTACCTCTTAGAATTCGGTTCATACATTTCTTTACTATCAAGTTCTTTTTTTTATCATGTTATTATACGGGCTTTAACGTGATTAGGGATGAATTCAGTT
>Ga0058701_10002801_pt1 | contig 13465 bp, 14 predicted proteins | sample AgamicOrMae_FD_97039 | JGI IMG/M metagenome (GOLD analysis project Ga0058701, IMG submission 97039) | Agave microbial communities from Guanajuato, Mexico - Or.Ma.e | ecosystem: Host-associated > Plants > Phyllosphere > Phylloplane/Leaf | place: Guanajuato, Mexico | collected 2012-06-04 | reverse complement strand
TCCTTAAACGTAAAATATAGATCGAAATATTTTTATTTATTCAATATGAACGCGAAAACTTGTGAATATTTGTTAATCTGTCGCTGAGTTTAAAATGCCGAAGAGGTTAGAATTATTATCATCGAATTCGTCAATTTAACTCACCGTATGTTTAATCACAATGTCGCAACACATGTTGGTGTTTTGCTATGCTCAAGTGGTTCTTTCAGAGGATACTACACAATTTCGAATTTCAACTATTCGCGCTTGTTAAAACTTCACGTCCTCTGTTCCCTTGCTTCTTGCTTTTTAATTTTTCACTGAACTGATTCAATCTGACACTGAAAAGTTTCTAGCTCCCCTTGACTAAGCACCATTGTTGCGGTGTTCGTAATCTTACGTGTCACTCTCTCGTTTTATTTTCAGTCGAGATTTCTACAAGATTTTAGAAGTTCCGAGAGGGTCATCACACGATGATATTAAAAGGTCGTTCAGAAAGTTAGCAAAACAATTGCATCCAGATAAGCACAAGAATGATCCAGCTGCAAACCAAAGATTCATGGACCTCAACGACGCATATTCAGTACGTATTTCAGGTTATTTTTTGCCATAATTATTTTTCACTTTAATAATTTTTCAACCCTTTTTTTTATTTTCGTTTTATGAAGTTTTTTGTAAAGAAATTACCTCGATTTACAGGTTTTGAGCGATCCTAAGTCGAGGGAAGATTATGACAGATGTGGAGAAGAGTGCGTTTCGAAAGATAACAATAATAATGTGGATAACTTTGCGAGCTTCTTCGGATTTCAATTCGGAAACCAGAACGACGACAGAGGAGAAACTCCGAAAGGCGCAACTATCGTGATGGACTTACCAGTTACTTTAGAGGAATTGTATTTAGGCCATTTTGTTGAGGTGAATAACAGTGTAACTAAAGATTCTTAACCATTTTCATACTGATGCCAACTAAATGAAAAAAAGTGAGCAACTTCATTGTGTAAAATGTAAGGAAAGTGAACCAATGTGCCTCTTGTTAATTTTTTTTTTTAGATCACAAGGAAAAAAGCGATAGTGCAAGCTGCCAAAGGTACAAGAAAATGTAACTGCAGGCAAGAACTGATAACAAAATCCATGGGAAACGAGCGACTCCTAATGCAACAGACAGTCTGCGACGAGTGTCCCAATGTCAAGTAAGTTATATCATTTCTCGTAAAATTTAGACGAAGGCATTTTCTTTTGCGTGTTTCTTCATTTGTCGAAGTGAAGTGACTTTTTGATGTGTTTCTAATGGTTTTCGGCGATTGATTGTTAGGCTAGTGAACGAGGAGCGTCAATTGGAGATCGAGATTGAGCCTGGCATGATCAACGGTCAGGAAATTAAGTTCGTACACGAAGGAGAACCTCACGTGGACGGAGAGCCTGGAGATTTGATATTCAAAATCAAAGCGTTAGTACACGAAAAATTCGAGAGACGTGGAAACGACCTGTACACCAACTTGACTATATCGCTGGAAGACGCGCTAGTCGGTTTTAAAACATCCATCAAACACGTTGACGGCCATTCTGTCGAGGTGAGTAGCATATTAACCTAATTTCGCGACCTTCAAACATGAAGTGAAACCTCGATGTACCAGTATCGAATCTTACGCGTGTGCATTTTTATTCGATATTTTGAGGTCTCAAAATATTAAGGGTTCGTTATAATAGCCTTCTGACGGAATAGAAATAAAAACTCGATATATCACGGAATTCGACTTATCGAGATTTGATGTATCGAGGTTCTCCACTGTACTTAAAACAATTTCTGTCACTATTAGTCACTTATCCGCAAATTTTGTCTATTTTTGTGACTATTTTAAAGATCCTTCTTTGTTAGCCTCATTGGTTGAGATATTGTTTTTGCGTGGACCGATGGCCTTAAATATGATCGCTAATTCGCGGCCAGCCCTCGCGCAGAAGAGCATCGTAAGTTACACGATCCCCTCCAGCCTCCCAGCCGCGAACTGCCATGCCGCCTCTCCCGGTCGGCTTGAAATCGACGAATTGAGCAACACCCATCGGTTCTAATCATATTCTGTTTCCCTCACTCAGATCCAGTCGTCAAAATAAAAATCCCTCAAAAAATAATTCGGGGAAAAAGTTGGAAAAACCCTAGGGTGCCCTTTTTAAAAACCTTTTTAAAAATTTTCGGTCGAATTTTTTTTGTTGAATTTTTAACATTTGATGGTTGATATTGTTGAAGGGGAACTTATAATTGTTTTTACCATCGGCTGTAAACCCCCTATTTCATTTTTATCACTCCTAAATCGGAATTGAAAATCCCTACCCCAGAATAGTCCGAGTACATGATCGGGCATAGTTCGTGGTTTCAGTTTCTATCCCAGCGTTTTTTTTATATATATATAAATAAATAAATAAATAAATGGTGGTATATTTTTTTCGAGCAACGTATAATTTTGTGTAAATATAGCCCTAATAACCAATTGGTAGGAATACTTTGACGACTCCTTTCTTTCCACGATTTTCCGTTTGTTAGGACCGAGAAAAGACGGCCAACCATTTCCCGTCGTTGAAACGAACTTGACAAGAAATGGTTGCGGAGAGTTATTGATATATTTTTGTAATATACATAGGCTAGAATTGTTTGTGAAAGGTCACCCTTGGGTCACGATTAGAAAATTTTTGGTCACTTTTGTCTGGCTGAAATGTTACTTAAGTACCTTTTTGGAGATGAAACTTGACTGGCAGCCCTGAAGATCTTTGGCACGCGGGAACGTGAATTTTAGGCGTCTGTTTGCGATGTGGGAGTGAACCTAACTTGATTTATCATTATAATTTCTTTATGCGGAGCTCCTACTGTAATTTACTTTTTTTTGCGATTTGTTTGATGTGCAATTTAAATTTTTTGAATTTTGGCAGATTGTTCGTGATAAGGTGACACCTCCTGGTACCAGGATACGAAAAGCTGGAGAAGGTATGCCTATTTATGACGACAACACTCGGCGGGGGAACCTCTTTGTTACCTTTGATGTAGCCTTTCCAAAATCAGCGTTATCCGACGATGAAAAAACTGGTAAGAACTGATTCTTTTTTTTTAACTGTGTTACCAACTTAACCCATTCAAGAAAACCGTCTTAAAGGCGTCGATATACCAGATACAAACTTCTCTGCCGCTATATAGATTTTCTCTCAAGAGTAGCAGTGCAAAAGTAAAATGAGCTTATGAATAAAATAAGAAAGCTTGATGAATTAGTTAAATAATCGATAACCTTCCCCGGAACACTCGGCTTTAAAAGTTATTTTGTTTGTTTTTTTTGTAAATTGAAACTGTTTTCAATTCGCAAATTAACGTATAATTGCGCTTCGTTAGTGAACACTTGTTGTTCAAAGCATTTCCTTTACTTAAATAATCATTTATTCGTTAGCATTGTTTTGTGTTTTATTTTGTGTAGCTCATTTATTCTTTTCGTCGGTTGCCTAAATCAAGATAACGCTCATTGAATGACGCAATAACCTAATATACTGGTATCATCTGTTGCAGCAATAAGAAGTCTACTGAAGCAAGGATCATCATTTAGGGTGTATAACGGATTGCAAGGTTTTTAATTCTGAATTCTACATTTGAATACATTGTACCATTTGAGGAGCCTTGACGTGGGGATATTTCCCACTACAGGTTTCTGTGTTATTAGTGAGAATTTTTCTTGTAAAGTGATTCCTTCTATGAGAGAGCGTAATGACTAAAATACCTGTCGTGCAGAACAAATTTGTTTGTTAGTTACACTATTGCCGTAAAAAATAAAAAAATCTGCGTGGTTGAAACCACTTTTGTGGAAACGCGTTCAATGCTGTGCCATGCAATGTAACTTCCTTACGATTTCCGTATTGGAAGAAGTATGCATCCAGCCTAAGCTGTTCTGTCGACTATTCTTTTCGAACACTTTTGATATCGTGTCTATGGTCTTTGATTCTCTCTAAAAGTGTGTTTATCAAAACTGACTTGAATGATTTCAATCGTGTGCGATATTTGTTAGTTTTAACTGACTTATGGAATACAGATCTCATAAATCAGCTTAAGGACTTGTAAAATTAGAGGAAAGAACTATATGTGACTTCTTTACCGGTACTTAATAGTTCGTTTCTTGAATTTATCGAGAATGCGTCTAGATATGAAAATCCAGAAATCAAAATTGTGCTCATTTTTCATGAAAGACAGATTTTGTTGTATGTCAAGAGTTTTAGTAACGTTATTCTCAGTTGGTACAGATTCGTTCGTAATTTATTGACAGTCTAGATATCGCTCATTACTGAGTAGGAAAACTTCGACGTCCCTGAGTAAAACTGCAACGCTGAATATGCCATGCGAAACTGCCTGTGTTGAGGGAGGGATTATCATATTTATCTCTCAGGCTGGAGTTATTTTGTGGAGGGGGGGAAATTGTCCTTTGGCCGGTAACTACTTTAAACAGTTAAAGCTCTTGTCGCGTGTGTTAATAGTTAAGAGCACCGATGCCAACGGATAATTTGTGATTTCTAGTAGCCATTAGTAATATTTATTTCCTTGTAAAACAAGCATTGCTTCCGTTATCAATCCTTTCTTACCAAAATGAATGTATGAAACTCAGTGGTTTAATAATTACTCTCCCTCACTCCGAGGGAACTAAGCAGTATTGAACTGAGAGTAATTTACTGTATTTACATTCAGTGCATTTCGATGTGTCAGCTGCTTTAACAATTTCTTGAGAACGCTAATAAAGTAAGGCATGTTAATCCAGCGGCTCAAGAAAACGGAATTCGTTGATTTTCCTGTGCATTTTGTACGTCGGTTTGCTCTTTATTGACGGAGCGTCGTGAAAAATGGCGAAAAAAAACAAAAACAACAAAAAAACAGAAATCTGGATTTGCATTCAGCACGGTGTCACAGGGAAATTTAATATCAAAAACATGCTCTCAATATACATGTGATATGGTGCACTGACTTGGTTATAATTCACAAATTGTAAATATGTGTATATTTTGGTATTCTGTACATAGAGAAGGGCGTTGTTTGATAGTGAAATCCTTGTACCAGTTGTGTACCAGAAATATAAGAAATTCAAACCTAATTCTTGTGATTCTCCTTTTTCCGTAATATTCAAAGATGGAATGTTCTACCTCTTTCAGACCGTCGTAAAGGTATACCAGGTTAGACATGGGGAGGTACGCTCGTCGAAAGTGAAGTATACCTTCGACTTAACGCATAGGCGTCACGTCGATGAATGCGAATATTTACGTCACGTACTATCAGTCGGAAAGGTATTGTCCGGTTCTTGTCGCGTAGGAAGGCTCCGCCTTATCGGGAAATACATTGGCCACCGTCATGTTGCACGACCAGAACCGGACAATGCCTTTTGGACTGACAGAGGTTGACACTTCACTACCAGTCGAAACGTCTCGTTTTCTTCACGGAACTTCTCCTTTCGAAATCAAAACGCACGGCTCTTCGATGCAATTTAGTTATCAATAATTATTTTTCTTTTTTTAAACTTCATCTTGGTTGCTATGAATTTTCTGTAGGATCTCTTCACCGTGCTGCCCTGTCTTGATTTCCGATGTTGGGAGGGCAAAAATGTTATTGACCGCAGAGTGATTGTTAAACGAAATCTGACTTCACTCTTTCGGAAGGCAGAGGGGATATCCCCGTTGGTTCCACCCTTTGATTAACGTCTCATCACGTTATGAGAATCGACTACAACGAACTACGTAGGTGTTGTAAACTTGATTCGCGAGAACCCTACTCTCCTGAATTGATTTAACATAGGGAAAAGTAGGGATAATAATTACAAGGTTCAGTTGCCATTCCCAGCCAAGGGTCCGCGTTGACACTATCAGGCTCTTTCCTCTGTGACACTAGTTAACGTTCGCTGTAACAGACTGTCTAAATAGCTGCCTGTATCACTAACTGATTGAACTGGCACGAGTGACCTGCTTACCCTGACTTTTATTTCTGCGCTGCCAGCTCGGCCGCCGGCTAATCGTGCTTGCCAAACTGGGGAGGGAATGCTGGAGCCGCCCTAAGTGTGTCGTCTGCTAACTGAACACTCCGGGCGCTCTTCTAACAATAGGTTTGGTTATGTGGATTAACCTTGATGCTATTTGATCGCGGAACTTGAACGTCGCTTCACTACCGCTCCGATGTCGCTATGCTTCTCGGCGACAACGGTTAAGTTAGGTTACATGCCTTGTCCCTCGCTCTGCTCGGCTCCCCGACTAAAGGTGAAACACGAGAAATTTCACCTATCGACATTACGGTGTTCTAGAAATATCCCACTACACGGCAGACTGCCGTTGCATTAAGCAACGAAATTCAAGACGCTTTCTAGTCACTCCCAACTCCCGCAACCCATGGAGTGTGGAGTGTAATTCTTAAGCCAGTCAACGCGCTCGAGTATTTTGTAATAAACGCAAGAACCATCAGGTAGAATTTGCTCACATAAGATGAGTGCCTTGAAACTGTAATCCGGTATAAACAACACATGTGCCAAACACTTTGTAAGTATATAAATTTACTTTCCTTTTCATTAGTTAACTATTTTACAAATTTACATACAAGATTACAACTTCATAAAAAAGATAGATCAGGATGTCTACAATGGCATAATATATAACATTGGCTTATAAAATATTCTGCATATTCGACTTGTCCAGAAAATTATTTATAAATTACCGGTAGATAAAATTTGAAGTACTTACCAACAACACAACAAAAGCCCCGAAGAAAACTTTAACCCATTGTTTGAACCTCCCGTTTATTGGTGGTGACCAATCAAGAAAAATTGGTGAAAGTAATAAACTATTTTATAAACTGATTATTAGTACAGTGGGCCACAAAAGTCATGACCCCTCCATCCATGTATTTCTTATGGGAGCAAGGGTCATGACTTTTGTGGCCCACTGTACATGATTCTTCGACTGAGCTCACGAAAACAAGGAACGGAAAGACTTGTTAAGAAAACACTTCTACGTGGGATCAAGACTGTACAAATGTACATAAATACAATATAAATACGGACCATATGCAATACTGATCACAACAGAACCAACTATCTAGTTAATTTTCTAGACGGTTATTAATCTTCCTGAACACCAGGGGCAAGGATGGAAATTTTCAGGCATCTTATTGTCCACCAAACTGCTGGTGCCGATTTCATTCAATAATGCCAGAATTTGGCCTGCCGTATTATTCGTATCTCCAGCTACGGTGGGTTCATTTTCCGTAGGAATCAAATTTTCTAAAGTTTTTTCATCTGAAAAAAGAAAGAAAAAAATCATGTTTTACTTCCGTGGAAAGAAATGGAGAAACTCGAACTTCCCCGGTTGAAAGCGTTAGTTCCGACCATAGAAATTTCGGTTGCTATTTCTGCTGTGATAACTCGGTTTCAATCAGCGAAATTTACCAAGATAAATCCGGATACGTACACAGCAAGATTCAGCTTAACAGCCGAACGAGAAATAGTAGAGACGTTACCTGAAGTTTCGCTTGTGGGTTCTTGCGATTCACTCAGCTGAGTGGTTTCTTTGTTCAGGGATTTCCTTTCCTCGACTAGGCGGCACACCAGATCGCTTAAATCTGCCAGTTTTTTCCTGAGAGCTTCGCGCTCTTCTGAAAGACACGCTAACTGATGGTCTTTTTCTCGGGCCCGCTGTTGCAGCGCCGCTCTTTGGATTTGGTACAAAGCTACATACTCCCCTGAAAAAAAAAGAAGAAAACACGAAAGAGCGTATCATTTAGAAATGACTTTCAATTTTAACCCTCCGCCATTTAAGCGCAATACCCAATGCAGCGCGCGAGTGAGTTTCAGAAATAGAACTCGCGTTTACCTATGGTCTCCGTCTCTCCTTGGAGTTGCATCACCAGGTGCTCCAATTTCTGTTTCTCGTCGGATAACTCCGCGTACTCCGACATCGTCCTCGTGAAGCGCGCTTGCAACTGCTCCATCGCCCGTTGCAAAGACAAGTAGCTGTTGTGCATCTCGTGCGATCCAAGACACCCTTTAAAATAACAGGAAAGATCATCACGTAATTCGACACAACTATCGGTACTTCAGAAAAGGTGCACTCAAAACGAGTTTGGTAAAAGGAAAATTTCATCGAAAACCCAACTCATCTGAAACAAGGGTGTGAGCAAAGCTGGACTTGTTACCTCGGCTGTGTCCATCGGTAGCACCGTCATCAGTGGTGGCGCCCTCTGTAACGCTACTACTGCTTCCCGACTCGTGGCTCTCGGTGGATTTTTGAGGTAGAAGGCAGCGCAGGCTGGCGCTGTTGTTGGCGCCATCCTGAAATATATCGTTACGTTCAGAATCGACTCGCTAAATACCATGAAAAGAGATCAAGATTTCCCGCAGAAAGCACGCGAGGACAGAAATATTAGGACACCTTGCTTGTGTCTAGTGTTCAGAACTGGTGACGCACTTAGCTCTCTTTCCCCGAAACCCTTTTTGTTACTTGACGTGCAAAAGGGGAACTAAAAATATTTGAAAACACTTCAAGCTGCAAATACTTCAAAAATAAAAAAAAAATAGGGAAATTTTTTTGATTAAAAAAAAAATCAGGGAAAATTTCTGGATTAATTTTTCAAACAAAAGTTTAGGAGAAATTTCTGGAGTTTTATTTTAAACAATTGCATTTTCTTCGTGGGAGCAACTAAGTTTCCACGGATTTTAAGGAAAAAATCCACGTTATTTCAACGTCTTTTTCCAATATGGAATCGCACTTTCTCACCGGTCATCTAGAGAGCGATCGAAAGATGTGGTGCACCGCCAAATCGTCTCAAGTTCTTTACTCGGGTAAGGTTGGGTTCGATTTTCGTAACGTTGTAACATAATCGAAGTAATATTTCGAGGAACTTCCTGTTCCTGTTTTCGACCTCGCTGATCGCAGTTGCATCGGAAAGCCGCACACATAAAGGAGTCACTCACCGCAATGTCGTTGACGGGACGCTGGGAAGTACCATTTTCAGATTCGATTCGATCCGAAAACTGCTTCACTTGATTTTCATGACTATGGTAGTGGTGGTTCTCATGATCATGATGATGTGGGTGATGGTCTCCCTCATGATTGTGGTGGCCATGATCGTGATCATGGGAAACAGATTTTTGGCAATGGTCATGTTCATGACTATGATCATGACTATGGCTATGGTCGTGGCCATGACTGTGTTCATGTTCTTCTCTGTACTCCTGAAGCTCTCTATCACGTTGGGACACGAGTAACCTGAAAGCAACACAAAATTAGCGATAAACGTGAACTCGGAAAATGTCAAAGTCCACGGATTAGGATAGGCCTACCCTCAAACCATGAGACTACGTCTCATGCTCAAACTTACCGAAGTTCGTGAAGCTCCTCCGCAAGAGAGGCTATTTTTGCGCCCATATTAGTATTAACTCGTTTCTCATTCTCTAGGTCTTCTGTAAGTTGCAATTTGTCATTACTCTGGAAAAAAAAGAGATCATCTTAGCGCGAGAATTTGAACGGAACTCCAAGCGCTCGCACACCCCAGGATGATAATTTTTATGTTGATTCCAACGCCACAAGGTCCAATAAGTGCCCTTTCTTGGGACAAAATCGTGGGTAAAAAAAAAAGAAAATCTTGGCAAAACTGCATTTAAAACAACCTCCTCAACTATAATATGCTGCTTTTTTTATTATTATTTTTTTGAGCGAAAAAAATGAAGAAAAAGAAACCAATTTAGACAACTTGCTTTCAGATATCAAGAAATTTTTAAGGAAAATAACTCACAAAAGCAACGCGCACGGACCAACTCATTCATATTTGGTTTGTCTTTTGCATTTCATTTGCTCGACAATTTTAACAGATATCCAAGTTTTCGCTCCGTAGGCAGAGTATGATGTAGGGAAATCCACAATGCAAAGAGTGTACGAAATTCCCGCGAGAGTCCATCCCCAACTGGAAGATAGGTCTTGCTATTCAATCGCAAAGCATGAGAGGGCTTAAGACGCCCGTGTGAACCGTTACAATACAGAACTGTCGGGTAAATAGAAGGTCCGTTTATCTGACATTTAACCCAAACAGATGATGCTTGAAGCCTTTCTCTAACGCTTGAGCAGCGGAAGCTTAACTTTTATCAACATTGCACGGACTTACGATTTTGATAAAGGCCTCTTGAAGTTCCTGGACTTGGTCCTTCAACTTGGCATTTTGGGAAGTCGCTTGAGCAGCGGCGACTTTGTCGCTCTCCATGGCTGCCAACAGTCGCGACTGATCAGGCTGTTCGCCCCGCAATATTTCCAATTCCGACATGTGCGCTTTGTATTCTTCTATTTCGGCCTGCAACTCAGCCACGCTCCTATCCTGAAACACACCAAAAACTCCGCTCTTTTTTCTATCCTACAGTTTTTAAGAGTGAAACGTTATTCGACATCGCGGAATCAAATCGACCTCTCATACAGTGCGAGGGTATAAATGGATGATAAGAGATCTTTTTGTTCTTTCGAAGTTAGGTTGGCAACAAAATTGAAATACACTGAAACGCGGGAACACCTCCCTATCTAAATACATTAGTAGTGCCAACACAAGCTTTAAAAAAAAATCACTTGTCAGCTATTTATGCCCTCGACTGTACAGAGTAATGACCAAAGGTGATGTAAAGTAACGAATACTCAATCAAGCGACTAATCTACTCAGTGTGTGTGTGCCTATCTTCTCCCTCACTTCAGCCAACCGCTGGCCACTGAGATCAAAGTTTCGAGGTCTTACCTTTGTTTCCAACGACTTAAGCAGCTCCGCGTTTTCTATTTTGAGCATTTTTATCTCAGTTTCAAATTCGGATGTATCTTTCTCTGGTGCGGTCGGCTGTGTAGGTGGTTGCTCACTTTCGACTGCCTCGACTTTCTTAGCTTGTTGCAGTTGTCGCTCAAGTTCGCACATGGCATGCACGAGCTCCTGCTCGCGTTTTCGTAAACTCCCATTTTCGGAGACCAACTGATCCATCTGATACACACAAAATCTCTTGTTATTGCTTGCAGAAACCAAAGAGACCAAAAAGCTTTTTCGAAAAAATATCCACAGTATAAAAACGAAGTTGGATAAGCTTAAGGTAGTTCTCAGAAAGTGAAAACAATGTCCCGACTGAAAGATGTTCCCTACTAACAGCAATACAGTGAAACAGGAAAATATCAGAGTTCAAGAATGTTCTTGGCATTTCGTCTATATTGAAATACCGATATTAGATCAAGTACTATCTCCAATAAATAAACTCTCCTGTGTTGATGGTTACACTTTCTATTCTTTGACTTCCACAGCGGTTTTGCCTTTTAATTATTTTTAATAAGTCTTTTAAAAATTTTAAGAGAATTGATGACATACAATCGCGTGGGTTAAGTTAACTTTGACATCTTAGATCTCGCTTTGCTATCATTCTGTTTTGCAGTAGGCAACAGCCGTCAAGAAGTGGTATCACGCTTCGCGATCGTTAGGTTAACCTAGGTTAGCTTGCATTAGATTGATTTAGGTTATCATAAGTTGAAGTGCTTTGTGCCTCGCTCCGATAAAGGTTCGCTCAGCTTGGCAAGGAATAGTGGAACACAAGAGGCATGTAATAGAGCAGTGAAAATCATGCTTGCCTTTTGGTTGAGTGAGTGAAGTTGATTGTTGAGTTGGGAGACATATTGCTGGTACTGCTCCGCAGCCTGGTCGCGCTCGACTCCGATCACTCGCAGAGCTTCTGTCAACTCGGAGCACCGCTTTTCCAGGGAAAACTTGTGTTGATGAAGAGCTTCTAATTCCGAAGTCATTAAAGGAGAGTCAACACCGCTTAGCTGAAAGGGAACAACAACATTAATTTCACTCATCTTCATACGCTAAGCATTTTCATAAGAAGAAGCAATTCACTCAAATAGACACAAAATATTCAGACAAAAAATTAATGACACAGTCTTAAATGCTTCTTTTTATTTTAGGCGCTTACGTCCAATGGCAGACAGTGCTGCCAGATTTAGCGTTGTTGTAACTTTTAACCGCGTTTAACTCGTGAATCAATCGAAATAACCTTGCATAGCATTATGATATGTTTTGGGTTGCTCTCGAGCTCAGAAAAACAAAAAAGGGATCTATCATTGCATCACCTATCACGTTAAAAAATTTAACTGCGCCTAAATTTGACGGAGTCGCGAAATCTGGCAACACCGCGGCAGGAATGAAGCATTTCTCTGTTTGTAAAAAACGGAGTAAATTGGGATGTGAATGTTCTCCTTAACTAGAAGTCCTGCAGGACTCCTGTTTGGAAAGGAATGTAGCATATAAAGGAAATTTTCAAACGGTGTATCTGCCGATCGATTTGATTTTCCCAATCCGTTGTTCCTTACATTTTTCCCTTTTCCACCTCACTCCGATTAAGCTTTACTTTGGTCTAATCAAAGACCTTAAGACTTGCTCCGCTCGGCTTGGCGACGGTAAGACGGTGGCTAAGCCAAGCTCTCAACTTTAGTGAACCTACTATGTGCAGTGCGTACAGATTCGCGCCTGACCATCGCAGGATAGGCAACTGCGGAACGCGCAAGTATTGCGGGTTGCCTACTCAGGCCCTCCCAGTAAAGCAAGCGCTGAAGAGATAAGAATTGGAGTACCTGAGTGACACGCAGCTGAGCAAGAGAAAGCTGTTTTTGCTGCTCTTCGAGGAGGTTTTCCATATTTGCGATTTCGCTGACTTTCGCATTTAACTTTTGTCTCCATTCAGAAGCCTCTTCCTTCACGTCTTCTAACTGTTTGCTGCGAGAAAATCGAGATTCAGATGAAGCAAGGTCATTTTTCTTTCGGCTCCTACACAAGACTAACCATCTGTAAGCCAAAGAATTACCTTAAAACGGAGTTCTCCCTCTTTAGACGGTCTTGCTCCTGAATGTAGATCTGCATTTGCCTTTCGTTTGTTTGCGTTTTTGTAGAAACGGCAGATAATTCTTTTTCCAGCTCGTTTACTTTGTGCCTTGATGCCCGCAGTCGATTTTGCAGTTCCTCCATTTCGCCTGTAAATAAAAAACTTTTTCATAGACCATAACTAACGGATGACGGTTTCTAACATGTCTAGCCGACGCCTAAGGTTGATATATTTTCAACCTTAACGTTTAACCTTATTTTACAATAATCCAGCTTGGGATATCCATAGGTTTGCTGAAGCCCACCTTTTTCTACAAATAATACCCTCTAAAAAAAACAAAAAAATATTTTAAAATAAACTCAGGTAAGTTAGCCTGTGGCGCGAAAAAAAGAAGAAAAAGAAAGCATTGGGCAGTCTACCTAAGTTTTTGGGGGATTATTATTTTCACCAGCGGCCTACCGGCATGCCTTGTCTCACCGACCGGATAATTTCGGCGAAGGTGAACTACATTCGATTAAAAAGAGATTCAAACCTTAACAGCCTTTGTAAATGCTGCACGTCCAATAGCGACTCGTTGCTGAGTAAATTTAGATTAGAGGAAGGAGAAAGGC
>Ga0058701_10002799_pt1 | contig 13467 bp, 15 predicted proteins | sample AgamicOrMae_FD_97039 | JGI IMG/M metagenome (GOLD analysis project Ga0058701, IMG submission 97039) | Agave microbial communities from Guanajuato, Mexico - Or.Ma.e | ecosystem: Host-associated > Plants > Phyllosphere > Phylloplane/Leaf | place: Guanajuato, Mexico | collected 2012-06-04 | reverse complement strand
GCTCTGCGGCCTCTCAGCCGCGCAATATCGCCCGCCATTTCTAGCCCTCAGGAGCGGCAGTTTGTTTTGTTAATTAATTTGCGCCCCACTTGGCCTGCCTCCTTTCCTCTTCCTCCTCTCTCCACTCTCCCACTTCTCCTCGTCTCTCTCTCTCTCTCTTTCTCCAGCTCCAATTTGCGATCATTAATTCCACTTTCGCCTCATCCACCAGCTTAGCCTCTTCTCTCGCCGCCAAGACCGCGCCAAGACCGCCTCCAAAGACCGCCCGGCCGAGTCCTTAGGGCGCGCACTGAGCGCAATCACCTCAGCTCGTCCAAACAACAAACTCAAGACTTGGAGGAGCTCCAATTTCGTGCCTCCCTCCACCAGGTTGCCCTCAGCCTCGCCGCCGATTGCACCTGATAAGCGGCTCCAATTGGGCCGGCTCATTTGGCGCCGCTCGTCTGGGCCAACTCTCTCCAGACTGGCCCGCGCGAGACTAGCTCCACTTGGGCGTCTTTCGCAGGCTGAGCACGCCCTAAGAGCCCGCCCCAGTAGCTCGTCCTAGTGGCTCGCCCAATGCCCAATGCCCAATGCCCGGCTCCAAAGGGCCAGCGCACGCGCCGCCCGAACAGGTGGGGCTCAATTTTTTCTCACTCTCCTGCGAACTGGCCACTGGCCAGCACCAGCACCTGATGATGGAGAGCAAGCTCTCCGTTGTGAGCCGCGTGTGGCCGGCCCAAAACGGGCCACTCGCAGCGTGGCCAAACCAAACGCAGACAGTCTGCGGCCGCCCGGAAGCTGCTCCACGGCGCCCGCAGACGTCCAATCGTGCCGCCTGTCAGCAGTCCAGCCGGCCGGCCTGCCGCCCAGCAAGCTTGGCGCGCAATCCTAAGGCTGCACATCAGGCCGCCTCATCAGGCTGGCCGCGCTCGTCTGGCGGCGGATGAAAAATTTGCCGCTATCTGAAACGTGCGCGCTGCAGTCTGCCTTCCAGTGGCGCCCCCAGATGCTCGCGCAAAGCAGCAACTCACAAAGGAGCAGCCCACAAAGGTCCCCAACTGTTGGGCCTTGTGTGTAGGTTGTAGGCTGGCTAGCCTGGCTGCAGGTCGGCGGGCAGACTGGCGGCAAAATGGCGACCAACTGGCGGCCCAAATGGAAAGGGAAACCTGCCAATGCGGCCGCGCACGGAAGCAGAGCTCCCGAAAGTTTATTTCCTGAAGAGATTAGCGGGCGCCCGAGCGAGAGAGGAAGAGGGAGAGGGAGGGAGAGGGCGCTATCCTGAGCTCCGGGGCGGAAAAGAGCGGCGCCCAGGCGGCCGATTGGGCGCCAGTTGTCTAGTTTTGTGCTCTTTTTGGCCCACGCTGGCCCGCTGCTCTGCCGCCGCTGTGCACTACAGACTGTGTATGAGGCGCAGTGCACACTGCAGACTGTGTATGGCGCAGTGCAGAGTGTGTGTAGCAGAGCGCCGCACACAGTCTGCGGCTTCAGCCGGCCGGCTCGCCAACTGCAGCCGCCACCGCCAACTGGGCGCCCAAATGGGAGGCGGAAACGCCGCCGGGCTCGCTGGAAAGGGCCGCCAAAGGGCCGGCTGACGTTGGGCCTTTCGCGCCGGAAACACGCACACAATTATATTCATAAATGTCGCCCCTTTGTTGTTGTTTGGCCGCTCGGGGGCGACTCCATTCCATTGTTTCCCCCGCTCATTTGGCCGCCCGCCGCCAGACAAACGGAAAGAGTCTGCGCCACACAAACGGAGGACAGTCTGAGCCCAGTGGGCACCTGCGCTTTGTGTGCGTGCGTCACTCTGTCGGCGAGGTTGGACTCCAAACTTTGGAGTGAAAAGGAGACGAACGAGCGAGAAGGGTGAGCCAAATACATGTGACACTGTGTCTGTGCGCCTTTCAAGAGTGGGGCCATTTTTTCGGCCCCGCTCCTCTGGGTGCGCGCTAACGAGCAATCCAATTGCCGCCGCCAAAGGGAATCCAATTGATCCGGCGTGCTGGCCGCGGGCTAGCCCCAAGCACAGGTGTCTAGGGCGCCCACAATGCGCCCCGAGCGGCCAGATTTGCTGATACGCCGCCCAGCTAGCGCCAAGCTCGCCGGCCCCGCACACAGACTGTCAAGATTGATGGTGGCTGCAAAGTTGGGCTCCCTCGTCGCCGCCGGGCCGCCCCTTTTGGCCCATTGGCGGCCGGCAGGCAACTTAATTTGCTGCACGGCCCAGCGGCCCAGCGCGACCTTAGGTGGGCCCGCATGTGTGGCGCTCCCGCGAGGCGCCCAGCTCGACTCGGCCATTCATTAGACTGTGTCGTGTGCATGGCCGCCAAACGCCAGCTATTCGGAGCAGAGGCGCAACCGTTGGGCAAACACGGCAAACAAGCAGCCCCACAAACTCAGACCCGCCCCACTCGAGGCCCCCGGCGGCCACACACAGTTGGCGGCCAGAGACAGCCGACAATCGCGCACAGTCGGCCGCTCGCTCGCCAAATCCGGCTCATCAGGTTGGCTTGAGCAGTGTGTGTGTGTGTGTGTGTGTGCAGACAGTGTGCGGGCGGCAAAGTCGGGCAATTAGTTGACATTGAGCCGGGCGTCCATGAGACTGTCTATGGGGCTGCCTGTGCGCGCTGTGTGGCCCGCCGGGAGCACGCCCACCGGCCGCGCAGGCAAATGAACAATCTGGCCCGATCGCGACCAATCAAATTGGAATTTCGCGAGCTTCCACTGGCGGCCTTGGAGCCTTAGGTGGGCCCGCATGGCTGCAGACCAGGCACAGTGCAGGCCGCACGCCACACGCGCGCCAGCTCGCCCACGACCAGCTAGCCCACTGCAGCGACATGGCAGCACGACGGAGACTCATTGGCCCTAAGCCCCAACGATGCGGCCAGACGGGCGGAACAAAGGCCCTTAACTTGTCCGCCGAGTGGGCGCGCTGTTTCAATTTGCACAAATTGCCACGCCCTTCGCTCAGGGCGCGCTCAGAGCGCGCTTAGAGCGAGCTCGGCGAGCTTGGTGAGCTTTCCAAGCTCGCCAAGCTCACCAAGCTCGGCACACAGTCCATTGGACGTCCGAAGACTGTCTGTCGCTCGTGGAAGCACTAGAGACTGTCCCCGAGCCAGGTGAGCAAGTTGGCGCGCGGCCGAGCGAAAGAGCGGCCGGAGTGGCCGCTCGCAAGTCTCGGCGGTCTCAGTGGTCTCGTCAGTCTTCGGCAGTCTCGATAGTCTGCGGAGTCTCGCCGGCTTCTAGCTGGCAAGCTCGGCCGAGCTCGGGGGATGAGCGAGTGGATTTTTCATCGGAAGCGCGGCCGGCCCTGCTCCTCGGCCGCAGACTGGCCATTGTGGGCGTGCAATGAAATTGATGCCTCAATTCGCTTGACTTGATTCGTGCCGCCTCGGAGCTGTTGCTGCTTCTGTCTGTGCTTCTGCTTCTGCGAGCTGCGAGCTGCAAGCTGCAGCGAGCTCGCCGCCCCTCAGCTTCCGCTCCTGAGCTCCCGCTGCTTAGGAGGAGCCGCTCCTGGGCGGCCGCCACTCGGCCGCCAGTCCACCGCCAGTGCTCAGGCGCGGCCGGCAAACACAATTTCCAATTTACTGGCCGCGTGTCGCCAGACTGGCCTCCTCTGCACGAGCCAAACCGGCGTCCGTCTGTCTCGGCGGCCGAGATGGATCGGGCGGCCAAATGGAAATCGGTCGCCCGTTGCCAAGCTCGAAGCAGGAGACTCCAAGCTCGAGGGGCGCCCACCGGCCACTTTCCACTGGTCAGTCTGTGCTCAGTGCTCGCCCCTCGCTGCTGGCCAGTGGCCCACCTCGAGCAGGAATTGGCCGAGGAAGCCGAGCAAGCGAGCCGCGTGGGCAAGCCCCGAGCGCCCAAGTGGACTCGCCGGCGCGCCAGACACGCGCGCCGGAATCAAATTAGATTTCATTGGCCGGCCAAGAGTTGTTGGCCACGAGGCCACAATAACTGGCCCGCCGAAGAGCGCCGACAACAATGGTCCAGGGCGCTCCAATTGGTGCAGCAGTTGGGCCGATCTTTGGCCCAAATTTGGCCCCAAAATATTCGCCCACACAACAAAGGCAACAGCCCTAAGGTCGCATTGTCCAATTGGGCGCTTTTTGCGCCCCAGCCACTCGATAAGAAGTGGCCCTAAGGTGGCGGCCAACGAGCGACTGGCCCCAGCGAGTCGCTTGCATTATCTGGCCGGCGCGAGTGGGCCAAATAATGCAATGGGCCCAAACGGGAGCCCAAAAGGCAGGCGAGTCTTGCTTCAGGAGGAAACTTCAGGCCCCCTCAAAGAGGCTGAAAAATGCGCCCCCACCCTTAGGGTCGGCCGCTGCTGTGCTGCGACCACTACAGACAGTCTGCCGCCCCCATTTGGCCGCCAATCGAGCCAAGTGGAGGAATTTTTCACCCCGCCCACCAGACCTCAGGGCCGCCCGCCGATCTCGCTCGGGCCACATAAATCACGGCCCCAGCTTCTGGCCAGTAATTTGTGTCCGTCAATGAGAGCCCAAACGACAATGAGGCCCACCGAGGACACTCCAGACCGCCAAGACCGCCGCCAAGACCGCTGCCAAGACTGCCTTTTTTGGCTGGCCCGCAATGTCAAGCTGGCCAAAAGACAAAGCCGGCCCAGAAAAGGCCAGAAGAGGCCTCTTCTAGCCTCTTGTGGGCCTAAAATCGGACTGAGAAGCGCCGATCGTCATCGTGCGCGTCATCATCGCGACCCCAAGCTCCGTTTGTCATTCGGCCGGCTTTTCCCTTTTCATTTTCATTTTCCTCTTCGTTTCCCTTTTCATTTCCATTTTCGTTTCCATTTCCATCATTTGTGATCAATGGAATGCCGGCGCTCTGCTGCGTTGCGCAAAAACTGCCTCCCACCAGCCCCAAGCTTAGGGCCGTCGCTGGCCTCTTCTGGCCGGCCCTTTGCTCTGCCCGCGCGGCCACTCTCAGCTCGCTGGCCTCAAGCGCTGGCAAGCCAGCCCCAAGCTGGCCACTCAAGTGAATTGGTGGCCCCCGGCGAGCTGGTTGCAGATTTGCATCCGCCCGCAAACAAATGATTCTGATCACGCCGGCGCAAATTCCGACCGGCCCGCAGCCCTCATCAGTGGAGCGAGTGGACACTCGACACGCTGGACACACTAGACACACTGGACACTGCATGCACTAGATACTGCATACACTGGACACAATTGCACCAGACGGCTGGCCACACGAGACCGGAAGTGGGCGCAGTGTGCGGTTACTGTTTCGGGCCAGTGAGCTTGGACCGAAAGAGTGTGGTTGGCTGTTGTTGAGTTTGCGGCTAGCCGATTGTTTTGCACTTTTTTCGGACAAAACAATGGCGCCAAGTTGGAAATTAATCAACTGGCCGCCGAGTTTCACCGAGAGAGACACACAGAGACTGTCTCTCTCGGTGGCTAATTGTGGCGGCAGCACTTCCTGTTGCAGTAGAGCCAAAAGTGGAGCCAAAAGAGGGCCAGCCGGAAGACAAGCTCTTTCGAGCAGGCCGACAGACTGGCTGCAGAAGAGAAATGAAAAATTTGCATCTCAATGGCGCGCCTCCTTGGCTCCTCTTGGGCGCCCAAGCCGCTTCCTCGCATCCAGCTTGCCAGTGCCCTTTGCTCGCTGCAAAACGCTTAATCATTAGCCGCCGCAGACTGTCTGCGGTGCGCCTTCCACCGCATTTCACCAAGGCCCATTTCACGCCCCCTCGCGTCTTATATCTTTTTTGGGGCCTCTTTTGTGTGTGCAGACTCGCCCCTTTGTTGCCCCTTTTGGGCGAGAGGAGGGAAAAAATAAAGTTGGGCGAAAAATAAATTAGCGCCCCAATTGGAGCCACTCGAAGGGGGTTCCACTGGGCAAATGCTCGTGTGGAAAATATAATCTGCGAGGGGGCCGCACTCTAGCCGAACAATTGGGCCGCAGTCTGTCCTGAGCAGAGCCCACTGGGCAGGAAGTGCGTGGGGAGGCGAGCTTATCAGCGAGGGTCAAGCTGGGCGCCTTGTTTGTGCACTCTGGTGAGAGCGGCTTTCGCTCGGCGCCCCATTCGCATGGCGCCCACATGGAGCCGCACCAATTTGATGCTCCAGTTCTCAGCTGCCGGCGCTCAGCTGGCCGCACCGCTGCACTGCAAAGCACTTCCGCCCCCGCCCCCTTTTGGCCAGATTTGGGTCCAGATTTGCGGGCCGGATTGAAAGGCATGCTCGCCCCAACGCGAGTCTATAAGCGGGCGGAACTCTCCCTCTTTGTGGGGCCATTTTTCTCCCTCAAAGGCCAATGGGCTGGCCGAATTTGCACCAACATCTTACAAGTTGCTCGCCGCCACTCGAAACTACTTCAAACTCGCCCACTAAATCAACCAGCACGCCAGCCACACCTGACGCTCTCCTGCGCCCCTCAGACAGTGGCCGGCCGGACAGGAGGCGGCCAATCTGGAACAACAAGCGCCAGAATCAACAACACACAATTGGCCGCTTGGGAACCAGCGCCGACCAGTCCAAACAGCTCAAACAGCCAAACTCAAACAGTCCAGCTCGAACGAGGCCCCGAACACAGTCTATGGGGCCACTCTGGTGCAGCTTTGCCGCCTTGGTGCTGTTTCAATGTTGCTCCAGCGCCTCTTCAATGCTGTGCTGCTTCGGACCGGCAGTTAATTTCCACAAAAACACCAAGCAACTGCCCAAATGGCCCAATCGAACGGCGGCACAATGGCGCAATGGCGCCCCCAAGGCGAGCTAGCCACATATCTCAAACGGGTCCACATTTGGCCGCCCGGCTGGCAGATAATTCAATCGATTACCGGCACTTCTGTCTCGCCCAGCCGCGCTTCTCGCCGAGCCAAGATTAGCGAGCCAACCGGCCAGCCCTCAGGTGCGGCCCAGTCGGATCGTGAGCTCGCCTCCACCAGCGCAGCAGGTTGCCAGCTCGGTTGCATTGCTTCAGCCCGTTCGCCGAGCTCGGCCACCAAGTTCGATCGAAAAGTCGCTGGGCGGCCCCTTTTTAAACACCGGCCGCTGATAATAGCCAGTCTTCGGCCTCGCTGGGCGGCCACCCTAAGGTCCAGTGGCTGGGCGGCGGATTAGTGGCGAGCGAACGTGAGGGCGCCGCTCTCGAACGGGCGGCCGATTTCCGGTGAACTTCTTGTTGGAGCGCCGAGGGAAGACTAAAGACAGCGACTCAAACAATGGAACAGTTGCCGGCGGAGACGGTAGTCAGGTGCTGGGCACACCGATTAACATGTTCTCATGCAAGCTAATCGAGTTGGGCGCCTCCTCTTGGTCAGCTCGTCAAATGCTGTTGAAAGCGGCCAGCAGGATGGTGACCACAGCTAAGGTGGTGCAAGCTGGAGTCGGGATTTTTCTCGGTTCGCAGAACCCAACCAGAATCCCAGAATTGTTAGTTTCCCTCCAGTCCTCCCAGAAGATTGTATTTTTTTCGCATATTCTCTGGGTTCTGCCCAGAGAATGATCCAAAGGGGATCAATATGCAGGAAATTAACTAGGACTCAGATTTCTCTCCTCCGCCCGACCCAAAACAGAATCACAAGATTGCCCACTTTGCCGGAAACAACCGAAAAACGAGGAAGTGTCTGTTTGGGAGCTGAGCTGTTGCGCAATCGACGTTGGTTGAAACCCTTCGTATCACTCTTTCTACTCAGTTGGAGGTTCTGGGCTGGGTCCAGGATTGCTGGTTTTTTAGCCCAGAGCAGAGAGCAGAATTCGCGATCTCGATGCCAGAAAAATCGCGTCTCTAGAGCAAGCAATTCAGCTGCCTGAGAGTCGGCACGTCAGAGAGGCGCGTATCCCCTTTCTCATGTTGACATGGTTCTTGGCGGGCTCAGTTCTCGGCTTTTCGGATATATCTGCGACACTTCTCGAGTGATTCCCCATTTTTGCTTGTTTATGGGGGCCTAGCCTATTCTCTGGGTTCCTTGAGCATTACCTCGAGCATTTCCTTGCGCATTTGTCTGCTCAAACTGTGTCGTATTCCTGGAGGAGCTGTCCAGGGTTTCTGGGTAGGCACTGGACGCCGTCACCCACTGCTCACTCTGGTTGGCCTCTGCCATAGTTAAGGATGTTGATGATCCAATACTCAAAGTTTTGTGCCGGCGACAAACGTCCGATAATCCCCCGGGCAATAATATGTGCCGCGTAACCAGAATAAATGCAGTTATTTGTTCGAGGCCGAACGAGTATAAATAGTTGCTCAGTTTTGGCTACCAAATCAGTTCGACTTCGGACACCAAACCGAACACAACTATTGCACTTTGTCCCTACCTTATTCTACGCATGCATTCCACTTAGGCTCTCAAGTGAGCTGAGCGGCCGGAAATGGGCGAATTGGCGAGCAAGTTTGGCGCCACTTAGGCGCAAACTGCGCCCAATGCAGCTGCTCGGCTTCTTGTCGGCGTGTGGCCGTTTGTCTTGTTACTTCGGAATTGAGCCCAAGCTTAGCCTCGGGTCTTCCTGCTCTTGGCCGCTTTTTCGCCCCCTTTTTGCCACCTCGGCCCACCTTAGCGCTGCATAATATCGCACTCGTGCAATTTGCAAGCCAGAAAGCCCATCCTGAGGTGCAGTCTCGGCCGCCTCTTGAGCGCCTCTGCTGATCCTCCACTCTCCGAAATGGCCCCCAAAGTTCGCCAACAAACAAGCGGCCACCATTTGGCCGCTTCTGATTCGAAAACAAACTACCATTCCACGCCAACATCCGGTCAGTACAGGCACGATAAAATGGGAGTCCGGCTGCATGGCTGAATTGGCCACCCAAAAACATGCTCCCTTCGCTGTGAGGGCGACTCTAAGGTACAATCTTGCAGAGGGGGCGCACAAACTTGCGCCGGCAAGGCACTTCCGCCAGCCGCGAGCCGCTCGAGCTTAGGGTCGGCGAGGCGAGACACTTGCCGCGCTAGTTTGGCGCAGCTTGGCGGCTCGCCGAATGCATTTTGGGCTTCCGAGAGGCTCGTTTGGGCGCCTAAACGAGCACCGATCCTTAGGGCTGGCGAGACGCTGCCAGGACTAAGGATAGTTGGCCAGAAGATATCTCGGTGGCAAATCTTTAATCCAATTAGAGTCTCGCTCGATCGTCGGGCGAGCTAAGAAGCTCGCCGCTGCTTAGGGCCGCTTAGGGCTGGTGAAAAATTGTGCAAACAGTAGCAGTGTAGGTGTGGGCACTTGTTGTTGTTGTTTGCCATTTGTCGGGGCGCATTGTTGGCGGCAGACAATCTGCGGGCCCTCATCCAAATTGGGGCCAAATTCGACAAACGAGCTGGAGCTGGAGTGTAATTTAATTTCACAAGCCCAGCATCCAATTGGGGACCAGCAGCGGGCTGCAAATCGGCCAAGGCCGAGCCAGAGTTTGCCCGTGTGGCTTTCGGGCGTGCAACTTTGCGTGCGCCAGTCCCAAGCTGGTTTCTGATTGATTAAAAACAGGTGCTCGTGGGGGCCGAAAAAGAATGGCCCAATGTTTGAGTGAAATTTGGGCGCCATGACAAATTGGCACCCAAATGCGCTCTCGTCACGTTTCCCTTTGGCTTCGCGTCTGCTGGCGCCGCAGACTCAGCTCATTTGCAGGCCCTGGCGAGCTTTCATGCGGCGACTAGACACTCAGTTTCAAGCTTGTGAAAGAGGAGCTCGAAAGAGGAGGCGCCTGCTGGCAAGCTAGCCCTTAGGCGCGCCCACCCTAAGGGCCGAAAGTTCTGCCCAATTTAGACAGACACATTTTTGCGCGAAATGAGAAACTGGCTCACTTTGCGGGCCAGTTTCTCATTGCTCATTGTTGTTGTTGTTGTTGTTGTTTCTGCTGATTTTGCTCGGCGCTTATTTGGAAATTATTGCCCCGAATTACGAGCTCAATGGGCGCGACTGGCGGCCACCTGCTGGCCAGCTCGGCCACAAACGGCCAACGAGCAGCCTCCATTGAGACTTATGAATATCAATGAGAGCGCGCGGCCAGCGAAAAAAGTATGGCTCCCCCTCGCTTGGTCACTTTGTGTGCGCCTCTGTGGCGCTCATTGTAAAAGGCCCCAAAAGGCGGCCAGTTTTCCGGCAAGCTTCTGGCGAGCTGGCAGTGCATCCAAACTGCGCAAGGCTCGCCCCACACACTGTGTTTGGGATGGCGGCAAGCTAGCCAGTTGGAGCTGAGTTCGTGAGCTACATACAAAGCTCCTGCCGAGGAACACGCCTTTGGCAAGCTCGGGATATATATTTCTGCCTGTCTATTTACGTATAAATATATATTTTTTATATATATATTTAGGGCCGATCTGTGGGCGAGACTGGCCCCAGCAAGTTGGTGGCCATTTGCGCCCACGGTTTGCGTGCGGCGCGCCCAAATGGCCACAAGCTCGCGGGGAGGCAAAAAATATTTCCACTTCCTTTTCCTTTCTTCTTCTTCTCCTCCTTGTCTCGCTTCCCCACAGCTTGGGGCCCTTTCTTTGCTCGCCCCCCGCGAATGAATGAAAATCGGCTCGCAGCCAAAAGGGGCCAAAAGGCCAATGATGATGATGTAATGAGATCTCATCATCATTTGGGCCTGCGAGGCGCCGCTTTGGGCTCCACGTGGGCCCAAAAAGAATGGTGCAAAAGGGACTCAATGGAAAAAGTTTGGGGCCCAACTGAGCGCCGACCCTTAGGAATGGAGTGCAATGTTTTGGCGGCCATATTCTGCAAGCGCTGGGCCGAAACTGCATTAAACTCGCCACCCATTGGGCCAAGTTTCCTTTCTTTCTCTCGCTCGCTCGCCAACCTTTTGCTCGCCCCTTCCGGCGGACACTTTTCCCCCTCGCTTCTCGATAAAAGTTTTCAACAAAAGCCGCCCAAGAGGCGCGCCAAACGCACCGCCGAGCCCAATTACTGGCCCACCGGAGTTTGACTTCCATCCTGCCGCTTTGTCTGCCTGGCGAGGGGGCGCTGGCTGGCCGAGAAAAGTAGTTGGCTGTGCTGACTTTGGGCCGCGTCTACTCACTGAGCACTACTTAGCCGCCAGACCAGAGACAGTCTGCGGCGAGCAGGAGCAAGGCTGAGCTTCCAAGAAGCGCCAAATGCACAGGAAGGGCCAGCTTGGCGCACAGGAAGGAAGGGGGATTTGAAGGAGGTCGCGAGATGGTCGCACGTAAAGTGGAAAGATCATCAAAAGGGACACGCGGCCAACAAATGGAGCTCGCCAACCGGAAAGCCTTTTTTCGCCCGCTAGCTTGCCGGCTTACAGGCTGGCTTGCTGGCTTGCTAGCAAACTATCGAGCAAGTTACTTTTGTCTGGCCCTGTAAAACGAGCAAAACTCACAAATATGCGCCCACTTGTCTACTAGAGCGCCAAAGGTGGAAAGAGCTGGTCCACTTTTGGGCCAAAAATTGCACTTCTTGCCCCCGAGCTTTATCTCTGGCCAGCAGATATCGCCCGCCCATGACACACGAGCGCCCGGCCAGACTTTGATGGTGCTCATTTCCGGCCAGGCTGGCTGTTTGGCGCTCCGTTGGGCGCGCATTCTGCACGAGCAGTTGGCTGCAGTTTGTTGCAGTTTGCGCCCGCTTCTCTCAAGTTGCACTGCCACTCTGGAGCTCGCCAGTGCTTGCACTGAGACGCGCTAGCTTAGTGCTAGCTAGGCGCTCAGACTTGGCGCTCAGCCTTGCCAAGACGCACGGAAGCATAGGTCTCGGCGAAGAAGGCGAATGGGGCCACACACTGCCTGCGCCTCCATGCAGACGGACACATTTGAATGGGACGCCTGACTGATTGATTGACTGGCTCGCGCGGGCCGAGATAGTGGCCGGCCGACGATGCCGTGCAGGTGGACGCGCAAGTGGACCCTGGCGAAGTGCTGCCGTTTGGGGAGGCGCGATAAAAACGTCGCCACCTCGCCGAGAGAGTGCGCGGCCAGTGGGGCGTGCTCCACCTGAGGACGTCTTGGCGGCGGCGTGCCAGCTGCCAGAGTGGCCTCGTCGGGCTTACCAACCAGCTCGCCATTCAATTGTCTGCAAGAGGCTGGCCGCGCGACAACAACAACCCTCCAGCGAGACGCCGATGATGATGAATGGCGCCCGCGAGGACGCCCCGCCTGAGCTGCGGCAAATTTGGCCCCAATGGACAATCTCTGGCCCAGTCTCAGTCTCAATGTTAGTCTCAGTCTTAGTCTCAGTCTTTGGAGCTGACTGCCAGCTCGAGAGACTGAGACTGAGATTGAGAGTGGGACTTGCTGCAGTGGCGCTCGCGGTGGCATTTGCTCCCACAAAGCGACTGCAGCTTGCACTCGGCAAGTGCACGCTGGCCCAGCCATAACAATAGGCCCAAACAACTGCCGTCCAGCTCATTATCTCGGCCCCGCAGACGTCCAGCGGGCCGACTAACTGTCTCGCGCGAGCCAGCCGCGGACAGTTTGCCGGACAGTCGCCTTGCCCAGCCGGCAAGACGCTTGATGGACTGGCCCAGCAGCAAAACATGGCTCCTCCTTCGCAACCGGAAGGGGTGCCCCGGCGGAGTTGCCCCCGCTCGAGCTGGCCCTTAGCCACTCGCTGCGGCCGAGACTCCCCCAGAGCCACTCTTTCCCCGCCCATCAACAGCCGGCTAGTTTGTGGTTTCCGAGAGGCACGCTCGATGCATGGGCGGCCTCGTTTAGCTCGCTCGCCAGAGTCTGATGCACGGCCCTGCACGGAACTGGCTCGGCGGCCGGGCTGACGATTTAACATGGCCCCTCGGCGGCGCAATTGAGTCCGACCAATTGGATTATGAGCTCGGCGGAGTGGCGAGCTCAAACTCTCGGGCGAGGAAGGCGCTCGCTCGAGGCGCCTTCCTTAGGGCGGCCGCCGCTCAGACGATGGCACTTTGACTTCGTGATTGCTCGGCCCATTGTCTTGCTCCGGTCACTCTGGGGGCGCTTAGGCCAGCTAAGAGTCGGCCGCCTGTTTGCTCAGCGCCTCCAGCTCGGCACTCAGCGGCGCCTCTCGCGCAATCTGGCCCCGCGAACAATGGAGCCGCCCGGAAGAGAGCCCTCAAGCTGATACGCGCGCATTAATATCTGGCCGGCTCCCTTGTCATTATCATTATTCCGGCCGAGTTGTGCGCGCCCAGACGGCCAAGGCGAGCCAGCTCGGCCCTGACGCAGGTTGGCGAGCGAGCAAAAAGCCTGCCCGGCGCATCGTTTGCAGCCAGTCTTCCGCCGGCGAGCACCCATTGCGCCGCACTCACTCCATTTTGGGCCGCAAATCACTTGCCAAACTGCGCCCCAATCTGCACCGCTGCCAAGCAGCCCGCAGTGCCCGCAGCTCAGCCCACACTAGGGTTCGAGTGAGCGTGCCGTCGGGCAGTGCCGTTTTCGGTCGGGGATTTTTGCGTTTGCCGTGTTTGCCTCGCGGCAAACACGGCAGATTCTGGGGAGAGAATCCCCGTGCGCTCGAGCGCGGCAGCCCGACGGCAAAACGGCACGTGGCTCGTTGCTGCATAGAACAACGCGGTTTTGGATGTGCGACATCCAAAACGGCAGCCAGGCAGCCAAACGGC
>Ga0058701_10002798_pt1 | contig 13467 bp, 4 predicted proteins | sample AgamicOrMae_FD_97039 | JGI IMG/M metagenome (GOLD analysis project Ga0058701, IMG submission 97039) | Agave microbial communities from Guanajuato, Mexico - Or.Ma.e | ecosystem: Host-associated > Plants > Phyllosphere > Phylloplane/Leaf | place: Guanajuato, Mexico | collected 2012-06-04 | reverse complement strand
TCAAAGTTGATGGCCGGGAGATGTCTTTTTGCATCTACTCTGGCAAGGGAGATGGGATTAGACGTCTTGAACGGAAAAAAACGTCTCCTAGCGAGACGCGTCTCGCGCCCTTGTTTTTACAGTGTACTTTGGGCTATTTTGGGTAGAGGTAACTTGTTTTTCATCATTTGTAATGTATTTAATTTTCATTACTTCTAATCATATTTTGACATTAATTATTTGGTCCACGGTCCGGATGCTGCAGAGCACAAGATGACAGAGTGATTTTTAGGTCATGCTATTTTACGTCCAAGACTTAAATAAGACGACAAGACTAGTGGAAAAGCAGGTCGCAGGGAATGTAACAGAGGCGGTTGCGGGGTTGCCGGATTTCGCAATTATACGTCCAGTTTAAACGCGGCTTACTTTTTACACGGTGAAGATAAACGTGAAATTATAAGGAATAGTAATTAACCCCGTCATTGGATCGCTCGTATCGGGGGGAGTGCAGAACTCAAAATCGTTTCAAAGGACTCTATAGGGTTTCAAGAGGTCACGAACTTTGGCAACAATGGGCGGTTGTTTGAAATGCGTTCAAATAGAACACAGATAAAAACGTGTGAGCGCTTAGGTTTGTTTTTAGAATGGCTACCCCCGAGGCTACCCCTGTCACGCGACTGATGGAAACGCTGTCACGCGAGCGCTGAAATCAAATCTGCACAGCTGAAAAACGCTCAAAACACGCTTGAAATAGCAGATAGTTTATCTCCAACGCTTGGGGGTATGGGGTGGGGCAGCGGTTAGGGTGGCCGGCCAAGGGTGGGTCTGGCCAAGGGTGGGCATGGCCAAGGGTGGGCCTGGCCGGGCCGAAGCATCAGGCGGCCACAGAACGTGAAGCAGCAAAATAACTTTAAAATAGCTGACTTTTAGCGCTTGTTTTAAATTTTCCTTGAAAAAGCCGGAAGTTTTTGGAATCATTACCATTTTTTTGGGAATCACAATATGCACGTGACTTAATATTTTTGGTGTATCTCCTCATACAGGAAACGATGCATCTATCATGACTGGCTCACTGTAAATGTGAAATAGTCAATTTTGACAAAGAATAGCAGCTAAAATGTTCATATTTCAATTAGTCATTTTTGACTATTCTTTAGTCAAAAATGACTATTCTTCAGTCACTTTTAACTATTTAATCAGTCATTTTAGCTTACTATTAGAAATAGACAAATTGACAAAAGGATAGTAGCTAAATTTTCATATTTCAATTCGTCGATTTTGTCTATTTTTTCAGTCAAAAAAGACTATTTAAATAGTGAAAAAGAGCTTGCTGAATAGTGAGCGAAGAAAAAAATGACCGATTTTAAACTCAGCGACCAAACTAATGTTGGCGCTAGAAAACATTAATACTAAAAACAGTAGAAATATTTGAACCGCTAAATCAAAGTCAATTTTGATTATTTCACACGAAAATTAAAAATGACTCAATTAAACAGTCAAACAAAAATGACTAAATCAATCAGTCAAAAAATGACTATTCCAAATTTAGAGTGTATCATAACTGGCTTTACGCACGGTGCACTTGACCAAAATGTCATATGGAGCAAAGTTCATGAAGTGTTGCGGTTGGCACTTACTTCAATGATATTTTTCTTGTAGAGTCTCAGTTTTAAGTCCAAGTCCATGCTACAGGCTTTGGACTTACAACTGAGAGGGACTTAGAAGTGATAATCGATTTTAACTGCATACATAGAGGTTGGAACAAATCAATTTGGACTTACAATTGCGAGAGACTTACAACTGAGACTCTACTGTATTTTATAACGCAAATTGTGGAATCTAGGGGGAGGGCAGTGGTCATGAATGAGGTATTCGAATGAAGGACACCGAACAAAAAGGACCAGTGTGTTCCTCATGGCGATCAGCAAAATTCTAGAGGTTGATGCGGTTACGGAAGCAGCTCGGTGGGTGGACGGACGGGCTGATTGTTGGCTGCGAGATGGCTTCCGAGGGGCTGTGGTCGCGGGATGGCCGGGGGAAGAAGGGAAAAAAATGAACAGCAGCGAGCGGTGTGAGGTGGTTGGCATTGCCATAACGGAGGGTGGTGAGGTGGACAATATTATGGGGAATCAAATACAGAAAAATTATTTTTCTACGCCGTACAGTACATCCATTCAAAGATACATTCTTAGTAATTTTCCATTATTTTCTCTCACATACGTTTTTGATAGGTCAATTACCTAATAGTCCGCTGTTTCCTTCCGCCTTGTCTAGAAAGAGTTGCGCTCGAGGGGAATCGACGATGTGTCTGTCATGAGTCATATTACATTGACCCTAGACGTAAGCATGAGAGAAGGGCGTCCCCTTCTCTCATGTTCACGTGAACATTTTTTTGAAAATCAAAAACGGCACAAAGAACACTAAAATTGCTTCAAAGAGGCTTGATTATATTTTAAAAGATAGAATTTTATAAATTAGTTTTGAAAAATGACTTTTGTTAATACCATTTCTTTTATTTTAAACAAACTTTAAAAACTGTCTTACATCAGAATAATCTTTTTTTTTGACAGGGCAGATTCAAGTGTTAGTAAAAGTCAATTCTAATCAGACTTAAGATTTTCTTGTAAATCTCCCTAGGATTAATACCAGTAACTGCTCTCGGAACGGAAATAGTGCGATTTTTTGTGTTCACGTGAACATACAGGTGACCCCCCTCCCCTCATGTGATCGTTCGTGAAGATTTTGGGACCCCTCCCCCTTAAAAGTGTTCACGTGATTTATGGACGACCCCACATTCAAGTTTAGAGTGTGAGGAAGCTTTTCTTTACTGTTTATAAATCCTCAGGCATGCAAAAAGCTTTTAAACAACAATTCAATTGAAATAATATCTTTCCTACATATTTGATTTTGTGTACAGTGATGTCCATAAGTGACGAGCCGAACTAAATTTAGTGACTTTTTTTGTAAACTAATGTGCGCTCGTAGCATTGCTTAGGGAGGGCAGTGGAAGGGTGTGGAGGCAAGAGGAGGTGCCCGCCTTTCCCCCGGAACCTTCCCCGACCATCCCCACGCGCTGCTGTCAACACACATTAATTTACAAAAAAGTCACTAGATTTTGTTTGGCTCGTCACTAATGGACATGGCTGTACATTTTTAGCACGCCGATAATAAAGATCTGAAATCAGATTGATAGAAGCCGTAATGAAGGAAAATTAAGCTTTTAGGTGGGATAAATTTGATAAATAAACCCCAAAAAGATACATCAAATTCATTAAATGTATCAACCTAGTGACTTTTTTCGGCTTGAGAAGTTGCTCATCCACGCAAATTCGATTCAGTGTCGCAAAAAAAAAACGATAAAAGAACGAAAAAAAACTTCCGTTTAGTGATTTTACTGTAGTATGTATTTTATTTGCCCATAACCGTGCACAGTGTCTGCATGTAGAGACGTATAAAAGAAGAAAAGCGTAGACGTAAAATTGTAGTCGTTTCGTAACTCTGGATCTTCTTCGCTGAAACCACAACACGACGCATTGCCTCGTTTCCTGCAGCCATTCCTGTTTTTGTTCAATAAAAGCAACATATTCTTAATGTTCGACACCGGAATAACACCCTTCGCTGGATTGGAGGTTGGAGTCGGATTAGCATGCTCCTGCCCCGGCCTCCTCGCAACATTCTAAATTTCAGTCATTTTTTGATTAATTGATTTAGTCATTTTTTTGACAATTCAATTTAGTCATTTTTAAATTCAGTGTAAAATTGTCAAAATTTACTTGTATTAAGCGGTTAAAACATTTTCTACAATTTTATTAATATTTTCTAGTACCAGTATAAGTTAAGTCTCCGAGTCTAAAATAAGTCGTTTTTTTATACTCTTACTATTCAGCGAGTTCTTTTTTAACTACTTAAAAAGTCATTTTCGACTGAAAAATTGTCAAAATTGACTAACTGAAATATTAATTTTTTATCTACTTAGCTTTAGCCGAATGTGACTGTTTGTAATAGTAAGCTGCAAATGATTAATCGAATACTTAAAAGTGATTAAAGTATACTCACTTTTGACTACAAAATAGTCAAAATTGACTGAAACATGAAAATTGTAGCTACTATTCTTTTGTCAAATTTGACCATTTCACATGTACAGTGAACGGTCCGTCTGCCGCTCGACATCTTATCCGAGGGTTTTCCTTTCCAACAGAAAACCTCGGCACACGTGGAGGTCACTGCTTCGTCTTTAGCAACGACGATAACCTCACAGTAAAAGAACACACATTTTAGGGAATGCTATACGTCTTTATAAGAAACTAAAACGGAGTTTGCACATACTTTGGATATTTTTCAAGTTAGACCTATGTTCAGCCACATTTATGGAGAGCTCGCGTCGAGACCTTTTCAATGATAGGCTGAACATTGGACGATTTAGGAAAATAACCAAAATAGGTACTACCCTCGTTTCAGACCCAAAACAGGTAAAGTTTCCCTAAAACAAAGGTTTTCTTTTCACTGTGCGCTCCTATGATCTGCGAAGCTTTTTTGTGCACAGATGTCTCGAGAGCGCCTGTAGAGGTGGCCCTAGGCAACATGCGTTACATGTGTGTATGTGGGGTTGCCTATCGCGCAATCTGCGGGCTCTTGACAAAACGCCTATAAATTTGCATGTCTCTAATTTTGTCTTCTCTTATTTTTCAGTGGGCTGAAACATGTGGAGATGGAACAGTAGGCTTCAACTTCGGTTAGTAGCTGTCAGGCAGCTGTCTGCGATTTGAAGCGATCAGGAGATTTATTTTTATTTTTTTCATTGCAGGTTAATGATGTGAATTTCGAGTCTCGAGGATGGCGACCATGGTCGAGCTCCTCAAGCTGGACGATCTGAGCACGGCGTTCGTCGACGAGGATGACTCGGACAGCGGCAAGGGCTCGCCCCGGGACGAGGCCGAATTTGCCGACGTGTACGTCTGGAAGAAGAAGAAAGCTGTGACGGCCTTTCGAGCGGACGGGCCGTCGCCCCTCTCGGACGACGAGGTGGACGTGAGCCACATCCTGGTGGTGGACGGGTCGGACGGGTCGCTGAGCCCCCTCGCGCCCCTCGCGCCCCTCGCGCCCCTCGCCGACAGCGACGGCCAGCCGGACTGCGCCCTGGGCCTAGGTCAGGAACCGCCGTGGCGCGACGAGTCCGACGACGAGCCCGCGCTGACGGAGCGCCCCCGCGCCGAGTCGCGCCTGGACCTCTACAAGGATGATGTGGCGCTCATCGAGCTGTCCGTCGACGACGATTCCGACGGCGACTTAATTGCCGCCTCGGATCCGCGGGGCCGGGTTCGATCTCCGGTCGGCGGGCCGGGCGACGGGGAGGGGCAAGTGGAGCGCTGCGGCGGGGGGGGCGACGGAGAGCAGGGGCGCTCAGCTGAGGGGGGGCGTGGGGACCACGGCGCGCAGGGTGCGCGCGCACCGTCATCGACCCGGGGCGCCTTCGGCACAGCCGGCGGCGCGGCCGCGGCCGGGTCCCGGGCCGGGTCCCTGGCCGGGGACGGGTCGGGAGAGTCCGCCAGTTGCGAGCGAGTCGGCGCGAGCGACCCGCCGGCGTCGGCGCCCGCGTCCGCGTTCGCGTTCCAGCCGCCCCCGCCGCCCTTCCAGGATCCCGACGAGGGTGCTCCTGCTCCGACGTCGGGCTCCGACGGCCATGGCGGCGCCCCAGTGGAGCACGTAGACCTCCCTCCTCCCCCCGCCGTAATGAGGGACAAGAAGAAGAAGCAGCCGACATGCACCTGTACGTGTGAGCAGAGCCAGGTGGTCGGCCTGAAGCTGGAGCAGCAGTATGCGAGCGGGCCGCCGGCGGCGCCGGCGCCGCAGCAGGCGCAGGCCTCGCACCAGCTGATGGTGTCGCACGCGCTCATGGCCTCGCACCCGCTCATGGGGCTCAAGTCGGCGCTGAAGCGGTCGGAGAGCGGGCGGCCTGGCGCGCGCTCCAAGGCCGGCCGCCGCGTGCAGTTCGACGAGTCGCAGAACACCTTCTTCGACGCCGACTACGTGATCCTGGTGCGCGAGGAGCCCGGCGACGACGACCTCGACGTGGAGGTGTGCAGCCACTACGAGGACGAGGAGTACCAGTGCGACGGCGGCGGCTTCTTCCGCGAGAGCGCGTTCCACGAGTGCGACGACGAGCTGTGCCCCGGCTACGAGCCCGAGCTGCGCGTCGGCTACTCGCGCGGCTTCGACCTGGGGCTGGCGCACCCGCACCCGCACTCGCACCCGGGCCGCTGCACCGAATACGAGCCGCCGCCGCCGCCACCCGCCGTCGCTTACGTGGACCAGCAGCTGACCCTCAGCCCCCCGGAGGGCTACAAGGACATCAGCGGAGGCGCGCACTTCAACTTCTGCTTCCGCCACCAGCAGCAGCAGCAGCAGCAGCTGCAACAACAGCTGCAGCAGCAGTTGCAGCAGCAGCGCCACAAGCAGATGCAGCAGCACCACATCAGCCCGCAGCAGCAACAGCTGCAGCACAAACTGCAGCAACAGCTGCAGCAGCAGCTGCAACAACGCGCACAACAACAGATCCAGCAGCAAGTGCAGCAGCAGCAGCTGCAACAACAACAACAGCAGCAGCAGCTTCAACAACAACAACTACAGCAGCAACAACAAAGTGGATACGGCGAACCACGCGGACCTCAAATTGGAAGCTCATTCACAGGTAACACTTCAGTTCGCACCACTCTTTCAAAAACACTCATTAGCGAGGCTAGAACCAATAGCCATGACGTCTATCGCCACCCTTGACAGAAACATGCTACGGAACATTCTGCTATAGCGATGGACATAGGCGCACAGTAGGGTGAGGGTGCATAGGGGATTTACTCTCTGGTCCGGTCGAGCTATTTTGCGGCCAAACGTGGCATTTTATGGAGAAAGGAAGCCTTTTGGCACGCCTGTTATGTGAGCCTCCTTTGACCTTGCATACGAAATTTCATTCCCGGTTCCCGTGGGGTGTTCTCAAATTACAGAATTTATTGGACGAAAATTGGAAAAGCAGTCCTTTTCCGGCCTTAAATCAATATTTACCCACTATTTAAGGCACGGGAGATTCTTGGGAGGCTGCCTTTGATGAGGGAGAAGGCTTGCAAAACCGTTTCGCGATAAGTGATGTATAGTCGTCGTGTTAATTGAAAATCCAACTTTCAGAAAAAAAAAAGAAGTTTTTGGTCCGTTTTACTATCATGTCAATAGAAGTTTATACGGTAGTTGACAAAAAAGAGGTTAGCAGGACTCTCTGCTTGTAGTACCCCCAGAGAGAAACCAGAAACCGGTGTCTAGCAAATCGGATGTCTGCCAAGTATTGAGCAAAATGAAACGGTGGATTCCCCACATGCCTGATAAATTAGCATGGAATGACCCATTTCAATTAAGTATACCGTATCGAATAATAATAGTGAATTTCGTTAGAATAGTAATATTGGTATACGTTTCAAATTATTGTGACAAGTAACAAGTTAAAGTATTACCGCCCTTGCGAAGTATCAAGCAAAAGTGACACTAGTATTAGGTTTCTGTTTGAGTAAATAACCGCCCCTCAGGGGTATTTTGGAATTTAGGGGTATTTAAGGGGTTCATTTTGGAAACAACATCAATGAAGAATTGAAAAAAATAGCTTTTCCTTCTTTTAACTGTCACGTACCTATTTTACATACAGTACACACGTACAGTTAAAAACATCAAAAACAGAAATTTTCCCAGTTTTTTTTTTTTTTTAGACTGACGAAGTATTTTAGTAACAAGCCACCTACTCTATCTTATACCCCTAGTAAACACAACATACCCTCTAACACGTCGGATTGATTGTTTTGTTAGAGGCATTGTTTTATGACGAAACGAGGTGAAGGTAACTGTTAGTGTTACCCAGTAGAAAGCACCCCTTGCGAGCTAACCACCAAAATCGCACCCAACCATCCTAAAAAGCCTAACAATCTTTCGTGCCTTCAACATTGAGTAAGTATTGATTCGTGGCCAAAAAGGCCTTCTTTTTTCGCTTATATTTACCCAGTCAAAAATGTGTGAAAGCACCTCCACGCCAACCTGCAGGATTGGAATTTTGTGTGACAGGCAAAAACTGTTCTTGAAAATCCATAGGAGAGCTGTACCAAACGGGTTTGCCTCTCCACGAAGAGCTGCTGTTTTTCCTGTACCGCCTGGACTAATATTGATTTCCCCGCTCCCACATTCGGGGAGGGCTGCCTCTTCACAGGGAAAACGCTTTGCAAACAGCTGATTTGCTGAGGCGCTAACACAATTTATGCGTGTGCGAGTTCCGTCACGTGATGTGGTGCACAGGCAGAGGCAGTCTTTCTAACGGGAAAAAGTTGGAAATGATGCTGATAGCAAAGCCTGAAATAGAAGCACGAACTAGGTTTGCAGATATACTCGGTTTACTTGAGAGCTTGAACTTTCCGCCTGTATTACGTATTGAGGAGTCTGAATTCCAAGCTGAGTGGAGTGCTGACGGAGCAAGAAACAAGGCACACAAATCGTATTGTCTTTTCTCGATACCAATTGTAGTTGAAAAACGAGCAGCATGCCTTAGTGGTGGACTAGCGGGGAACGATAAGGCGTTACGCAACCTAATCTAGGCTAAACTACCCTATGCTAACGTAAACTTGGCTAACTTAACCAAGCCCGACCTTACCTAGGCAAACCTAACCTAAGCTAACGTAACCAAGATTAACCTAACCTAGGCTAACCTAACCTAAGCTAACGTAAACTTCGCTAACCTAAATAAGCCTAACCTTACCTAGGCGAACCTAACCTAAGGTAACATAATCAAGGCTAACCGAATTTAGGCCAACCTAATCTAGGTTAACCTACCCTTGGTTAACCTAACCAAGACTTACCTAATGTAGACTAACCAAACTTAGACTAACCTAACCTACGGTAATATAACCTAGAATAATCCACAACCTATACTAACTAACTTATTAAACTCGGCAGCCGAGCTAGGTTAGCCTAGGTTAGGTTAGCTGAAGCTCGTCTTACCTAACCAAGGATAATCTAACATTGGCTAACCTAACCTAGTGTAACATGACCTCGGCCAACTTAATCTAGGCTAATCTAACCAAGGTTAACGTAACTTCGGCTAACCTAAGATTGGCTAACCTAACCCAAGCTTAACTAACCTTCGCGATTGTACCTAGTTGTCGTGGTTGTCAAAATATAATGACAAGATGGTGGATAAAGGATAGAAAACACTGGATGGAACCATGCTCGAACTATATCACTTTTATTCTTCAAATATTTCTCCGTTGACTCGAAAAACATGAACAAAAGAGCGTGGCCGGTACATATCTGCCTAAGCCCGCAGAGATACCTTTTCAAAACACCAATTTTGGACAGAGAAAGGCAGACAAACTTTGGTGTCATGATGTTGGAAAGGTCGACGCCGTGCCCCTAAGCGGGAATCAATTTGTGTGCGAAATTTCGGGTTTTACCTTCGCTTCAGTTGGTCCCCACTCGTAATTACGCGGTGCGATATGACTTAGGTGTTGGCCGGTCGCGGGAGAGAGCCCGCGGCGAGAGCTCAGAGCGAGGGGAGGCCTTCCAACTAGGAAACCGTCGCGAGCTTAATGAGAGAGAAAATTCGACTCGATGTACCGTGCTTCCCCGCTCCCCCGATTTCTTGGCAAGAGAACTTGGCAGCTCTTAACCTACACTATTTACCGGATGCGAATGTTAAAATCAACCTGATTTTTGGCTTGCTCGACGGTTCGCGTTGTCGTTGCCAAGCACAAGGGTTTCTTTTAATTATCAAAACAATTACCAGCACGAATGTCTGCCGAGACCTTGGTTTCTTTCAAAGGGTCTCCTGCGGTGTGAAAACGCCCTTAGGGTTGAAGCCGATTTCGTGTCCACAATTTATGTTCGTCCCCTACTTTGGTATCCATCAATAAGAAATCACTTTTTTTGGGGGGGAGGGGGTGTTTTGCTTCATGGGATTTTTTAAAATATGAGAACATCAGAAGCACAGAATCTGTTTCCAAATCAGCAAGAGACACCTTAAGAAACCAAGGATTCCCTATTGAGGGGTGCCTGAGTCGGGAACGTACCTACATATTGTAGATACAAAATCGGCCTTATTAATGGATTCACAACGCTAATAGGGAATTTTTACATGAGGCCTCGTTTGACGTGTAGTGACAATGTAAGCAAAAAAACTTTTCACCATTAAAAAAAATAATTATTACCCATTCAAAGTCGTCGTAATAAATCTGCAGTCATGGAGAAAATTCTCCATGCTGCAGTCCAACTTTTGTGAACAATCTGAACTTTGATCACATTAGCAAATAATCGATCCCTCTTATGGAAAACTGATCAAGTGGAATGGCGTGTTTCAAAAATCAATCAAGTGAAAAATCATTTAAAAAAACAATCAACTGCTGTTTCCTTGCATTGCAGTTGATCGTTTTTTCAAGTGAACGCTTTCACTTGATCGATTTTTGGAACTCGCATTTGTGCTGATCGATTTTTCATTGTAGGGATCGTAATGTTACCTTAGCTTAACATCGCAAAGTCACGTCTGGCTTCTTGAAGAGTCTGTCTTATTTTTCAACTTCAACTACAAGTTTCGTTTTGTATTTCTTGTGTCCTGACGCTCGTAAACTAACCACCCTGTAGAGCAACAGCAGACTGTTTGTAAGCCGGGGTCATTTTTGCTTTACCTCGAAGACCGCAAGGCAAGGTAGACAATAATTTATTTAAGGATTTCGTGTTTTACTTTGATAAATCCCCTCATCTGCATCTGCAACTGCAACACTAAATACGGCTGTGTTGCGGTTGCCTACCTTCGGGCTGAAGCCGCTGATGGAGCGATTCGGAGCAACACAGTCGTGTGTTGTGTAGACGGCGAAAGAGGCTTGCATTTTGTCTGCCCGCGTAAGAACACGAGAAGTCATTTTTGTGTAAATTATTTCACCAAAGAAAAGACTGAATATCTGTAAGCCTTCGTGTGGTAAGTTCTTCAATCGATTGAGTTTGCTTCTTGAAACAAAACCATCTGTTTACGGCACTGTTCGAAATTACTGTTTGATTTGAGACATATTCGAGAATTACAATCTTAAGACTCGAGGTATTAAAGTAGCACTTCCTGATCAGGGAACGACCAATTTCTGATCAGAATCCGACCAGAACCTGATGTAGTAATCTAAACGTGAATATCGCATTCTGACACTTTGGTAAAATCCGGAGATCGTGATGGTTGTTATCAGAAAATGGCCGATTCCTTGTTAAAATTTGACAGCAATAGCCATAAACTGATCAGAACCTGATCAGAATCTGATCAGAAGTGATGAATCTTTATCCTACGGACGGATTGTCATCGTGATGAGCGAGATTTGTGAAAAAAGAATTGCCTGTTGTTGACGCAACGTGAGCTATCTCAACCACCTGTATATAAAAGAACAAAGCCCTCTCAGACCTTGAGGCTCCCCTTCAAGGGCAGCTGGAGGGCCCTATCATTATCGCGTTGCGCCCTTTTTTGCTCGGAGGGTTTTCCGAGAGCCGTCGGATTAAAAGGAAAACGTTACGCCTATAATGGGGCAAGGTACCGTATTTAGAGGCCCTGGAAAAAAAGAAGAAAACCTGTTTAATTTTTTTGATGTTTCTTGTTCTGCGATCACCTGTTTAAAACTCTTAGAAATGGGAACAATGCAGTTCGAGTGATTCCACAAAAGTTGCCGCAAAGTTAATCTCGGAAGCTGATTCACTGAAAGAGCTTGCAGCCTCTTCAAACTTATTCATTACTTAGTTGGCACATTGTACCACGCAAATTTTTGTCCTTATGATATTTAAAATAGCTAGATGAACCGTAATCTTAGTTTAACCGCGCAGATCCACCTGTTGTTTTACAAGTCGCGTAGATATAGCCACTTTAAAAATATGTGAATTTCTTGTTAAAAAATTTATATTAATGAGAAGATATTGAAAATAAGACAACGGGAAGTAGGTTAAAATTAGCAAAATGCAGAAAACCCACCCGGACAAAATACCTACCCACATGCATATATAATATATACCCCGTCGGTGGTGAGTCTAAGAAAAAAACATATAGAAATCGGCGATCTGTCGTCACTTTTGTCCCAATTTAAATTGTTTGAGGGTGGGATAATAAATCTCAGTTTTGAAGGTCAGGCTGTCTACTTTCCACCTTGATGTACCCTCCGTTCCGTTTAAGAGCTTATCGTCTGCGTAGCGATCCTCGAAGGCACATCGCAGCCAAACCGAGTTGCCAGTTCTGACGCCTTTCACTCGCCGAAAGGCGAGGGGAGCGTCAACAGAGCGAGGCACGAGACACTGAGCCTGCTGAACGGTTGCTACCGTGGGAAGCAATGGGATAAGACAGTAAAAACACTCCAAAAAACAAATCATTTTTGGGGAATGCTACTTGTTTTGGGTGTGAAACTATAGCGGGGGTAGTACGTATTCTGGGTATTTTCCAAGATAGACCTATGTTCAGCCCCATCATTGAAAAGGTCTCGACGAGAGCTTTCTATTCATGTGGCTGAACATAGGTCTATCTTTAAACTAGGGAGTTTATGTGTATTTTGGGTATTTTGCAAGATAGACCTTTTTTAGCCACATCATTGTGATGGTCTTGGCAAGAGCTTTCCATTAATGTGGCTAAACAGAGGTCTATCTTGAAAAATAACCAAAAAATACGTACTAACCCCATTATAGTTCAACGCCCAAAACAGGCATACAACTCCCTGAAACAGGTGTTTTGGTTTTACAGTAAAGAGCCCTGAAATAGGATATATAGTTTCCTCACCTTACCAACCGTCATCGTCCCTTCCCTATTCTAACAAACCAATAACCCCTATACGAATAAGCTGTTCTCAAAAAGGGTCCATTGTCTCCGTTTTTAGTGCTAACTCCCTTACTTTATGATCAAAAGACTCTGAATGTTTTAGCCCGGTAGGATGACGTCAATAAGTACTCCATTGCATCATCAGTTTACATACAAGGAAGACGCCGAATTGCAAGCGTATCAATTTTAGCATAGCGCGCTCCTTTGAGTCAGTAGACTCCGATCTCATTATCGACATTGCTACTGTTGCCCGTTAGCCAACTTTATGAAGCATATTATTTCGCGTGTTTGTGAGAAAACTGGCCATACCGTATCAATTAGATGTTAATATAGGGTAGCTGTCATAAGCGCCAATAACCACAAGCGCCAACGCCGTAAGCGCCAATCCGTAACCGCCAAACGAGAAAAGACGCAAACGCCAAAGGTCTTAACCACAATACTGGGGGCATTTGATAGCGCCAAAAACCATACGCGCCAACGCCACAAGCGCCAGTCCGTAACCGCCAAACGAGAAAAGTCGCAAACGCCAAAGTTCGTATAGGTTAGGTTAGGTCAAGTTAGGTTAAGTTAGGTTAGGTTGGGTTAAGTTAGGTTAGGCTAAGTTAGGCTAGGTTAAGTTAGGTTAGATTAGGTAAGGTTAGTAT
>Ga0058701_10002797_pt1 | contig 13468 bp, 12 predicted proteins | sample AgamicOrMae_FD_97039 | JGI IMG/M metagenome (GOLD analysis project Ga0058701, IMG submission 97039) | Agave microbial communities from Guanajuato, Mexico - Or.Ma.e | ecosystem: Host-associated > Plants > Phyllosphere > Phylloplane/Leaf | place: Guanajuato, Mexico | collected 2012-06-04 | reverse complement strand
TCGGACAACACGCGGACGAGTCCGCCAGTCGAGGGGGGCGTGGTCAGCATGACCTGCCCGCAGTTGTATAAATAGAGCTGACCAACAATAAAAGACTCGCAGTTTGCTTTCGCAGTTTATCAGACTATCGTGCAGCACATAGCACATGCTTTTGTTAGCAGGATACAATTGTAAGCCCAAAACTTACAATCTCTCAAGATTCGCGCTACTAGCAGACAACTAGATCTTGAGTTATCATCCGAGATCGTCGTGTCTCGTCCTTTTATCATTGCTCTTTGTCACTATCTTTTATTTCCCTTTTCTCTGCTGTTGCTGGCGCTAAGATCCCGGCCGCCTCTACTCGCCTCGCTGTCTACTCTATAATTTCGCTATATATCCCAAAAGTATAGCTATTAGAAAACAATTTAGGTAGCAATCTAAATAAATATCCAAATTATGGTCAAGGATAAACCAAATTCAATCCGGACATATGATGAGGACGGTTTCAGAAAGAGAGCAGCTTGTTTATGTGTGCGAAATGAGCACGAAGATGAAGTAAGTACTTTTTTGATCTCCTATGTCAGCATGAGGTGGACCTGTTCACATTCTTACTAGTGTGATGACAATCATATTCTCATTATCTGTCTGTCGCAATTAGATACTTCTCGTCACCTCAAGCGGAAATAGGGATAGATGGATAGTGCCTGGCGGTGGCTTGGAGCCGAATGAAGATTCTAGCTCCGCCGCAATAAGAGAAGTCATGGAAGAGGCAGGTGTTGTCGGAAAACTCGCCAGATGTCTTGGGTCATTCGAGGTTTGTTCCTATCAAAACGCTACAACTTAGAATCGTCACTTCAAGCGACATAACACTAATAACATATTCTCTCTGCCTCGGACGAATCCCACCCAAAAGCACCCCGAGAGACGTCACAGAACATCCGTTTATGTATTGAATGTAACTGAAGAGCTCAAGGAATGGGAAGATAGTAGGAGTAAGTTGTCATAACCTAGCCTGAAAACTGTCCATTCACCCACGAAGACCAATTTTACTAATCTACGCTCCACTATGCAAAATTTTGCTAACCATCAAATGCGGTTTAGGCCGACAGAGGAAGTGGTTCAAACTAGACGATGCTATAGCAGAGCTATCAGTTCACAAGCCAGTTCAGTGTAAATATGTCAGACTGTTATGTAAGAAAGAGGACCAGAAAGGTTCAGAAACAAATTCGCCCGAAACAACAAATACTACCACAATGCCGGATCAACAATGCAACAGTATTGAAAATAATGGCAGCACCACCACCAACAGAGCATCAAACAATAATAACCTCATGGGGCAATGACAACATCGTTATCGTTAAGGCCTTTAGTACAATAAATTTCGTTGCTCAGGGGGAAAAAGACAAGATTCGAATTTTGTCACGGGAACATTTTTATTAGATTTCTCTCTTAGATTGAATTCTTTCTCTATAGATGATTTGCAGTAGGTGGTCGAAGTTTTAAGGTCCTATATTTGGATACCTTTTTCTTATCCTCCAAAACCGTAGAGGGTTCTTCCTTGTCTCTTCAGTGCATAGACGACATCCATTGCGGTAACTGTCTTCCTCTTGGCGTGCTCAGTGTATGTGACTGCGTCACGGATGACGTTTTCCAAGAAGACCTTGAGGACACCCCTAGTCTCTTCGTAAATCAAACCAGAGATACGTTTCACACCACCACGACGAGCCAGACGGCGGATGGCGGGCTTGGTGATACCTTGGATGTTATCACGCAAGACTTTTCTGTGACGCTTTGCTCCTCCCTTTCCCAAGCCTTTTCCTCCTTTTCCACGGCCAGACATGATGAGATGATTATTTTAGGTTATTTACGTCCAATTGGATTAAAAGCGACTTGATATGAATTGTGTTTTTGTTTGATCGCTAAGTTGGAAGAGTTTCTTATTTTTACTACTCCGAGATGTGCGCAACGTATATATACTCTGTGCGTAAAACGTCACGAGAACTCTCATTCCAGAGAGTTCCCTTATCGTCCTTAGTCCAAAGCGCGCCACAGTAGAGCGCGCGAAACTTTCGTCCAGACTTGAGCGCATGAATCGTAGTTACTCGGTTAACTGCAGTTTGATATTCTCCGAACCCTGCAGTTAGTCGCATGAGCTGAGATCCACCACGAGAGTACGATAAACACAAACCGGTACCCTGGGCAAACAAGCCCGAGTCAACCATATGATTTGGGTCAGTTCGATCTTCATTGCCTTATTTGCCCAGTAAGATCTATTTGATTTGACCGATATGTTATCGTAACTATGTTCCCGATATCCTACTAGTGATATATTGATATTTACTCAGCAGGTACCGTGTGGGTGGTCCAGTCCTGCCATCCGAGAAACATGAACACAGAGGCAAGGTGCCTATCTCTGCCGATGAGACTATCATCGGCTGGTTCGCTCAACGGTCTGGACTCCACTGGCCCTCACTTTAACGAGGTTCAAATACAACTCAATACCGTCCAACAAAATCACACATCTCAGCATACCACCGAGGGCCTCGCTTCGTCCCACCCATATCATCAACTGTCCGTCCACCAGCCTCATCAGGAGATCGTCACTCAGAACAATCATGCCCAAGCCAAGAATGATTACGACGACTGCGGGACACAAACTCTAAGATCTACTATTCAGCCTCAGGAAGTCCGCCAAGGAAACTTTTCCATTGATAGAAACTCCTACCGTTCACTCGATTGCGTCGAGTCGAAGAAAATCAGCGATGAAATTGTCTCCATCAAGCTGAAGGAGTATGCTAAATATCTCGATGACCATGAAATATTCCGCCAAGAACGCATCCAGAAAAACGCCATGAAAAAGTTCAGTCACGTTATGCAATCAATTCGGAACAAATACAAAGATCGATATCAGTTGGACGATGATGATGACGACGACATTGAAGGGATCTGGCAACAATCTTGCACAAGAACAACTCAATGTGCCGCTCCAAATATGCCGCCAAGCGGTATCAGACCATACTATCAAGGGAAGACCACTGAATTCCCCAATCTCAATAGAATATTGATGAGGCATCGAACCAGATTCGAATCACAGCGACTCAGGAACGCTGCCAGCCACCATCTTCAGTGACAACACTAATCAATCCACCATGGCTCCGTGTATGGGCTAAAATCAAGACACTAACGCTTTCAATTATAAGACAATCGACTGTGATCACAAGAGAGACAATTGATTGGTTCATATCGTCCACAAGTATCTTCGCCGAATCTGGCGGCAAATCTCGGCAATTTTATTAACTAAGCGCTACTTTGTGATATATACCTTTTTTTTCGCTTGTTTTTCCTCTTATGAAGATCGTTGAGATCATGATCAACCACCTTGAAATAGTTTCTGAGAAAAATGCCGACTAAAATTGCAAAGTGACACGTATGGAGCAGCATGCTACTGAAATTTGATGATGGGTACTGATTCCAGGCGAATTCTATGCAACCTAGAATTAGAATCTTTACCATCAAGGAATACCTTGTCGCCCACAGGATCAGCGGCAGACTATGGTAGTACCACACATAGAACTGGTAATGCAATGACCGACTAAATGCAATTCCTATGAAATTCGTGATGAATAAAGTAAGTATGGGGTCATCGCGATGTTGATTCAATGCAAACTTCTTCGGTAATAGAACGTTGAGCCACCTTCTACAAAATACTAGGAATAGCGTAATCACATGCAACACCAGGAGCAGTTTGAAAAACGAAGTAGATGTAAATGTTTGCTCCGGTAGGAAACGCCAGTTGACAGTCCATTGATGCAAGAAGATCCGTCCGAAATCGAATGCACGATTGAAATATCCCATCGGATTTGTCAAGATGAAGGGGGCTCCGAGTGCTAACTGAACAGCTAGAGCGACTAGACCAAATTTGATCGACCTATATAGACCCAAATTTTCATAATAAATCAACGCAAAGGCAGGTACATAGAGGAGGATATTCATCTTGATTGATACTGCGAGGCTGAATAGAATCGCTGACAAGTAGTAGTTTTTCTTGAGTAGTGCGTAAAACGATGCATAAGCGACTAGAACTGCAATTGGATCATTGAAGAGGCGCAAAATGTAAATAGAGTGGATCCTGTAAGAGGTCAGACACATGATGATGAAGATATACGGTGGTACCTAGAGCCATCGGATAGAAAAAGGGATACATTAGGATAGGTAAGAGAGGTACGTTGTGACCAAGGCAGTATAGAAGATCAGTCTTCGATATTTACCTTGAGAGTACGCTTGTGTGAATAAATCTTATACGTTATAATTAGTTGTGTTAGGTAGATACAAGAAAATATATATTGAGCGAATTGGATATCTTTTCCACCATTAGTCAGTTCCTTCAATAAGTAGAACAGATACACATGCCCCGCTGGGTAGACGAGAGGCCCTGTAGGTCCACTTATCTGAGCGTAGTCGAAATTAAACTTTTCGCCGTTGAAAACCTGACTGACTTGAGCCATATAGGTTGACCAATCGATTTCGGTGTACTTCACAGCTCTTATGACTAGATAGTTGACAAGTGCTTCGATTGCTATCAATAGTAGCACCAAGTCCCATGAATTGATGAAATCATGCGCTATTGATGGTCCATTCTTGATTAATTGTCTAAGCTTGGGTAACAACCTAAATCTGGGGTTCTGATTCCTCTTACCGTTAGGCCCGAGGCTATGGTTAAACCCAGGGCTGAGCAACCGTCGCTTAGACATCTTTACGCGATTAATAAATTTTGCACAATTCTAGATGAAATTACTGGTACGGAGGTCTGTCCAAGGAATATTATCAACGCGCCTCATACCTTTTTTGTCCCTGCTGAACGTACCAACATCGTCCATACATTTGTCGCGCTATATGTTGTCTCTGCTCAGCGGACTCATAGCCGGGCGTCATCGCGTCTTGTTTAGTTATGTAACATGGAAGCAAGATTAATGTGCTCGGACCATCAGAAACTGAGAAGTTGTACTCTAGTATTCAGTGAAGACACAATATAGCCTTGATATGAGCAATCCCATCCGATACTATCAAGCTGATGTCAGGTCATAAGCCAGAGGCCTCTTGATCGTCTGTTGTTTCCGAAAAAACAGCTGATGTTCTCCACCTCAGTCCACAGCAGTGCGTAAGATATTGGGCTTGCATCAACGTAGGAATTCTCTTGGAGAGCGCTGCATTAAATAATCAATGTTCAACATATCCATTTGGCGCTTTAAGTTATATTATAGGATATAGAAAGATTCATTGTATGTTGACACAAAACAGACATCATGGAAAAAGGTCTAGATGAAATATTCGCCAAAGAGGCCGTCAAAGGAATGCGGCCGCAGAGGTACATGCAATTATATACCAGTGTTTACAATTTTCTCACAAGCAATCCTCCTCAATCATCACATGGTCACTCCGTTCAGGCGCAAAATCAAAGCGATCTGGTCGGTGAAGAGCTTTATAGTATGCTCAAAGCTTATCTAGAGAGATACTTACAAGAGCTAGCTAGTGAAGCCAGTGATTTGTCTGACGACGACTTATTATCCTACTATAACCGAAGATGGGATAATTACCGCTTCTCTATACGTGTTCTGGACGGAATTTGTAACTATTTGAATCGTTATTGGATCAGGCAAAAGATAAGCGAAGGCAAACGAGGTTATTATGACGTCTATCAATTAGGCCTAGTAATATGGCGTGACGTAGCACTGGCAAAAGTTGGTTCACGAGTCATACAAGCCATACTAAAATTGATAGAGAAAGAAAGACGAGGAGCAACAATCAACACACGTCTCATAAGTGGTGTACTAACATCTTATTGCGAACTAGGTCTATCTGACGATGATTATCTATGTAAGAGCCCATCTCAAGCGCTTACAATTTACAACTGTCAATTTGAGGAAAAATTTATCAATGAAACACGCGATTATTATGCTCGTGAGAGCTCTATCTTCCTAACCGATCAACCGATGGTTCAGTACATGCTCAAAGTTGAAGACCAACTTGCCGACGAGCAGAGGCGGGTTTGTCTTTATTTGAATAAATCAACGGAACCTAAACTCATTAAGACTTGTGAGGAAGTATTAATCAAAAATCACATGGACTCATTTCATCAGGAATTCCAGTCGATGCTAGACGATGGTAGACACGCGAATCTATCTCTGATCTACCGCCTTGTCTCACGTATACCTAATGGATTGGACAGGCTTAAAGTTATACTCGAAGATCATATTGTTGCTCAAGGCTTAGCTAGGATTGAAAAGTGTGGTCAAGCTGCACTACAAGACCCAGCTCTTTTCGTCAACACGATTCTCGGGGTTCATGAGTACTTTGAGGATTTGATTAGAAAGTCTTTTGAGAATGATGCTCACTTTGTCACTTCTATCGATAAGGCGTGTGAAAAATTCATCAATTGCAACCATGTGACAAAGTTATGCGGCTCAAACAGTAAACCACCCGAATTGATGGCCAAATATTGTGATTCGTTATTAAAAAAGTCAGCTCGGAACCCAGAGGACGCCGAGTTAGAGGAGAAACTCAGGCAGGTGATAACCGTTTTCAGATATCTGGAGGACAAAGATGTGTTTCAGAAATTCTATACGAAGTTCTTCGGTCGTCGCTTGATCCACGGCACCTCGTCGAGCGACGACGCCGAGATGAGCATGATCTCCAGATTGAAGGATGCTTGTGGCTTCGAGTATACATCCAAGCTCCAACGTATGTACCAGGATATAGCTGTAGTTTCTAAAGAGCACAATGAGAAATTCAAGGAACACTTGAAGAATATCGGCGAAGAGCTTAGTTTTGATTTGTACGTGCAAATATTGACTTCTGGATCATGGCCCATGCAACCAAATCCCCAAAGTGATATAAAACTACCACAGGAATTGATGACAGGGGTTGAAAAATTTGAGAAATATTTTCACTCAAAGTTCAACTGTCGCAAATTGACATGGTTGTCACAGTCTTCAAAAGGCGAGTTGCATGCTTATTGTTTCAAAAACAATTACGTTTTCACAGCTTCAACCATACAAATGGCAGTTTTATTGCAATATAACCACGCTGACTCCTACAAGGTCAAAGAGCTCGCGAGCAAACTTCAGATAGAGATAGACCTCCTGAAACAAGTATTGGCCCTATTGATCAAGGCGAAGCTTTTATATGATGACCCTCCAACCGTCCAAGATTATCCTGATCCAAATGCAACAGGGGTGCAAGGGGCAGATTCACGTGATTCAGTTGAGAGTAGACTAACACCAGAGACATCTGTCAACTTGTTTTTATCCTACAAGAACAAGAAGTTAAGAGTTAATATACATGTACCTCTTAAGACGGAAGTCAAGCAAGAGCAAGAAAAAACCCACAAAAATATCGAAGAGGACCGGAAGTTACTGATTCAGGCTTCCATAGTGAGAATCATGAAGACGCGAAAGAAGCTCAACCATCAGAACTTGATGGTGGAGGTTCTGAATCAGCTATCATCAAGGTTCAAGCCCAGCGTACCCGTGATAAAGCGATGTATCGATGTATTAATTGAAAAAGAATACTTGCAACGGGACCAAGCATTAAGAGATACATACAGATATATCGCCTAGAAGGGATCTGGATCCACATTATTCATGTTTGCCTGTGATTCTTACACTACCTCACAAAGTAGAGAATCTTCATGAGATCTTTATCATGCAATGTGCTGGAACGACATGCCTGTAAACCTCTTTTTATGCATTTGTAATAGTCGATAAATAAAACCGTGTGATAAGTGGACTGATACAAAAGAAATCTCGGCATCATTTGTAAGATTCAACTCGTGATAGACGAGGTGCAAGTTTATTGGATTCTGTTTTTCAATTAGCATGAGTTTCAAATGTATAGTAGCTCCTCGAACTGAATGACTTCTTGGAGATTGGGTCCTTGATGAGGCCCTCTTTAAGCATTTTGCTGGCGAATTTTTTTGCCTCACGCTCGCTATTGAAGCCACAAACATTTCTCCCTAACCATGCAACCAGATCAGAGCCTAAAAACGCACAGGGTATCTGTATCTTTAGCCATTCTCTGTCTTTTAGTTCGATTCCAAACTCAGGTATCTGCATATGTTGCAGTATCTCTCTCATGTCATTTGTATGTCTATTCAAGCGCAGAGAAGAGCCGAAGCCGAGTCCATGCATACCTGTTGACGCAGGCCTGATACAATCAGTGTCTTGCGCATTGATTGATCCAAAAGAGGGAGAGGAGTTCGTTGAATTCGCACGCTGATTGTGATCGACGAATGACTGGTTCTGTGCTGATTGGTTTGGTATGGTAAGAGCCTGTGCATGAGCTACCCAGGCAGCGGTATCGATGGGTTGAACGGCCTCCTTTAGACCAGCTATAGGGTCGTTCTTGTTATTATTTGTCTCTATGAATTTTGCCACTACTAATTTAAGAGGCCCTCTTTTGATTACGGCATCTTTCAATACCTTCACTGCCTCATCGTTGGTCAGTTCCTCCAGGTTAACATCATTAACCTGTATCAACTTGTCTCCTGGTTCGATTCTTCCATCTTGCGCAACAGCGGAGTTCTCTGTGACCCCATCCACGTAGATACCTTCATCGACATCATTCACGGCATTGGCATAGATGTGTAGGCCCAGAAAGTTTTCATTCGTGAGAACCAAATGAACTGTTATACACTGAACAGCGGTTGCGTCTGAGCATGAGCTATTAGTACTGGAAGCCGACGAAGATGTTGACGAGGAAGTTGTGCTGGACGAAGATGATGATATGTTATTCAGATCATCTAGATTACTGTGGAATGAAGTCTTATAACTTTTTCCATTGCCATTATGATTAGCGACATGACCATTGCGGTAGGGAGAACTTCTCGCTGTATCATAACATCGCTTACCGGGTAGATAATTTTTTGGCGCATTTGAATTATTTCGATTTGATCCTAATTGTTTTGAGCGACTATTCTTTCGTTGTTTGGATACAAAAGTATCGTAGGTTGTTTGTGAATAGTTGCTACAAGATATACTGTCATCTGTTTCAGTGAAATAACTGGTCGATTCCAAGTCTGTGATGATTGAGGATGCTCCATCATCATAGGAGGTTGTCATTGTTGTGGACGTTGTCATTCCAGGTGTCCTAGAAGTTGTACCATAAGTTGAATTGTACATATCACTATCTATTTCAGAGAAGGTCTTGAAAGTGCTATCCTTCGATAAGGCGAGCTCATTTCCGGCATGCCCAGGTGTCACAATCCAAGCAACAACCCTGTTACGATAGGATGGCAGTAGACAATCATCCTCCTGTACTTCTTCTTTGACTATACCGAATTCGCTGTCATTTGATTTGAAAAAGTACTTGAATTCTTTCTGATTGATGGCTGGTAGAGCAGATTTTAAATCAGCCAGCGTTACTCTGGTGGGCGGGACTGGTATTTTAATAATAACAGGTGTCCTAGAGTCAACAATAACACAGACCTTAGTCTCTTCCATGGCGGCGTTCATGTCTAATGTATGCAAGGCTGAATCCTTTAATAGATCATGCAAGGATGAAAATAATTTTGAACGATATCATGGTGCATGATAGGGTGTTCTGGTTCGAATTTTCGATAGATTTCCATATAAATGATATTCACCCATTAGATTTGTGGAGGATGTTTTCTATGATGGCAAAGCTTCCAAGTGAAAGAGGAAAGAATTGAGGAAAAAGATCAACAGGTTATTGGAGATTACGTTGGTGCAGGTGCAAAATTTGTGTGTTTATTTCCATTTTTGTTCGCACAGCGGTCAGCCTTGAGTGTGTCCCTGTGGAGGAGGACTGGCCGTTCTTCGGGCCGTCGTCCTCGATGAGAAGCCGCTGGCCTGGGCTCTTGCGCGGCCAAGGCAGAAGGCGCTGTGCCTTTGGCAGACAAAAGCGCAGGAACAGGTCTGTCTCGAGAGTTGCTAATGTTTCTCACTGCTCGGCCGGCTATCCAAGGCATCAAACAACAATGATTGATTAGTGGTCCCAATTGTGGACGATGAGTCTTTTCTTTGGTCAGTCTCTTTTTCCATCCTCTCGTCTGGCTCAACTCCTTCCAATTGGTCGCAATTGTCCCTGGCTCATCTAGCAGCAGGGGTTCCTACGTCTTTGAGTATCGAAGCACGCCAACTCAACCCAAAGATGACCACCACCATTGATCTCGGTCTCTACTTAGCTCTATGCCTAACCATCGGTCACATGAACGAGTATGTGTACGAAACTCGATATGTTCAGGAGGGTATCAACTGAGTCTAGCTTGTGTGATGAATGCAATAAGTGTTAGGAAGGTGTTGTGTGAAAATATTTATATGATTCATAATAACAATTTTGAGTGCAATAAAATATGTTCTATGAGTCAGTAACTTGACAGTTGAATTAAGCTTAAGATGGTCCTTGAACACTACTCATCTTCGTTGGCCTATTAATTGTCATAAGCTTGTCGTGTTATCATCTTCTACGACGGCGCCAGTACGACTTGCCGCCCTCGCAATGGATCGGTATTGGAATTGGCACCGGATAACTGTAACCACCGCCGCCTCCTCCTCCACTCGTGCTGATGATGATGTTGCCCCCCTTGCCTTTGCCCTTTCCCTTGCCGCCGGCATCCACCCGGCCGAAGAGAGATTGGCCTTCCGGTAGAGTTTGGGACACAAACATGATCAAACTGAGGCTAAGCGCCACAAGTCTGCTTATGGAGGCTAAACTTAGGAGTCTCATTGTGATTATCTTGATCTGGTGTGTTGGAATAATTGCATCAATTATACCTTGTGATTAATTAGTTGCTCTTTTTTTCTGGCTTTTTCTAGTACAGCTCTGAATGAAACTTACATTTGAATCTATTGTGCGATTTTGGACAACTTTCAATGCTCTCCGGTGCTCTGAAACTACCGACACTGCTTCTCTGAGATTGGGGCTGACAAATGGTTCGAAGCTTTTGCAGGCTCCGACTATTTATACTGCACTTAGGGCTTTTTTTGAAGGCGAATCTTGTCCAAAGGCTTAGGTCTTGCACTTAATAGCTAACTAGGATGAGTGCTGTTGAGTTTGGGTGTCGCAAGATGCTCACTGGGGAAGGCAGACCGTTGCTTTGCTTGGCTCTATGCTAATGTACAGCCGTAAGACCAGCTCACTAACTCTCTCAGTATGATGAATGCTCTGCTCTAAAGCCAATTATCGAATTTGCCTCCTGTTCCTAATTAGTGCTAGAGAGTCGCGCAAACTTGGCTCTTTCCACTTTCGCTTTTCCCGAAATGGTTCAGGTCCGAGTTTGGAATGCAACTCTTTTGTCTCTGCTCAAGTGGCTCCACTGGAACTGCTAGTTGAGGAGTCCCACTCGTCGATAGAGATATTCCCCCGTTGAATTGTGGAGCCCGATCAACAGGTTATGCCTATCGTCATGAGCAGTTGGCGTTCCGCTATGTTGTCCACAGTGATAGCCGCCTGCCAGTGATCGCCCTGTGGCGAGCCAACTCTAGAAGGCGTCATTCAGACGGTGAGTCGCAAATTTTTTACTCCTTCTCACTCGAAGTTGTGAATATTACGACAGGATCTGTACTGAAGTTTTGAGCATAGCCTTTGGGAGCAGTGGCGCTTTATTGTTTGCTCGGCTTGGAAAACACTTATTTAAGGGGCGAGCAGGTTGTAGATACAGTAACAGCAAGCATGCCCAATGAACTCTTGCTTTTTTGTCTTCCCTGAATTGGGTTAGAGTTTCCCTAATGGGACTCTTCCAATGGAGAGTCCAGCTCGCGTCTGTGTCTCAAGCTTCTGTGTGACAAGTCTTGTAGTGAAACCGAGCCACCAAATGGTCCGTCGTCGGCGCACGCCTCGATGATCACAGTTCCCCTCGACGTCTGGGGTGTAGAGATGTCTACTCGATTGCCGAGATTCAAATGGCAATCCATCTCTCTAACTCTCCTCGAGAAAGTAAAGGACAAACACGGAAGTCTGGCCACAAAGATATTTATTCGTTTTTTCTGCTTTGGGGAAATCTGAAGGAAAGACTCTACCTGGACAGGCTGGCCATAAGTCAGAGACTTCGTTGCCATGCAATAGAAACCACCTCTTTTCCGGCTTTGAGACAATTGAGTGCTCTCGATAGGAATATCACTACTGGAACATACAGTACCTAGTGGGTCGGGGGTTTATAGCTTCCCTATGTTGTGCTGCTTAGCACTGATATGGTGATAATGCGTCTATGGGAGTGGGTGGATGTGATGGTTTTGGAAGAAAACCAAGCACCAAGGCCTTAAGAGAGTGCATTTACAATACTTTGCGAGACTCTAAAATCTGATACAATGAGGAGGATTTCGATAGGGGATATGTCAAAGTGGATGAGCTGTAGTAGTTGGGAATGAGGTTGATGTTGTTGATGACAGTCACAAGAAGATTGTCACGGTCGCTGGCCCTGTAATCTGCTGCGTCAACCATTTTGAAATGCACGTGAAAGTGATAAAATGTTGGATGGTAGTGGATGAAGGCCCTGAGCTGACTCTTGACACTGCAGTACTTTTCCTTGATAATCTTTGATCCTTTATCTAGTATGTTGTTCAAAAGTGGCAAGTGATTGGCGTTGAGATCTCTTAGAGATCTGATGTCTCGTCGATGACATATGGCCAAAATGTGCAAATCTCTCTCGTCACCGGAAGATTTAAGACTGGGCAGCAAAATGAAGCCAGATTCATGATCCGGATCGTTGAAGATCACATGGTCAACCTCAGATTTTCCCTCTAGAATGTTATACACCCACTGATTGTAATCCTTGCTATTCTCTAGCATGTCGGCTATGAAGGGTTCCACAATGGTGCGGTAAACATCTATTGTCTCACTGAAGAGGACGGTCTCAGATTTGGAATATTTGGAAATGACCGCCTCATTGGCCGGAGCTATGAGTATTGCCTTCAGATCATTGAAGCCTGGAAGTGAGGGGGCCTCGATGCTGTATCTCGAATAAATGTCATTGTTTAGATTGATTTTTGAGATCAACTTTTCACCCGACAGAGCCCTCGTAGTTTCCTTGTCGTCGAAGGGTGTCTTTTCGAGGAGTATGACCGCGGGCTGTCCATCGTAGCTGGCCTGATATGTTATGGATTTGTTGTGAGACGATTCATCAATAACACGCTCGAGCTTCAATTTTTGGAAGTCTATGGCAACATTGTCTCCCGATGCCATGTTTGATGACTTTTTGGTTATCCCGGTTGGAAGGCTATTCAATCATCAGTTGTTGGAGGATCTTGTCGTAATAAAAAGGAGATCCTAGCTGGCGCAACTGGGCTGAGGGCAAGAAGGAGTTGCGCGCAAAAATGCTGCGACGGGCATGCAGCAGCTGCCAGCTGAAGACCGAGTGCTCACCTTTGTAGAGAATGACGATCGTCAGATCCAGTCTTCGGACAACACGCGGACGAGTCCGCCAGTCGAGGGGGGCGTGGTCAGCATGACCTGCCCGCAGTTGTATAAATAGAGC
>Ga0058701_10002796_pt1 | contig 13473 bp, 7 predicted proteins | sample AgamicOrMae_FD_97039 | JGI IMG/M metagenome (GOLD analysis project Ga0058701, IMG submission 97039) | Agave microbial communities from Guanajuato, Mexico - Or.Ma.e | ecosystem: Host-associated > Plants > Phyllosphere > Phylloplane/Leaf | place: Guanajuato, Mexico | collected 2012-06-04 | reverse complement strand
TATTGTCCCGACATGCACTCATGTATGGAGACTTGAACGCACGGAACCCAACATAATACATTTTAAATGGGGCAGTCGGGTCAATAGACACTCCCTTGAAAATAACCAAATTACGCTCTTCTCCTGTTTTACCTTCATCCAAGAAAACGGGGATTAGTTCTTACTGGTGAATAAAAGTGCATCGTAAATTTTCAGAGTTGCAATTTCTGCCCCTCATTGTAAATTTCATCGTTGAGCAGAGTAAGGCACAAGGCACCTAAGCTAACCTATCGGTCACCAAACCTGATGTCGCGTACTTAGTTGTAGTTTGCCTCTGACAATTACTCGTATACGAGTATATATCGAAATACACATGTGCTTAGCTTAAGCCTAGGTTAGCCGAGGTTAAGATGGTTAGGCTAACCAGCCGTGAACTTTGGGTTAGGTCCTAGCCCGAACCTAACAAAGTAACCTTTCCCAACCAACAAGCTACCGAATGTAATCCTGTCAATTTAATGAAATTTTGAAGCAGGGTACATTAGAGGCGAAAACATGCAATTTTTAAAAATGAAAATGGTTAGAGGATATTTAAGTCGTGTATTTAGTAGGGATATTCACTGTGTTTCCAATTTACAAATTAAGTTGATATTCTTTTGTCTCTACAAAATAATAGGCTGGCTAAAGTGTTACGATGGGTTGAGAACAAGCCATCGACATGAATTCGGTTAACCATCTTCTATTGACAGCAACACGCAATGCAGTTTTCGGAGGATAGGGAATTCAATGTTTGGGCAAGATTGCTCATATCTTGAACGTATTTATTTTTTCGTATTAAGAAAAGTTTGGTGCACTTGTTTAATTGGCCATTCATGAGGGTTGAGATATTTTGTACTGGTACTATCAGTGGCGAAGGTATTGCTCCCTCTAATTTTTTCAAACCGTCCTAAATTGGAAACGAAAACAGATAAACAAAAGAGTACGAAATGGAATTCGAAAGATATTTGTTTTATCTACTGACTCAATAGAATGCCTATTTATCGTATCTCTTCCCCGTTTTCATGTTAGAGAGGTTTGAAACATATGAGTAGGGAGCAACACTTTTGCTACCGATAGTACCCGTTACTTATGAGTCAAAATCATCATATTTTTACCCCTGAGAATATTTTGGTCACGAGTAAAGAGCTTTGTATTTTCCAACGGCCTTAAAAGATCCTTTTTCATGCGGTCCTAAAAATTTTCGTTATTCGATGGATCAATATTTTTTTTCATGGATCACGTCTTTTTTCCTAGCCATATTTTTAATAACCGCAAATACAGTAAATACAAAACCTTTTTAAAGGAATTTCTTAACTGTTTTGGGAGTGAAATTACACAGAAATCGGTATTTTGCTAACTTTTAAAGATAGGCTTGTTAAGCTACATCAACAGAAAGCTCTCGCCGAGATCTTTTGAATGGTTTGGGTGAACCTTGGTCTATCTCAAAATTTACCGAAATATATAAATTTACCCTCGTTTTATTTTCTTTCCCTATACAGTAAAGAGATCCTTTAAACAGGTATTTCGTTTTTACTGTGAACTCAGTCGAATGTGGATTATTTTTATTTAGCCGAATATTTTTATGGCCATGGAGAAATAATTGATAATAGACCGACTGCCCTCAAATGATTCGTACTTGCTCCAAGTTTTCCAAACGCGAAATACGTGGTTCATTGTTCGCATTAAACTCTTCGCCCGTCTAATTTTTGAGTCGTCGTTTAGCACGCCGTTGTCGTTGACCTTGCGGGGAGTGCATCTGGTCCGGGCCACGCCCCCCACCTACCCCCCTCCCCCGCTGGCCCGGCGCGTCTCGACCTACCACAAGTTTCATCGTGTTGTCAAAGTTGGCTGTGTTCGCTCGCCTCTTTCCGTCGGCCCGGTTCCGTCTGCTTCGTTGAAGGTTATCTGCGAATAGGCCCTTGTGTCGCTGCATGCACTCGCTGTGACTCAAAACTTCCCAACTGAACGCAACGCACAATTGGAAAACGGAGAGAAGTCGCCTTGCAGTTGCTGGCGGCGTATTTGAAAAGCTTTGGCTATCGACCCGACAGGCTTCCATTAATACGTTGAAATTGGAGACTTCATCGCACGTGTGAAAACTCGGGCGAGTGAAGCGTGCGTTTGTATGGGGAGACTTCGATGTATGGGTGGAAACTCTCGGGCGAATAACGAGGCGTGCTTTGGTATGGGGAAATTTCGATGCAAGGATGGAAACTGTCGGGCGACTAGAGAGGCGTGTGTTTTTTTGTGGAGACTTTGACGCGCGGGTGAAAACTGTCGGGTGACTAGAGAGGCGTGCTTTTGTATGGGGAGATTTCGATGCAAGGGTGGAAACTGTCGGGCGAATAGAGAGACGTGTGTTTGTGTGGGGATACTTAGACGCATGGGTGGAAACTGTCGGCTGACTAGAGAGGCGTGCTTTTGTATGAGGAGACTTCGATGCAAGGGTGGAAACTGTCGGGCGAATAGAGAGACGAGTGTTGTATGGGGATGCTTCGACGCATGGGTGGAAACGGTCGGACGATTACAGAGGCGTGTTTTTGTATGGGGAGACTTCGTTGCACACTTGAAAACTGTCGGGCGAATAGCGACGCGTGCTTTTGTATGGGGAGACTTTGATGCAAACCTGAAAGCTGTCGGCCGAGTAGAGAGACGTGTGCTCTTGGGGAGACTTCGACGACAGATCATATCGTAATGGAGAAGTATAATTGTCGGGCGAATAAATAAGTAAATTTTGTGACGGGAAACCTCGATGCATGGGTACGCAATTATTTAAGAAATTGAGTACCGTCGGGTGATTAGTGACGTAGAATTTTGTTGTCAGATATTCGGACGAGTATTAAGGTGAACCACTGGTCAACTGTCTGCGTAGGAGGTATAGTCAATCAAACTCTTCCTAGGAGACCGTTTAGAGTAGAAGAATCTAACGAAAAATAGCGGTTTTATCGAGTTGCATCGCACGGATGACGAAAAAAAGTGCATTACTTTTTGACTTTTTTTTTAGCTGTCAATAAGCTATTTGTACTTTCAACGACATAGAAGAAAAAAGCCATTAAATGATCCACAAAGAATGTCTAGATAATTACAGAATAGTGCGAGCAACCACACATAACTTGTTATAAGGTACTGTACCGTTCACTAACTTATTTTAACGTAGTTTTTCAACTAGAGATATTTTTAGTTAACCGCTACAGACATTCTTTCTTAAGTACTGAGATTGAAGATTGAGCTCTGTCGCCCGTCTTTGGCTCAGGTTTTCATTTTATGATTCATGCTAATTTATTAAAAGGATGTTTTCCCTCGTTATTTGTAGAAAGGCTTAAGTACTGAGACCACAACGGGCGCCGTCTGTAGGGACCTTCCATAAGCGCCGTCCATGTAAAATGCATAGCCAGTATTCATAGCGTCTTTAACTTCGCCCTCTCGAGTCACCAGAGGTCGCGCATAGGCAACATGTCACTGCCTGAATGCTATGAATATTTCACTCTAGTGGAGTAAATCTACATCCTTGATTACTCTTCTTTTCCTTGTAGACAATCATTGACTTTTTAAAACAAAAATATCCTCCCGTTTGTCCATTACTAAACACCATGAATACAGAACGTAAGCTGGCCCGAACCGATTTTGTGCTGTATGAAATCAATAAATTTATAAGCACGTTACGTCTATTGTCCCGGCCATCAATTTACATTGGAGACTTGAACTTTCGGGCAAATAATATTTATTTTTGGAGGGAGGAGACTTCAACACACGTGAAAAGGGCTCGAATGTATTTTAAAAGGACCAGACAAGTTGAATTTATAATTATATGTAAACTCTGCCTTTATGCATACATACTTAAGTATAGGTAATGTATGTATACTCTGCCTTCGACAAGTGTCGAAGTAAGGATCAAAAAATTGTCCCTCACGTATGTCTAGGCCCACACTCTCTTGGTTCAAAGGATTTTCATCTCCGTATATGCCACCCGGCAGTGTGTCCTTTCCTTTACAGAAACTAAGGACATCCAAGCTCCTATAGGTAGGTTTAAATAAGGTCAGTTCTATTCGCACGCGTATGTTAATAAGGGAGACTTTAACGCATGGAAACCAAACTAATGCATTTTAAGTTGGAGGTGACTTGAAAGCATGGAAACAACCCAATACCTCTCTAATGGGGCAGCGTGTGAATAGTCACTATGTTTAACCCTTTACCGCCCGGCGATGCCGTTCGGAAACAGAAAAAAATATTTTATAGGATCTCTTCAGTTCAGTATTGCCACAATTTAAAAAATTTCACCCCTCTGGAAACCCGAAATTAAATTATTTAGTTCTTTTCCAAAGCTTAAAATGCGTAGTTTAATGAAAAAATTACTTTCAATTTCTCTTAAGCTAAATTTCACTTTAAATACTTTGGGCTGTTATGGGTTGAAATCAACAAGCCTTTGCCTCGCTTGGATGTCGCTCCGCTTGTAATTGCCTTGCTCGTCGCTTCTCTGTCACCAAGCCTGATGCCGCTTACTTCTTGGCGGTAAGCTGCTTTCCCCGAAGATTAAGCGGCTTCAGACTTGGCTTCTTATGCGATAGATGAAGTTAGGTTGAGTGCCTTGTTCCGCTGTCGCTCCGCTCGACTTCGCGACTTCAGCGGTAACTTCAGACATGGAAAATGCAACTCTCTAAAGTTACTGAGGTCTTGTTAGCCCATAACAGCCCTAATTATTTGGAGTGAAATTTAGCTAAGAGACATTGAAAGGATTTTTCCCATTAAATTACGCAATTTTGAGCTTTAAAAAATGCCGAAATGATTACATTTCAGGTTTCAAGAGGGGTGATATTTTTTAAAGTGTGATTATACTGAACTGAAAAGATCCTCTGAAATAAAATTTGTCTATTTTCGAATGGCATCACTGGGCGGTAGTGGGTCAGGGTAGAAATATCGAATGCGCGCCCGACCTCCCTTAAAGAGTTTCATTCCTTATCCAGTTCTATTTTTAGGGTTCTTTTCATTGTTTTACTTTGCACAAAAAGAAGGCATATTTTTGCACTTAAATGTTGAAGCTTGTCCAAGACAGGAAAAGTAGTTCGCCATCTGAAGAGTTGGTCTAGGACATTCCCGATGTCCCTCAAGAACAACGTTGCCAAGTCTCGCGACTCCAAAAGTCTTAAACGCGATTATCTTTTTTCGATCAAGAGAAAACAGCGTCAAATCCTATTTTTGAATTGCTTTAAGAACGATCCAAAACATACCCAATTATCTTCAGAATTTCTCGAATTAACCGAGTTTAGAAATTGCGATTCGCAAAATCTGGCATCAGTGGAAGAGCGATTTCCCTTATTGGTGTTTGGCGGGTATTTTAGCCCATTTCATTCTTTCAGGAGTGAGGTGAGCGTTGACTTGGAAGCTGAGAAGTATCTTTGATAATGGTTTATTTGTTCATTGGAGAAACCATCGTAACGATTTACACCTCGAGAAAGTGTCAACTTGTATTTTAATTTCCTGTAACATGATTGGTCTGAAATAACGTCGAGCGTTTCATATATGTGCATTAAAAAAAGGACCTTGCTGACAACTGAAAGTTGTGATAACGAACACACACTATTGCAATTTATGGAGCAGAAAAACAATACCTATGGTGAAAGCTTTCTCAAGCTCCCTTCGTTTACAGATATATGTACAGTGACAAACAAAAGTCGCGTGGATTCGTCTGAAACTTTTTTCTGGCACTGTACCACATGAATAGACAGAAGGTCGGATAGTGCTGAAAGCATACTGGGAAATAGACACGGACAACATGAGGAAGTATAATCTACAATTTAGAAAAATATGAGGAGCATGTACAAAGTCTATGTACAAAGTATCATGTACATGGAATGATGTTTAGTTTACACCACTGAGTAGGACACAGTGAGTAACAATGCTGCAGACGGGTACTTTTTAGAAAAGGACATCATGTAGTTTAGACACAATACTTTAAGCAGGAAGCGTTTGCGAGACGACATTTAACATAACCGGGATAAACATTGGTTCTGGAATACATTCGAAGAGTTCTAAAAAGTACAAGAGCCTTGTTTTCTTCTCCGAAATCCCCAAATTTCAATTCAATATTCTGTAGAGAGACACTTTCGGTGCGTCAAGGCATCAAAGCATGGACAAGTTAACATTGGTCTTATTAACAATGCTCAAAGGAGCTTTTTTGGGCACAACAAATCAAAAAATCAAAGTCGAACGAGTAAAACGTCTCGGAGACGTATTTCTTATCGCTGTACAAATTCCTTTGTGCTTATTTTTCTATGTTCATTTCCGTAATAAAAGCATCGGAAAATATTTATCCGCCGGGAAACAAGTTAACTGCAAGACATGCGGTTTGGTCTAATATTAGCGCCTTCCTAGGTGCTGATAGGCAACCGCTCGACTCGCGTGTAGCGCTGGTTGCCTAGGCGCGGCTAGGCCGGAGCGACTCGATCTAGCCGTCGTAGCGGGCTCACTTCGCCTGTTTCTATTAGCCGGATGTCTTCATAAGTCGTTATTCAATTTCTTGTTCCCGCTTCTAGTTAAAGTCTCAGCAACGTATTTAACTATTGGCTCATTGCATAGTTTATCTTTTTTTCAAGTTTGTGATAAATTTACTTTTGAATTGAACGCTATTTAATTGTTTTTCCGACCAACAAATCGGTTGTCCAGAGCTGACCCGCAATTTCTGCGGATGAAATACTCATTTCATTTTCGGATGAAAACTCAATTTTTATTCTTAAATCAGAGTGAAATACTCACCAATCGTGGGAGTTGAATTTTCAAAGCTGACCCACTTTTACTTCCAAGTTTACACTTTTGTACTGTGAATTAGTTATTTACACGCATTTTGTCGTTTGGAACCTTTTTGAGACGCGCTCCGTCTGGAATTTTACCTAAAAGCGAGTCAGCAGAAGTTGCTGAAATATGTACAGCGAACTGACACTAACGTCAGTCTAGTCTCCTCTCGAGGCGGACTTGAGATTGACAAAACACTGTCGCGCCATTTTTAACACGTTTTACACAAATGTTCGACGATTTCCATATAAACTATACACAACGATAAGGAATACCGAAAGAGGCTGCATTATACAAATATAACGTTTACGACAGTCTAAAATATTAACAATCAATACGAAATTTACAGTAAAAAATATTTCACCTACTTTTTCCGTATTCAAAATATAATTCATTTCAGCTTCCGGTACTTAGTATAACTTTAAAGTAGTTTATGGAAAAAAAGAGTAAATAAATTGAAAGATTTGCGAATTTTCCTGGTGGTTAAGCAATTAAATTTTTCGTCCAGAACGGGTAAATAACTCCGTAGTTTCATGACCAAAATTTTTGAATATTTTCGAAGGTGATCGGGAAGTGGCCAGAAAATGGACTTCATAATTAGAGCAAAATTTTATAAAAATAACACCATGTCATAGTGAATTATCTTTCAGGCGGGAGCCCAACTTTTCATGGTGCCATAACTGCACGGAGAAAATGACTTTGCTGCCTCAACAAAACGTTTTGTTAATATAGCCTCAGCAAACCAGAATTGTTGAGGTGACAATTTTACTTGTTACGATTGTTGTGGTGACAATTCATATTGTAACAATTGAGATTGTCACCACAACAATTCTGGTTTGCTGAGGCTATATTAACAAAACGTTCTGCTGAGGCAACTAAGTCATTTTCTCCGTGTGTTGATTTATCCCATTGACAACCGATTGGCTGGCTACCCATTAATCCAGTCCATCATTCTATCCGCAATATGTTTATGGATTATTTTCTGGTTCGATTTGATTTTATTCTTTTGGAGGAAGCGAACATTTAAGCTGAAGTTCTTGCACAGTTCCATGTAATTTACACGCTAACTGTTTAACAAAGCTAACATTGAATCCAGCAATTGATTCGTATTTTTGAATAGGCCGTCGAACTAAGCTATACTTTCCACCGAAAAATACGCCTTAGTTTTGAACCAAAAAAGTTCCATTGCGTATACTCTAAACAGCCAAAATAGGTAAGGCCACGAATGACGACTTTTTAAATACTCTTGTCGCAATGAGCACCTTTTTACATACAAAGACAAAAAATAACAATGTCCATGCTTCACGTTCAAAACCAAGTATTAAAATATTCTTTTTCTCGCTCTAAAGTTCGTTTTTCATTGAACTAGACGCATTACTCCAAATGGGAGATTAAAAGTTTATCACATTTTGACGAAATTTCTATCGAAAAGTGTAAAACCATGATGCATGAACACCGTTTATGTTATACCGACTTTTGAAAAAAATAGGAAAAAATATGAAATATTTTGACACAAACGCCGCAGCTGTTGTAATGCACCTGTAATATTGTTCCCAACTTAAGCACATCGCTAATTTCCAGGAAACGTTTTGAAGAACAGTAGTGGACATTACGCTATGTATTTGGTCAAAAAGTGTTGTTAGCTACTAGCTAAACGGTGTTGAATACACTGCGTATCAATTTTGATATGTTTTTGATATGTCCCCACTCGGTCCTTGTAAAGATGCACCGACACAGTTTAGAGAGAAAGAGAGAGAGCAAAGCTAATGACACCGATTAGTTAACTATTGATAAAAGGAAAGAACTTGCGGGGCAAATTATTTATTGAAAAAGTTGCGAGAAATGAAACTTACAAGAGTAACGATGGTTCTGTGGTCCCTTGACGCAATGGGAAGGCCTGGTACTTTCCCAAAGGCGTAAGAATGTAACAATATGGTCCAAACATAACTTGTTACTATCATATAATTTGTTGTTTTTTTTGTTAAAAAAACAAACAAACAAACGAAATCTTAGTCTTAGACTTAGTCTGCAAGATGAACACAAAATGTTTGATTGTTAGTCTGTGGTACACGTAGAGAACTAACCATGATTAAGGACTATGTAGTTAAAGCGATACCTCCCCTAACACTTTGTAGACATTCGGACATTAACAAAACGCGTAAAATTAAATATACTTATTATAAAAAGGTAGAAAAAATAATAAAAAGTACTGTTCGCAACGTATTGTTTATCGTTCGCTAATATCGTAGTGAGCAGTATCGAAACGAATGATCTCTGTACAAAATACATGATAACAAAATTAAAGGCAGAAGCTACGGTACGGCACAGTACGGCGGAGTACCGTACCTTACATCGTAAAGGTACATAGAGTTGTAGGCCTCTGTAACTGTAAAGTAATATCTACACATGTGGAATGAAAGAAAAGTGCTACTCACTAGGGAACTCAAGATCCACTCAAACAGAGAACCAGAAATTTTGTACAGGGAACTTGCAACATTCATCTTTGGCCGTCCATGTCCATGCACGGCTCGCGGCTTGGCGGTTCCGCGGCTTCGCAGCTTTTGCGGCTCGCAAACAAAATATATCACATGAAAACAATAAACAAACAAACAAAGACAACAATTGCTGCCAATTTGGTTGGAGCTTTGTGCCGAATCTGTTAGCTGGCACTAACAACACTTTGGAACTTGAGGAATGTTGTCGTTAATTGCACTTTAATGGCGAAATAACATTCAAAATTTTGGAATCATCACAGATAGTGTGTCGGTATGTCTCGTCCCGTAAGGAGCATCTTTGCCAATCTGTCGTTGGAATTAATCGCGGGCGAGTTGCTGTCTCCTCTCCTTCGGGCAGCTTATAAAAACGGAATCGACGAAAAGTGGCCGAAGATGGGGCCGAGAGAAAATAGATTTCGTCAAGGAGAAAATGACATTCCAAAACGACAAAAATACACTTAATTACACCCTTACAAATACTTACAAAAAATAATCAGTACAGTAAGGCGATCTGGAAACACCTTAAACGATTTCATTGATTTACTCTTTTGATTAAAAACTCTATAAGCGAATAACAACCGACTTGCTCATGTGAACGGCTCGCGGACTTTTGAGATAGGGATAGTATCACAGGCACTTTGATCGTCTTGGATGGGCCCAGACGCGGGCGACGGCGAGCGGGACAGCCAGGCGGGGGCCGGCGCCGCGGCCGGCGGCACGGCCGGCGAGCCCGGCGTCGTCATCGCCGGGGGCGAGGGCGGCGTCGGCGACCTGGCCGGCGTGCACGCGCTCGGCCCGTTGGAGCCCGCGGCCGCCACCGCTGGCCCCGCCGCCGGCCCCGCCGCGGGCGCCGGCCCGGCCACGGGCGCCGGCGTCGCCACGGGCGAGCCCCACCCCTCGTCCTCTTCGGAGGAGGCGGCGTCGAGGTCGGCCCGCGGCGACACCGTCCGCCCCATGGGCGCGCCCGCCGCGGGCGCGGGCGGCGGCGACAGGCGACTCTTGAGCCGGTACAGCTGGTCCAGCAGCCCGCCGTTGGCCTCCCTGTCGCGGGGCAGCCCCGTCTCCAGACTTGAGCGGATGATTCCGTCCAGGAACGAGCCGTTGGCGCCCGAGCCGTCGTACAGGCTCTCCGCGACCTCCCGTGCCGTCTTCCCCAGTCCAAGCGCCGCGGCGGCGGCGGCGTTGCCTTCGGCGGCGGCCGCGGCGGCTGCGGCTGCGGCGGCCGCCGCGCCCCCGCGGGCGTCGTCGCCCTGCAGCCGCTGCATCACCTGCGTCGCGAACAGCCGCTCCGCGTTGAGCGCCCCAAAGTCCAGCGGCAGTGGCGGATAGTTGGCCGCGCCCGGCCAGAAGGGGAAGTGAGGCAGGCCGCCGTAGGCCAGGGAGCCCGCAGCGAGGCGAGCGGCCTGGTCGAACCGCTGGAAACGCTCCGCCTTGAGGCCGTTCTGGGGGGATGCCGAGGACGCCGCCGCAGCGACGGGGGGCACGACGGCCTTTGACGGGCCCGGCACGCCCACGCCCATGCCGGCGCCCACGCCGACGCCGACGCCCACGAGCTTGTCAGGGGGGACTAGCCTCTGCGCCGCCGTGTCTTTGGGCTTGAGCGGGTCGTCCATGGGTTTGGGGTCCCTCTTCCGCGGCCGCATCAGGTGTCGTTCCTTAACCTTGTACTCGAGTGTCGAATGCGGGACGCCGTAGTAGGAGCCGGCGCGGTGCACGGACATCTCCCCGCGCTGCACCGCCTTGACGGCCTCGTTGAGCGCGTCGCGGTCGTAGTTCCGGTACTTGCCGCGCTTCGGCCGCGTCCCCTTGCCGCCCACCGCCGACGCGTTGTTGCCCGCGCCGCCGCCCAGGTGGTTCTGGTGGAGGGAGTTGTTGCTCTTGATGACCGACGGCGACGTGGGAAAGTGCAGCCGCTTGAGGTCCAGCTGGGGCGCCGCGGGCAGCTTGATGGGCCCCAGCTTGAGCTTGGTGGCGAGACCCATGGGCGGGGGCGAGGCGGCGACGGCCAGCGCGGGCGCGCCGCCGCCGGCCGCCGTCCCGCCGGCCGACGACGCGGGCGGTGACGCCGCGCCAACGCCGGCGCGCTGACTAGACTCTCCCAGCGCCACCACCGAGCTGGTGCTGCTGGTGCTGCTGCTGCTGGAGCTGCTGCAGGCGCGGGGCACCCCCGACAGCGGCAGGGCCAGCTCCCCGTTGCCCGGCTTGCCGGTCGGCTTGAAGGACGGAATCTTGAGGATGACGTTGATCGGCGAGGACGTCCTGGGCGCGTCGTCGCTGGGGGTGGCCGGGTCGGGCGTCCGCTTGCCGTCGTCCGCCCCGCCGCCGTTGTGGGAGTGGCGCTCGCCGGCCGCCGACGCCACCCGGCTCAGGAGCTCGGCGACGTGCGGGGCGGGGAACTTGGGCAGGAAGTCGGCCGGGCCGGGCGCGCCCGCGGCAGCCCCGGGCGGCGGCTCGCCCGCGCTCACAAGCAGCCTCGTCAGCGTCTGGTAGTCGATGGAGCTGAGGTCCGGGCCGCCGTAGCCCACGGGGAAGCCAGTCTCTCTGGTCTGCTGGAGGAGCATCCGGAGGGAGTCGGGGGTCGCCGTCAATCGCGAGGCGGGCGATGCGTCCTCCTCGCCGCCCGACAGTCCGCCGACGTCGTCCTCGCTCGGCGTCGGGGCCAGAAGGCCCAGGCTTAAACTGGGCTCACATTTGCGTTCCAAGTTTATTTTGTACACTTTGTTCCTTAACGTCGATCTGGGGATGCCGTAGATGACGGCTGCTCTCCGCGTCCCTAACTTGCCGCTCTGGATGTCCCGGAGCGCCGCTTGGAGCTCGTCTTCGGTGTAGGAGCGCCGCGCGGCCACGGCCGTGCCTTGCCGAGGCCGGGCTCTGAAACAAAGACGCACCCTTAGAACCTCCTCCAATGCTCGAGAACTGTATCCATTGACAGCTTTAGACGATGCCTTTTCGGTTGTGGAACAATTATTGATAAGTTTACCTTTTGAAATAATCATATTTAGGTCACCCTGTTTTACTTAAAATTAAGTGTAAGATCAGGTAAAGCAGGGGTTAGTGATTTTAGTATGCAGGCATGGTAATGCGTGAGGTTAACTGACTTTAAGAAGGGGTTGTTCAAATGCCCTGTACCCCGCTCCGCTCTTGTTCCGCTCGGCTCGTTGACGAGGAACAAATGCATGAAACTGAAGTCTTTGAAAGTGAGGGTGAGGTCTAATCTGGCCAACAATTTTTGCTTTGATTCTCTTACTTGAAAATATTTTTGGTGTCGGGAACTCGCAGAGCTTCCCTCTCCATGGAGAGCAGCGCCTTGGCACTGAGGTCCAGGGGCATCTCGCCGAGCTCCGTCTTGGGGTCGGCGCCGCGGGCGGCGGCCGCCGCCGCCACGGCGGCCATCCAGGGCGACGGCATGCCCGCGACGGCCGCGGCCACGGCCTGCAGGTACGGGTTGGCCGCCGCGGCCGCAGCCGCCGAGGCGATGGACGGGCTGGCGACGGGCGGCGGCTGCGGCGAGGACGGCCCCGCCGACCCGCCGGCGCCCCCGCCCCCGGCCTCCGCCGCGCCGCTCTTGGCCACGGTCGTCTTGCCGCTGAGCGCTGCCGCCGCCGTCAGGGAGGCGGCCACCGAGGTGACGGCCTCCAGGGTGCTCATGGCGACGCCGCTCGACTCGCTCGTCACGCTGCACGAGTCCTCCACGTCGCTTTCGGAAGCGGTGCGCTGAAATCACCAACACGAGACCACCATCAGTCAACCACCAACACATGCCTCTCCAACACTCCAGTCAACCTTCCTTGGGAACCAACCCTTATTGCAAGGATCATCCTCCTAGATAAAAATCCCCATGTGAACCGAACGTGGAATATACGTCGAATACACGCCATTCGTGACGTGGAATACACGTTGATTTTACGTTGATTTTTCGTCGAAAGTAGCGTTCTAGCGTAACTCGATTCAACGTTGGTTCCACGTCGAAAATTCCACGTCAATTCAGCGTTGATTCCACGTTGAATCTACGTTGAATCGACGCACTTAACGCAAAATATCGATTTCAGGCTTCGATTCCCCCCTACCCCCCTCTACACATTCCCCCTAACCCCCTACCTATTCCCACCCCATCCCTACGCTACCGAACCCCTAACTGACTCACCCGCCCTGATCCCGGAGGAGCTCTCCTCCTATA
>Ga0058701_10002795_pt1 | contig 13473 bp, 10 predicted proteins | sample AgamicOrMae_FD_97039 | JGI IMG/M metagenome (GOLD analysis project Ga0058701, IMG submission 97039) | Agave microbial communities from Guanajuato, Mexico - Or.Ma.e | ecosystem: Host-associated > Plants > Phyllosphere > Phylloplane/Leaf | place: Guanajuato, Mexico | collected 2012-06-04 | reverse complement strand
TCAAATTTTAAAAAGCTGTAAAGTATGAACTGCGGCGCAACTTTTGCCAGCGGTGAGAAGTGTAATTGATGTGTCTTGCACCACTCCACAGTCCTAATCCAACTTTACTGCATCTAAGCATTCTTTCGGTCTATTTCTAAGCACATGTTCACTCAAAAAAGTACAAATTTTGAGATTTCTCAAAAACGGCTGGAGATATCGCAAATCCCTTGAAATTTTCGCTAGAGGCTCTACTTTTACTATCTCCATAAGGACTAGTTTGATTTGAATTTCTATCTCACTTATTTTTCGAAATAGACCGATATTGATCAACTTTTAACGCTTAATTTGAGGAACTTAAAATGAAAAGGGGCCGATTTTGAAAGCGGTATAAATCATGTCTAGGTATACCCTACCAATGCTGTGAATCGCATGTAAATCTGACACCTCGGGTCGAGGGGGTTTACTTGTCAGCCTCTTACGAAACTCGCGCTTCTTGCTCGTGGACAATAGTGAAACGGCTTCACAAGTGTCAACCGAGTCGGGCCAGTGGTCGCAAGCAGCCCGCCGGTCCACCGATGCGCCACGGACAAAAAAAGCCATTTATTTTGAGGCCGGCGAGCCGCCTAAGCGCTCGCCAGATCCGTTTTTGCACAATACGCAACCGACGAAAAAGGAATTAATACGAGCATTAACGTGATGAACACGGCGTCGCCAATAATGCATTAGCGATGCACGATAAAATAAAGGGTATAAATTAAGCGGATTATCGGTTGGCGCGACGCGACGACTTGCGCCTAAACCGACGCGACGCCGCCGCCATGCCGCCGCGCAAGGAGCGCCGCCACGCCGTGCCGAGCCGACGCCGACGCCGATACCGATGCTAATGAGCGCACAGGACAGTTGCAAAAGGACTGCGTGAGGTCCTTGCTAACATGCTTGTATTCTTTCGTGGGTGGTGAGCGTTGTCTCCCTCTCCCAATAACATTTTGAGCCAATTTCAAATCTGCGAGCAAACATTCTCAAATTTTGAGATCGCATCATCCTTCTCTCAAACTGCATATTTCATCGCTGACTGGAGAGACACCTAACCTAACTTAACCCAATATACGTTAACCTAACCTTACTTAACCTAACCTAATCTAAGTTAACCTAACCTAACTGAACCTAACTTAACCTAATATAAGTTTACCTAACTTAACCTAACCCAATTTTGGTAACGTAATAACATAAAATAGCTTAGCCTTTCCCAGCTTAACGGAACCTCGCCTCACCAAACGTAAACTAACCTAACCAATTTCAGCCCTAGCGGTTGTATGTCGTCCATATCTGCGATCAAATGAAGGGCCAATGAAGGGCAGAACACAAAGGGCGAGCCACAAAGATGCAACCTTTAAAACTAAGAGTGAAGGCCTAAATGCAGTCTGCCAGGTAAATCGCTGTATGCAATCAGGCAATGAGTTGACAAATGCGTCACGGCGACGCCAATCAGCGCTTCTCAAGGGTAAATTCACTCTTGAAAATTCTCCTCATTGCGGAAAGCAATCGACCGCAGTTATACGAAAAGACAGATTAAACAAAAGAACACGATTACAATACCTCCGTCGATCAACAAACAGAAAAAAATGACGCAGTAATACTTCTCTTTTCGATGTTTAGTGAGAATTTTATTCCGGAAAATTCTCCAAATCGACTTTCAAGTATGATAATAACTTTTGTGAAGCGCCACAAAAAGTGCTGTCTGTTTGACAGTAAACCAAAAACATGGAAGCAAAAAAATACGAAAGCAGGAGAGGTGTATTTATAACGTTTACTACTTGGAAAATTTGGTCTTCTATGAACATCTTTAAAAATTAATTTATAAGCATTTTTTAATGGGTCGAGAAATACGCTTTCTGCCAATCACAATCCGATTTAGGTTCACCATTTTTTTCCTTTAAAATTTGAAGATTGTACACTTATAAGACAATTTTTTTAAATATGCAATATCTATCAAGGGAAGTTTTGGTTTAATGACGGCAACGGTTAGCAAGAACTTGACCAATCACGACGTAGGACCGAAAAGCTCGATTCCGCGAGGCAATCAAAAAGAAACAAAGAGGACGCGTGACAGAGACAAGAAGTGATGTGCATCGTTGCACACACTGCACACCCGCCGCACGCCCGTTGCACGCAACCTTACTACATAATTACCAAAGTTGCGTTTGGAAACAAAACTGCACTTTCGCTGAAAAATACGAAGACACGATAACAGTATTCTCGAATTTCGGAAACAACTTCTTCGGCGAAATGATTAACGAATCGATATCTGTGAGTGACGAATAGAGGAATCGTTTGCGGTGTAATATTGACGTATGATTAATTTATATTCCCTCGCCAATATCAGTGGAAATTGAACACGGAACGTCTTGGTCACCGGTAAAAGACTAAATTGATTGAAAAAAATCAATATGTGAACCTCAGAGGTCAGTAACCGAGTCAGTCAATAAACCGAATTTCCATGCGGGAATGCGATTTCACGAATCCCATTGAAGTATCCTTCAAACGTACGGATATCTAAGCATGAGTATCCGGTTTAGTTTATTTCAGAAGTGCCTGGAAATCATACAGTCATGATCAACCCAGGAACACAGTATGGACACTCTTAAGAACACTGATTGTTGAAGTAAATCCTTCGAATATCCATTCGAGTGGAGGGATACCATAGATATTGCATGGAACTTTCAGCGGAGTTTGCTGGAGAATCATTCATGAATCCTTTTCTAGTATCCTTTTCCATATGGGGATCCAAGGAGCAGTTCGAAACGAAGAAGTTGTGGAGTTTGTGGATATCGGTGATGAGACAGACGAGGTATCACGAGAGAGACTTGTACTCGGCTAGACTTGGTCCGTCTCGACTCGTCCTGTTCCTTAGGATGTGTGATATATCGGACGCCGAACAAAGTCTGCTGGTGAGCGCTTAACCGGCAGTGAGCCCAGTTGGGGGCACAGCGAGCCTCGGCGCAGCCATAGCGCGGCTCGTCTCGATCACCTCATCGAATACATATTCATGAGTTTGGAGAGAAGGTTCAGTTTTGATGTGAATCATAATTATCGGGACGGACGCTGGATGGACGGACGGGACGGGTGTTGCTCCGAGCGTATAAATATTTATACCAGCATCGGCCAAAATGGATCAACTTAAATCAGCGCGCGTGCTAAACTACACTGATAACGGATCGCTGGCTGTCCTTTTCTCTTTTTTCCGTGAGGGCCTCGTTTCTGGCCAGGTCGGCGCGTTTGCGACACAAAACGAATGTTTGTCTTCCAGTCGTCGGAACGCCAATCACTTCGTTGAAGAGAGAAATGGAAAACGTCTACAATGTGGACTGTACAATGTGAACTTCACATTGGTGACGACACCTAGCCACATCACAGGCACCGACATGTTTGTTCCCCTCGTGTGCACTACTCTGCTAAAATTCTACAGCACCCACACAAGAAGGCCTACCTCTGCCTGACAAGTCAAGTGAATCGCATCCCGCTATGCTCAAATTAGCGCACGACTCCAATTCCTACCCATCCTTACTCATCCGTTACTCTAACTTTCGTCTAAGATTTAAACTACGTTTTTAAACCCTCGATAAAAGCCTTTCGGCTTTATTTAAATAAGGTTAAGTTGGCGTTCTTTTCTAAATGGCGAGGATTGACCCAAGAGAGCTAGTCCTTCGCAGAGAGGAACTGTGATAGAATTTTTCTCAAGATACAGTATACAATATGAGGTGTTTTTCCTCACAGATCATATTAAGAACATCCTCTCGCTTGATATCAAACTTAAGGATCTTCTGGACAGATTTACTGCTCGTTAGACTCTATAACAAAACTTTGATAAATTTATCCAAAACATAAAAAAAACTGAATTTCTCTAACTTTAAAAAGGAAAACAATAAAAAAACAATAATTCAAACAGCTTATGTTTCTTATTTCAGCACAAATTTCAATTATTTTTTTCCGAATTTTTAAAAAGTTTTTACTAAACAATAAGATTTTTCAAACAGAACTGCAAATTGTCTCCTTGTAAAATAGACATTTCCAAAATAAAAATTTCCAGAAAGCGCTTTTCCCCCCTTCTTTTAGGAAGCAGCGCTTGACCAATTTTGAGGCGGGTGAGCAGCATTTCCTGTTCAGGCAAAGGCAGCAACGTTATTAAGTTTCTAAACTGGGTGTTTACTTATTTAATGAAAAGTACGCGACGTTGGCCGGCGCAACGTGGGCAGTCTCTGAAAGGCATTTCACGCAAGAAGAGAGCAAAGAGAGCGAAGAGAGCAGTGTCAAGTCGCTCTCTTTGTCCGCGCGCGTCTTATGCGCGCGCGATTGTACGTATGCCACCACCATTACCGTCATTACAGGCCTCGGCGGCGGTTATTTGCATAAGGCTGCGGACCGAGAAGAAATCATCGACACACAAACACGAAAGAAAAAGAAAAAAAAAGTAGAAACACGGGAAATGGAGAGACATTTCGAGTGTTTGTGGAGCGGCCATACAAGTACTGTCCATTATGCGTGTCTCATTTTAATGCGCGCCTTGTAACACCCCACTATTTGCGTTCCTTTTTTGTTGACTATGTAGTACTGGCTTTTGTAAAGCATATCGGCCGAATCGCGCTGACTAACCAATTTCTATGGAACCAAGAAAACGAACGGTTTATCTGTAATCAGAAGGAATTCAATAAAGGCACTTCGCTTTAGTCCCTGATGCCATCGGATGCCGTGCTTCTGCCCGCCGTGCTCTCCTTCAATTCAAAATAATTCTCCTGTGTTCACAAATATTTACGCATCTTTTCTACAGCCTTTAACGTCATTACTGATCAAGGGGGCCCCGTTAATTCTCTGCTATGAAAAGAGAAGTAATAAAAAATCGTGGAGAAGTGATCTGCGAAGATCAAAAATCTCTTCACGACAAATTCTATTTTTTTTAAATATATATTTTAATTATTAAGAGATCCCCGAAAACCTCGCAGGAAATGTGGTCTTACGGAGATCAATACATGCTAAAACTTGAAGGAACTAATAATTTGACTTCTCTTGAATTTGACCTTTAGAACTGAGCTTTGACCCCAAACTTATTGAACTATGATACTGTAAAACTAAATTGAGCTTCGATAAGCCCAACGATTAAGCCTTAGTTACGAACAATGCGTGCTTCTAAAAAGTTAGATATGAAGGTCAGGTCGGCTAAGGTCAGGTATCGTAACAACCCTTTGGAAGCAGAGTGTCCATGACGTCATGAGAAGAGTCGTCTAGAGGCGATATCCTTCGGCAAGGTTACCGCCCCCGCACCCACCGTGACTGCAGCGCCCTCTGTGTGGTGGGGTTAGAAATCGAAGCCGGCTTAGAAATTAGTGTCGCTGGTGCTATAGGCCCGTCTCATCACTGTATTTTTAATAAAGATGTCCCTTTTACGAGGACAATTACGTCCAATATTAATTTTCGTAATGTAGGCTCGCGTGCCCATAATTACTGCAAGCAAGTCTCGAAGGGAGGTGGGGGTGGAGGCCGCGTTGGACGGGGCAGCCCTAAGATTTCAAGGAAAAGAAGCACGCAATTACGAGCCACCCCTATCTTACCAAACATACTGTATAGTAAAGTCGCGTTCCGCTCATGGCCGATCAGCAATGGCGCGCCGATGGTAATTATTATTGAGCCGTGTTCCGGTTACCATGACAGCACCGCTGCTAACCAAAATTACCTTTCTTGTAATTGCTTCGGCACGAATCCGTCCGCCTTTACCGTTTTCTTGTCTGCACCCCTTCACAGACGAAAGATAACGCGACGGAATCGCCTAGTCTGCTTTCAGACAAGTCAGTCTTAAACCAACTTTTTTTAGCCGATGCCTATGGATGTCTTTCTCTAGAGTGTCTTTTAAAGGAGGTGCGGCTTCAAACGATGGTGGTGATCCTCTGACAAGCAATCACCTTAACCTAACCTAACTTCACCTAACTTCACCTAACTTCACCTAACTTAATCTTATCTAATCTAACTTAACCTGGCCCAATGTAACTTATCCTAACCTAAACTCACCTAACAGAACCTAACCCAAAACGAACTGACCTAACCTAACGCAACCTCGCCCAATTTATACTAGCCTCATCCAACTGACCCTGACCTAAGCTACCTAGTAATCGAACCTCAAAACCAATCAAGGGAGAGTAAAAACATCCGTAGCGGAACATCATTTGGACAGTCGACATGTGGACAGGGCGTGTGAACGGAGAGGAAGTGCAGAACAGAACTTTTCCGGTGAGCAGAAATAACTGTGGAGTTGGCCAAGCGGGAGGTTGCTGGATGAACGATTAGTGTTCTAAATATCGCTACTTGTGGGGGAGAGTTCTTATCTCGACGTGCTCACCCATCCAGTAAACTGTTCACTTTGTTCTTGACATTATAAAGCATATTTAAAACGGCGCTATCTTAATTAGAGATCTTCATGGAATGTTACCACGAAGCAGTAGCTATAATTGCAAGTACCTCATGAGATACGATCTTGTTTGCTCTTAAGGTGTTGATTTCACTCAACTAATTGCACTTTAATAATTTTCTCACGTCGTCTAATTGAATTTAATTGACTGAGCAGACGGCGTGACAAAACAGGAGCATTTTAACTAATTCGAAAAAAAAACGCTTATCTTGATTGTGACGCGTGTCCACAGAGATACTCATCGCATTAATTGCGTTTAAAAGTGACTAAATTGCAATTTTTCTGCTCTTTGCTGGTTGTTTAAGGCGGTTTATAGACAGGCAGGCATGATTGTGGTGTAAGCAGGCGATAATAAAACGGATACAGGAAGATCCAGAATCTGCAGGATTGGTGCAGATTTTCAAACATGAATGCCAACATTTTAAATATTGTTTTATAATATTTTTTGTATGGAATTCAACCTTAATTTCGCAGGTTGCATAGTTGACCTAGACAAAAACTTTGCCAAATTGAGCGGAGCGACATTGAAGCAAGGTATTAGGCACATGAACCAGCATGTTTGTAAGCCATTAATCCTCAGGATGAAATGTAAGGTCGAACCACGCGGTTGGATTATAAAAAACGTAAACGGGCTTAAAATAATGATTAAAAAATTGAGGGGGGGAGAATGTCTAGAAAAAGTACCTAGTATAACAAGAGATGTCATAAACTAACCTAGGTCAAGTTAGGTTAAGTTAACAAACAGCTTGGCTACGAAACGTAGAACGCAAGCGTTAAATTCCACTTTTAAAATTTACGGTGCACGAAGAGCGATATTGAGAAAATAAATAGTTTTCTACTTCATTGAAGCTGCCAAATGAAAAATGTCTGACTTCCGAAGTGAGAATGAGTGTAGCTTAGGCGTCCCTACACGACTCAGCAGTCAGCTTGCCGTTAGCTTTGATGAGAATCAATCTCATTAGTGATCGGAAAAGTATTTGGCATGCTGAGCCCGGCAGCAGTGCAGGACTTGAACGGACCACCGCAGGAGAGAGGCCCAACCCCTCCTGATCCACCATTGTTACAGTCTCCCGGGAATGATCTCAAGGGGGCGAGGCCCTCAATTAAGCAACATTCATCAACTTTTGGTTTGTGGTGGAACATTATAGTTTTGGTTTTTCCCATCTCGGGAGCATCAACTCAACAGCGACACCTAGACTATCCTCTGACGACGTCCCCTTAAAGGGACTGACAAGAGGGTCCCTAGCTGTGCCGGTATCAAAGCGATCTTCGGCGACTTAACCGTACATGGACCTTGTAACGAGACCCTGCCTGACGCTAGTTACGTCCGTCTCTGGTCGCCCTAATCATATGCGTATCAAGTCAGCACCACAGTCCCTACTAGTCGCTGCTCCGGCAACCTCAAACTAATTGTCTGACGATCCACTTTAATCGGACACAGTCTCTCTCCAAAGTTGTCGAGCAGACTTTCACGAGGTGCGAAGTAACACAGAATAAAACGGATGTTTTTCTTCTCTTCTTTCTTTCTTTTAAAATGAAAAGAAATTGAGCTGTGGAAAATGATGATTTTCAGAAATGAAAAATAAAAAATTCTCCCTAATTTTAGAGAAATATAAAAGGTTTAGCTGTAAAAATTAGACTTACAAAAATATTTCTGCGGAAAAAAACAACAATATTTTTGAAAGATTTTTGCGCGCTTAGGCAGCCTAAAGTAAACCGATGAGTCTAAAGCTAAATTAAAATGAATTTTGTGACACTGACAAGAATTTTACTTCGAATAATATCCCATCAGCCGAAGAATGATAAGGATTTTAGAGAACAACAGATCTCCACCCTTGGCCTTGTGATAGTAAAAAGTATGTGACCTTGCCTTCGGAAAAAAATCAGAAACAAATATGCAATCCTGCAAATTTATTAGCCCAATTTTTTCTAGGTTGGCTATACGGTTAGTTCGATTTCTTAATAGGAAATATCGATACGACGTTTAAGAAGAATCGATTATTGTTGTGGCTGCGTAGCTCAAAGTCGTCTCGGTTCAGATGGGTAACCGCTCGCTCATAACAAGTGTATGAATGTTGGGAATTGTCGATTGAGGCGCTCGCCATGATCTTCCTTAAAAAAAAGGACTGAGGTTAATTTTTCTCGTGACTTCTCCGGTCTCATCCATTACTCAATTGGATTGACTGGAAAAGGTTAAGCGTACGAAACTAGTACTTAAAAAGTTTATGAAAGGATTTCCGGAGAAAAAAAGCCAGGAGTTCTATGAAAAGGCGTCCATCGGCGAAAAAAAATAAAATAAAAAATAGAGACTCGAACCCGCATTTTGCGAACGCGGGGCGAGCGCCCAGTCCACTGAGCTCTCACGACAAAATGCAAATTTGCATTTTGAGGACTGTCTGGAGTTGATCTATCGATATGACATGGAAAAATCGACGTGGCGACATTGTTAAGTCATTGGATGGCACGTGATCTTGCACGTGTGTTTCAGTGGAACAGGTTAGTTGCCCAATATTATCCGAGGAAGAGTTGAATTTCTTCTGTCATCAATCTCAACAATAATTTGCATAATGTGTCACCCTTGAGAAAGGGTGGACGACATAATGTTGCACATACACAATCGGCACGCGTACCAAAGATGCTCATTTGCATCATTTCAAGAGAATACTTGAAGATGAGGCAATCCCATCACCCTTAAACTAACGCTTGATATCCGTAACATTCACCGGGAAAAGTTCAAAACTTTAACCATAACACGAAGTATTTGGAGTGAAATTTAGCTTAAGAGAAATTTGAAGGATTTCTTCCATTAAAATACGCAATTTTATGCTTTGGAAAATGGCTTATTATTAAATTTCAGGTTTTCAAAGGGGTGATATTTTTGAAATCGTAACGATACTGCAAAGACACTCTAAAATAAAATTTTCTCTTCCCGAACGGCATTGCTTGGTGGTAGAGGGTTAAGACATGAAATCAGATAAATGAAATCAGGATGATTGTGAAGGAATATGAACGAGGAAAGTGAGGGAAGGCCTAGTTTTCAAGTGATGAGCTCAAAGTCAAATCTGGTTTAGGTTTAAAGCTATCAGTGTTAATAAAAATCAGGTTAAAAAGAAACAATATGCAGAAGCGCTGTCAGACCGTCAGTCTCGCAGCGGGAAGCAAATGGGCCCAGCAGACATCAGCCAGACAAATGAGATACACGTCATCCCGATTAACGCAATATTAATTAATGAGAGACACAGGCCAGCCTCTCACGAGACGAGGTGTCTTGTGTACTTAATTGCGTCGGATCGGAATGAGTTAAACCGAGACTCGACTGGCCATTATGCCCCACCGAAGTACCCAGCCTCGCTCGTCGCTTCGCGTCGCCGCGCCGGCCGCTACGGTATATGTTTTGCTAATGTAGCTGTCAATACGGGTTGGAAACAAGGCCAGCCCATCGGCGCGCGGTGTTGGGACACTTGTAGGGTGTGTCCGCACGAAATACAATTAGACGCGAGGAACAAGGATAAAAGACGCCCACAAAGAAATAGATCGAATCGTCCGAAATTTGTTGCCTGTCCGACACGATCAGCTTGTACTCAACACTCAAATACTCTTCTTAATTGCAATTTATCAGGAAGACCGGACCGGATGAGGCACAGCATCGGCGACAAGTGCATAACCAGGCCCATGGCCTCTCTGCGACGGTTTCGGCTTGAGAACCTCCCACGTCTTAGCCGCTGCTAAATTGCTACACGCTCCAAACATCTCGGATCACGGCTCATATTCGAACAGACAACATTATTAATCCGCCCATGCTTAGCCTCTCCTTCTACCATGTTCCCCTTAATTCGCAATAAATACTAAGACTTATGCCCCAACAGCAAAAGCTTTCTCTAGGAAACACGACAGAACTGTCCAGAGAGAAAGTGTCCCTATGCTTTCTTTCCCGTCGCCAAAGGGCGACACTATCACAGGAGACGCCAATTGTTGATCAGTACGCCAACCTATAACCTCCACTTGTTACTGAGAAGGTTGTTGGGTTAGGTTAGGTGTCGACGAAGGACGGATTTTCAACGTTTCTTCTGGACGGTGCCTTTGATTTAGACCCTTAAATCTCAGAAACAGTACTATCAGATCTATCGCCAACGTGTAATCAGACTAGTTTAAATCTAATGTAATAAATAAAAAGACGTTCTATCGGCCCTGCTTTGTCAGAATGAGATCAGTTCCAACGAACAAAATCAGTTGGATTTATGACATCGATAATCAATTTTGACCCTCCTCCCTCGAATCTGCGAAAAGCACACATACGCGTGCCATTTTTAAGGCAGTACAAAAAACGGAGTGATTTATATGATTTAACTGCAAAATGTTGATGGTTTAATGGCGCTTTTTCGGCGAGGAGAAGTGAAGGAAAAAGGATATGTGCTAAAGGGTGGATTCGATCAAAGGGATATACTAAGTTTGTTCGTGCAAGCGAAATGTAAAAGGCAGAAAAAAATAATAAAAAGGAACAATGGATAGAAGAGGGGAAGTGCGTGAATAAAAAATGATGAAAAAAATGGTGTCGATGGGGAGGCCATAGCGTCGTTTTACTACAAGTATCGTTGGCACTGCCCGCCAATTCTCGCCTCACACAAATATGGACTCTCACATTATGATAAATGATGTTGATTGGGAAGGGGTGAGTGGACGAAGGTATCTCTACTGCAGACCCTAACTTTTATGTGTTTTTACCCAAAAAAGTAACAATATTATGCACTGTTTACCATTCTCGTTGTGTCACGTACGAAATAATACTTGCACTAATCTAATCCATCAAAAAAACAATCATTTAAGTGCTAATAAATGACGTAGTTTAGCTTTCAGATGGAGATTTGAACTCAAGGAAACATTCTTCGCACAATCTCATAATCAACATTTTCTACATGACAATAATTTATCGATATTTAGAAATGGTATTGTTAGGAATATCGTAGGTTGGGTCAGGTTGCGTGGAATAACTATGGCACAGACTGCACCGAGCCATAGACTTGACTGTTGCAACACAAAGAATAATCTGTTCCAGCAATGCTCGTCGCACTCACCACCCAAGCGTGTTATTACTGACCCTTCAAGCAACAGCAAGGCTGTTTTATGGGTAACGTCCTCAGCATTACAAGTCTATTTCCCTAAAATAAATAGTTTTCGAAATAAATTAGGATATGCAGAGGTTACCTACGTTTGCATGTGTGTCTCATTGTGGTCTCTTCAGCGATCTCCACGATTTGATAGCGGAACTGCTGATACCAGAAAGTAGTTAAGGGGAGTTCACCCTTTAAAGTCAACCGATTTATACGTTCTCTCCCTCAAATTTGTATCAGCAGGCCTGAGAAAGTGCATATCTGCGACGCGTGCGCCCATAAATTACGCATAATCTGCGATAGTGTTGTAGTTTGAAAACCCTAAAAAGCGGCTCGCGCGAGACAGATGTAAAAAATTGGCAAAAGGGGGAGGTTCGCGCGAACTGGTCCCCAAATCAAAGGGGTGCTGAGCGACCAGCATTTATGGAAAAATCAATTTTTCTTCGTTTCGAATCTCGTTGGCGAAAGCGCGCGTGCTCGTCGACTGCTGAGGGGCTGTTTGGAGTTGTTCCCGGTATTAGCCAATCTGGTGCTGTTCTGCCAATTATGTCGTGGACTCGACTCGGGCGAGGAGGCATGTGCTCGTTGAGGACGACCTGGATCGGAAGAGGGTTCCGCGCGTGTCTGCACCGCCACGCAAAAATGCGGTGGGACGCCGAAGTTGGAAACAAGTCTCACTCAGGGCGAAACATGTTTAACATCGCGTAATGCGTTGCCGGGTGACGTTCATCGCGAATGGACAAATGTGAGGCGAGGTTACTCATTAGCCATGCCTTGCATTCGAATCTTCTACTTCGGTGAATGCGACGTTTGCGCACAGCAAGAGCAGCTTCTGCGATTCGACGATTTTTGCTCAGTTTCTGCATAAAACTCGAAAGCGTTTTGGCGAAACAAACTTGTTGGATAGCAATTTGAAACTGATTAATTTATTTCGTGCAAGTTGAGGTCACGCTTCAATTTATGAAATTTCGAATATACTCAATTATTTTGGCCGAAAAGCTTGCAAATAAGCATGTTGAAACTGACTAAATTTTCTTTTCAGGTCAAGTTGTGATAGGGACGATAATTTTTTTTTAAAATTGCCCTAAAGATCGAAAGGTGCACAAGATATTCAAAATATTTAGGTATTATATCTTTGTTAAGCACGATCTGAAATGGATTGAGATTACTTCGCAGCTAAGGAAGTTAAGGTCGCTATTTGTAAAATTCAAGGATCAGAATGGAGGATTTTGCCGTTGGCTGAGTTGATCAAAAAATGGCTCGCTGGGAAACGGATTCTGATGAAATAGGATAACGAATAAGTTTAGAAAAAAACTGCCACTGTTCTCACCGAAAAAAAAGGCATTTTCTGAGTCTGTTAAAATTAAGACCAAATAGAGTGTATTTCAAGAAATTGTGCCATCTTAAATCAATGAATTTTAACTGAAATGATAAGCTTATTAACTCGCTCGGAATTACAAGAGAAAGACAATCACGTCTAAGAACTAGTTCACACTCTGCGTCGTCGAAAAAGAACTACTGTTCACAGTGTACGATTCCTTACTACCGTCCAAGATCCTTAATAAGGAACGAGCTACATAGAACGAATTTTGAATACGATTTCTGTGAATACTCCTTAAAGTTACAAAAAGGTTTTCAGCGCCGAGATCTCTCCGCGCCGCTTTATCCGCCCGCCAAAATGTTTGCTGCCTTACAATGGACGTAATGAGGGAGTCAAGATGGCCGCAGTGTCGGGGCCCGCCAATAATTATATCACAAGGAAGGCGCAAAAGAAGAGGAAACTGTACAATGGACGAGAGCTACGTTGAGCACAGCCAAGCAGCGCAGCACTACGTCAACTCTCTTTGTCTGCCCATTGTTGTCCGTTCACCGATCACTTTTCACATGAAAATATGACGTCTTCAAGAGAACGGGGCCCCAATTAACAGT
>Ga0058701_10002794_pt1 | contig 13473 bp, 5 predicted proteins | sample AgamicOrMae_FD_97039 | JGI IMG/M metagenome (GOLD analysis project Ga0058701, IMG submission 97039) | Agave microbial communities from Guanajuato, Mexico - Or.Ma.e | ecosystem: Host-associated > Plants > Phyllosphere > Phylloplane/Leaf | place: Guanajuato, Mexico | collected 2012-06-04 | reverse complement strand
GAGCCGCAGGAGGGGGGGGGAGGCTGACATCGGTGCAGCGGACAGACCGGTGGGACCGGACTTGGGATGAAACCTGTTCTGAGGAAGGCGCTGCTTGGAGGGGGGGGGGGGGTCGAAGGGGTCGGCAACCTTCCATCACGAATATACAACGGACACCCATCAAACATCCAAATAGTACACTTTGGATGCACATTGGTGGAACGAGATATTCCGAATAAAGATAATAATACGAATACGAATCGGGGTATTTTTAGCGAACCAATAACCTCACTAATACCGAAATAGCTGGGTAAGGTCGTCTTTTACCTGTCTCAGGAACGAATACGTTAGAATGTATTTATACCCATGTTATTAGGTTCCGTGATAGATCGATAGAAGGATCAATGTTTCGCTCTCGCTCAGCGCTTTCGTTTCATATCGCTATATTGTTGGGTCCGCTTGAGAAAACTTATCAACTTGCGAGTATCCGATTTTTTTCCTCTGAAAAATAGGTGCGATAAAATCCGGAAAACTGTAAAAAAACGCTTAAAAAACGTCATTTTTTTCATCATTGCTGTCCGATTTCGCTTTGGTACTTGGGAACATTTCAAAAACCTAAATTAAAAATACCAGTAAGAATTTTCAACTAAAATTGAAACATAAGTTCAAATAGTATTAAAAAAAATCCTTATCAAGACACGTAGTTGTTGTTTCCTTCTACTTTCCATCCTTCTTGTAGTTTGAATAAGTGTAACTCATAGATATTTATTGACTTATTTTTATACTGATTTATTATTTAATAACTTATTTTTATAGAAGAGTATGATGCGGGGGCCTCAATAATTGGAAGAGTGATAACGAAGACCTTTTTAATGTTTGGCCATATTTTTTAATTGTTGAGTTAGAGGATTAAAAAAATATAACGCATTAGATTAGCTTAAATATCGTAAAACCGATTCAACTTGATCGTGAATGAAGCCTACTGACTGGAAACTAGTCCTACTTCATCACGGTACTCGAATCAGTGGACCATTTATGACTCAAAACACTGTTCTTAACTTCTCGAGAATTTTCGTAGGCTTGTTCTTACGAGGGCCAATCCCATCGGTGAGAACGGTACATATTATACTTGTATTTAGTATCTCTGTGGGATCACTCAAAATTTGAATCAGTGATAGTTTCTGAGATTCAGTGGAAATTCACTGAATCTCAGAGATTGTGACTGACTCAAATTTAGAGTGATACTAATGGAACCACTATGGGATCGTAAAACAGTAGGCAATGAGGGATAAAACGCGGTTTTGATCAAATCAAAGAGGTGTTGATGAAATCATGAAAAACAGTAATATTATGAGTTACTTTTGTAGAACTTACGCTGAGAGTAAAGATTAAATCGAAAAACTCCCACCATCAGTATTAGGCCTACACTAGAGTCATAGATCAAATTGAAAATTTACAACATTGAATCGGGAAGACAGTTTCAAGATTTCCGACTTTAACAAATCTTTCACACAACTGACAAATTTGAACAACAATCTTAAAATGAGTTTTATTGTTTGATCATTTTATATTTATGAAAGAACAGTAAGCATACGCATATCACATTTTTAATTCGTAGATGTACGCATTAAGATGATATCCGTTTTGGAAGAGATTAATTTACTGCAAGCATTGTTTCTTATTTGTACATGGTACTAGCCTTAATATGATTCCATTCATTCCCACCACACCTATTACATAAACTGCAGGTTTTGGTTTTCCAACAATTTACGGACATATATCAGTAAGAGGGAGAGCTGAATATTAAAAAGAGTTTTATTATCCGTGAAAAACCCACGTAGATCGAGACGCAATTTATCTACCCGACAGTTGTAAATTTTGGAATTATGTTGGTCTCAACGTGTGTTTAAATTTCCTGAATGCTTGCTAATATCAGTTCAACAACCATATCCTAATTAAAATGTACTGCATTGTCAATTGATGCTACAAGCGCAGCTGGAAAGAGAGCGAGAGAAAAAATACAGTATTATTTGAGCCAAAACATTTAAGCTTGCATTAACATAACCTGTTCACTTATCCAGGCTGTTTTACCTATCTCTCTAACAGCACGAGCATCAACCGCTATTACGGAAATATAAATTTTAGTTTGAAAAATAATGGTTGACCCATTACTGCAAATCGAATGCAATACTAGGAATTCACTTTTGAGCGAAACGGAATAAGACTATCTCGAAATTTTGAACACTGTACTTCCTACTTCCATGACCTATATTTTGCCGAAAAGCTAAATACTGTATTGAACAATAGGTAACGCGCCAAGCAAAGGATATCTAAATTAACCTAACCTAGCTTAGCCTAACCAAACTTACCCCTGTTGCTCCCGACTCCACTTTTCGTAAGCTTGAGACTTATGATAATGCTTAATAGACGAAAGATCACAGCTCGGCCGTGACTTACATCATTCATTCACCGTTTCCAAAATGTGGAAACTTTTCATTGTATTCATAAACTAGGCAAGCAACAAAAACTTATTATTTCCTACGTAGCCTCTTTCACTAGTAGCTTTTTTTCCGTTTATGGTCTACTGGCTGACTTAAACTCATAATAATTATCATCTCAAGTACCCGTTCTTCTAAGTTAAACTTGAATTAGCATGCATGACGAGCAAATGATTTGGTAACAACGATTCAGGTTATTGGCCGAAAATTTATCTACGTTTAAATTAACTTGACTTGTTCCAACGAAAATTTGGCTGTTGCAAGCTTTGGAAATGGTCTATGGCGGCTTTAAATCAGTTAACATGTTTTCTTCTAAAAGAATCCTTCATTTTTTTATTTTTTTCGGAGGGGACGGCAAAAATATTCGGTTTTTTTAATTGATGTTTGTAATTTTTTAAAGATCTCCTGCTGCGGAAATTTGAGGCGTCTTTTTTTTTCTAAATTCATATCAGGTAGAGGTCAATAATTTTACGGAGTAGTTCTATCCACGTCAAACGTCCATTTAAAATGTTTTACTGTAGGTAGGTTGGTAGGTTGGTGGCCGTGCGTCGAAGTCTCCGAAAATGCGTTCTACTCCCATATGGAATGCATGTAGGTGGATATAATTTTTTCATCATATAGCGCACGTTACGTGGATATAACGTCTGTCTTAATTTTATCATGCATATTGATAATTGCGCGAGATGAAATAAACTCTTGATATAAACTTGAATTATTTTTATAAGGATGTGATAAAGTGAGATTTACGATATCAATGTGGGTTACTTAGTGGAGCACTAGTAAGAGTTTAGGCACAGGTTTAAAATGCTGCTTACAATCAATATAACGGAAGTAGCGCCTGTTCACGCTGTTCTTCCACCCACATAACGCGAGTTTTATAGGTATTTTATACGCATCATAAATGATATTTCCGCATTCACAGTGATTCTTTGCCGCGCAAAAATCAAACTCAACCCTGTAACAGCCATTTTAATGTCAACTAATCTGATCAATTTAGAACGTCTTCATATGCAGAACTTTTAACTTTCCTTTTTAAAAAAGGTCTTGATGAATCCATCCAGACCTTATCATCAGCTCTAAAGAACGTTAAATTTGAGATAACGGAATGATATTAAACAGAATCTCGATGATGTGACAGGAGGTCAACTTATGAACTTGGAACAATTTGCTGGACAGAACTGATTGCAGTTTCATAAACACCGCTGGAATTAAACTAGTATCCGATGAGAAGTCAAATACACGAACAGCTTTGCTGATGCGTTTGAGAATTCTGACAAGTCATCTGTTCAATTATTAGAGGGAACATCAAAGCTATTGTGGCACACATGTCAGGATGAGGCGAATACACGTTATCCTTTATTTATAATACATTGATATAAATGATAAAAGTAGCTCTTAGATGTTCATGAAATGTAAACCCAGTTTATTTCACATGGTTCTAATAAAAAATTCATTATATGGGGAAGATCGGAGCAACCACGTTACTGTATATTTTCTCCACATCACATAAAAGATATTTTAAGTATAAAGCTCATATATATAAACGGGTTATTTAGCGGTTGCCTTCCCGCTCCCAAAATATTCAAAAACTCAAAGTATTCTCATACAATAAAATAAAAAAAATAATTTAAAGAAATCATTGAGTGGATATTTTATACTTTTGGAGAGTTGATTTCTTATATTAAGACTAGAAGCGCTTTTTTCGAGAACGGCTTGATATTATTTTAGTGAAAGAATATTTAACAACTTTGTTCTCAATTTTTTTTTAAAAAAAGATAATTGCACGTTTGGATCTGGATATGAAGAAAAAGATGAGGTACCATTTAATGTACTGGATTAAATAGATTTATTTCAACATGGCGAGGTGACATTATTCTACTCTTGAACTCAACTCTAATTTGGGAATGCAAGACAACAATGGTAGATTCTGTCATAGAAAACTGTTCTGACAGGTTCAGTCTTCTTTTGTTAATATTTCGATCGGTGGAATCGACTGGGCCAGCAGCAACAATATTCTGTGTTGGAGATAAATCTAGAAAGCGGGAAGAAAGTTGCTACGTGTTCAAGCGCCCATATAAAAAAAAGAGCTAAAACGATCAGAGCGAGGAACTGTGTATCTAGTACCCAAATTAACAGTGAATCGCAATTGGCCAAATTGGGTATTAGATAAATCCAATGATACGCTAATTAGCCCTGAAACAACAGTTATGCTATACCCAAGTAATGCGATTCTCTATAAAATTTCGGGAGAATAATTCATCCATTGCGAAATTAGAAAAATCGAGTCGGAAAGCTCAACATGAGCATGGCAGCCATGGTCCGAGAATCCATAGCATTTATCCATACATGGATTTCGGAAAATCCACGGTTATCCATATGGATATTCATGATTTTGGGATGTCAGTCTTCAATTCTCCATTCAAGTGTGGATATCGACGTTGATATTCAAACAAAGGGTATCCATGCAAGGACATTCTACAATGGATGTCCGTGGAACATGAACATCCATGTTTTTATGGATATCAGTATTCATTTATCCATGCTTTTACTGACATCCTTTTGGATATCCATTGATTTTTATGGATATCCATTGATTTCTATGGATATCCATACATGGACTTGCTATGAATTCTCGATCGTGGGAGAGCCTCGGTTTTTGGTGAATACCGCTCCGAGCGTTTTTAAGGAAATTGTAATCTTAATAAAATTTTCCGGCCTCTGAGAACAATTCGATTGAGAATGAGAGCAACGGGAAGCAGGTCTGAAACAAGCAGAGTGGCTCTGAAGAAGGGAATCGCGTGAGGAAGCCAAAGCGGCGATGAGAAGCTAAGGTGGCGAGCGAATAGAGGTGCGTGAGTGGCGACTCGCGTCGGCATTGGCGGGCCGGAGGGCCGACGCGCCCGCCACCGCTGAGCAGCGAAGCACCCGAACCCAGCGAGCACCGCGAGCCGCGCCTCACTCCACTCTTCAGTGGCATTGAACTTGAGTGGCAATGGAATCCTCGGCACGAAGCGTTTGCAAGCCACACTGCCAATTGTTAACGTAAATAAAGCGGAAGACACCGAGGCAGAATCACGTTAGGCTATTTTCACTCGGACTCCCTAAAATACCGGTTCTCTGGAATTAATCGAGGTACTTGCCCTGATCAACCCTCTGGCGCCGGGGGTATTTACAGTAACATCTGACAGCTATTCCATTAATTAATCGTGGCTATTCGCAAGCAATTGCAAATATAGGGAGACTTGAACGCACAACCAACCTAATGCATTCCAAATGGGAGATGACTTGAACGCACAGAACACAAACTAATATATTTTACATATTATAGCTATAAAAGTAATCGGTGATTGGTTATTTAGAGCAATGTTCGTTTGAGTAAAAGGCAGTTTCAAAAAATTGAAAATCACTGAATACTGAATTAAGGAACTTTAAGGTAAAGATACATTATCTCCCCCTTTCTAAAAATAAAATTTCTACATGAGACTGCAAAAAATAAAATAAAAAAACAGTTAATAGTAAAAATGCAAAATGCGAATAGTAAAAAAAAGTATGTAAAATAAGGTAAGTCGCGCCCAAAACGAAGAAGATCGTAATATGGAGTAGACCGATGCAAGCCTAAGGTGCACATTGATACCAACATTACAGTTGCTGCTCACATCAGAATAGATGTTACTATTCATTACTCTATTGGCTTTCAAATAGAAGCCAAACTTTTGAAAAAGCGCTATCAAATATCAGGTGCATACTGCTGTCATACCCGAAAAGCCTTTAAACTAAAACTACCACAGTATTTTGCTATAAATATTGTTGCAAGACTGACTTTTACGTGATCATATTCCTACCTTGCTAAGGCAAATTTTTTGTCCAGGAACTTTGCGGTGGTCTTTCGGAAGTTTTATTAAAAAATGTTAGAAAGGATGTAACAAAAACTGATTTCTAATCAGTTCAACGCTAGTATGGTAAATTACGTATCTACCCGTCAATGTGATCATTCGTAATAGTTCAACCGGTACGTAAATTTCATATGATCTGCATTAACCAAATATCTATTGTCAGTTTGAAATTAGTATTCTAACGTTAAAAAGATGACCTTCCTTTAAGCATAACATGAAAAGAGCTTTAAGAGATCCCCAGTTATTGCATTATGGCGATATTGCAATACCCTCTAAACTTAAATCAGTGGAAATCTATTCTCAGTATATATCCACAAATTTTCAATCAAAACCGAACCACTGAAGCGAATCAGTGGTTCGACTTTGATTGAGAATCAGTAGATTTCAGTAGATTTCTACTTATTCATCTTTAGAGTGTAGAATCGACTCTGAATATTTAACAAAACATTTTATCAGTAAACAATACTCTTACAATTTCACCGAAAAGAGAATTAGGAAGGTGCAATAAAAAGAGGGGCGAATAATGGACAGCCGACGAAAAGTATAAAGGAAGACATCACCAGATAAGCCAAGCAGAACACAGAAACATTCAAAGACATTTTTTTCCAGCGATTTTCTTCAGTCAGTTTCTTTTGAGCTATGTTTAACGAGCAATGAAATTGATTGCACCGCGCATGCCTTGTTGCAGGATAAATTAGAAAAGCAGTTTTATTTCAAAGCACGCTTTGATCCAGAAGGTTTGTTTATACTGTCTAGTTCGCTACTTTAATCCACCTGATGTGTTAACCCTCCGTACAATTACAACAATGTTGATAATATATTTAAAGTAAGAACTATAAAATGTATCACTTGTACCCGATTGAGTAATTCACGATAAGTTCTACAAAAGAATGGTATACCTAGCTGGACTCTTCGTGGGTTGCGTTCGTTCAATGCAGGTATTAGGGTAAGTTTTGTTCGATATTGCCAAACAGATTCGGTTCCGGTCTTTCAGCCATGCATCATATACATGTCTATCATAATATTGATATATTTTGTTGCACAGCTAACCTGTTTATGTACCCTTAAGCACTTCCATAATTTTCCCGTTATTGTCAGTTTAAATATCAATTTTGGAAAAGACAGTCTTTATGTTAAATGTTGAGCAAGAGAATATTTTAGCCCCTACTCACAAGTCGGTATCTAGTTTTGGAAGCGGCGAAAATCATTTAAGAAGTACCGTAGATGAAAAAAAAATGTCGCTTTACGAGATTTTAAACTCAATTTTAAAAATTAAGCTACCAATACTCAGCTAACCAGCGAGGGTCTTCGTAATTAAATTAACAGTTGGTTACATAGATATGTCTATTAGTTTACAGTGTGATATATCGGCAGGCGTGTTGGTTGACAGATAGAAAGGATTTTCATTTCACGCTAGCTTTGGTACTAAAATTATTCATTGGCAAATTACGTTGGTCCGACTCCGCATGTTAGTCTTCAACTCCCCTGAAAAAAGGAGTTGGGCTTTCTTCGTATAATGACACAGGTCAAAATCATGGAAGGCGGTGACACTTATTCAAATGGTCGCGACAGAATAGACATCGAATGAGAGAACACCTTTTAAAATTATGGTTTAATCCTTTGTGCTATTATTCCCTGAATTTCTTCATCTCGTCGAATCTTGACTGGAATTTTTGATCCTTGACAACTTTGACGATAAAGAAGTATTTGTGATTTGTTCTATGCCCTATTTTCAGAAGAAAAATAATTCATGGAACTTTATTCTAAATTCACGTCGCAAGATCAGCTGCATTAATTCGTTATACAACCTAAATATAATCATCTATCGCCGTAAAGCCATCATTTAGGCGAACTCAAGCTTCTTCACTTGGATCTGGACACGTGCAACCACGTGATGTTTAGCTCCAGGAAGTCACTACGCTACATATCCATACTCCAAAGTTAACCAACACAAAAAATCAAAAAGGTTTGCAGAAATTCATGTAATTTCAACATCACAACAAAAAACGTGAATAAATTCAGAAAATATCGGGGATTTAGAGTTATTAGGTATCAGAAATACGTATTTTTCATGCCTCTACAGAATATGTGAAAACAAAATTTGAGAAAGTTGTCAAACTAGGTACGCAATATCTGTAGTCCAAAAAGGTAAAGTAAATCGTGGAAGCAGGTGATATTATATAAGAGAAGAAATGGCTTTTAGATTCAAAGAGTCACAATATGCTGGACTCTTCGAATATTTCCAACTTCCTTCGAAATCAAACACTCAACTCAAGTCATAGTACCTTATTGTACAGTGGGCCGCAAAAGTCATGACCCCTGCTTCCATGTATTTCTTATGGAAGCAGGGATCATGACTTTTGTAGGCCACTGTACAATACAAAATTTTCTACAAAAAATGAAAGAATTAACGAATGTAGAGTTAATTAACGAAGTGTGGTAAAGAGTGCTACATCCCAATAGAACCTCTGTGAATTCGAAGTTGCCACTTTCTACTTCTTGTTTTCTATATTACGTCGCCGAGCCCAGCAGAGAGGAGCGAGGCACTGGGTACCTAACCTAACCAAACTTTGTCGGAAAGACGACACGTGTTTCTTTACGGCAGCGGTGTTCTCGAAAAGTAAACGGGTCTTCATGACAGCCTGGCGGTCCGAGATTGCACGGCAAGGCACCACGCACCTCAATGTATAAGGTTAGTGATCGATTATCCTTAAAATTTGGTTCACGGTTGAACCAGTGTATGACACAAAAAGTACGGAATGCCATCTTTGAGACTTTAAGCACACTGACCCTCAAATTGAAAGACAGAATTTCACATAACGTGTCCTCATCGAACAAGAAGTATTAATAGCTCCACCGACCGCGAATCGAAATTCTGATTCAACGTAAAAATACCAAAAAACGTACCAGTAATTATCACTGCTGTTTCCATGAGCCCACATCCTACCACACCAAACACTTAATCACTTTGTCTATAAGATCATCATGTCGACACCTCTAACGCACCGATTCAAACGCACTGAAAACACACTTCTCGAAGCCCACTGAGTCAGGGCAGCTTCTTGCTTATGTTCATCTTGGAAATCTAACCGAAATCAAACTGATATACCAGGCAGTCGTCCGAGGCTCAAGCAACGATGCTGTGCGTGCCTCCCCCTTCCCCGACGCCCCCCCTGACGCCCCCCCCCCTGACGCCCCCTCCTCCGCGGCGCCCCCCTCACCAGGGGCTCACACAAAGAGGCAAAAGCTGCAATCAAGTACGCTCGCAGGATCTTTTAGGATGTACATGCGCTTTCAGGACTGCATTATTGGCTTTATCTCTAATACATCTGCTCATCTAGATTTGATTGAAAACTAATGGGGCCATTTACTCTGATTTTTCTTCTTACTCTAAATTTCATTAGAGACTACAGTAGAGTCTCGGTTATACGTCTCTCAGTTGTAAGTTCCACTCGTTTGTACGTCCAATTGGCGTAGCCTCATCCAGAATACTTTACATAGATACGGAAGACTATTTTCACTTGTACGTCCCTCTCAGTTCTACGTCCAAATTTTTGAGTCCTGACTTGGACGTATAACCGAGATTTCACTGTACCTACCATTGTAAAAAGAGAATCTTAATTTGAGATTCAACAAAAGTCAAATTACTGGTCTGAAAAAAAATTCTGTTCAAATATTCGCTGGATTTCAGTTATATCGTTCTTAAAATAAGAAGTTTATAGAAATTAAACAAGAAGTCTGAAATTCAGAGCATAATACGACGGATTTTTTTTTCTGATCAGTGAATCTGATTGACTTTTGTTGCATCGGAATTTACGATTCTCTTTTTACAGAGTATTTTTCGCAAAGACAACCCGAAATTATTTAAAGTAAAAAGATCGTTCACGTCCGTCAGATCAGCTCTTAATTACGTTCATCACAAAAATCTTACATAAAAAAATCTAAATGATTTGTCTTTAAACCTTTTTTGAGCACCCTGCACTGATTGCGTAGTCATTATCAAGAAATTATGATCAAAAGAAGGCCTGGAAAATTAATTGGTAGAAAATAGTAAAAACATAGGATTTGATAGTTTCAATTTCAGAAAATACCGTAGAAACCCAATAAATCTACACTATTACCAATTATAGATTATATCCCATTTCATAACAATAGTAGGGATGAACAAACATCCAAAACATTTCATCAGGAAGTCTAGAAACGTCTTCCAAGATGCAAACTTTCTTTACGTTTCTGACATTAGTTTTAAATTTAAAAAAATAGCCGTCAAAATTAACAACAGGTGTTTTTTATGGAGCTATCGACAGTTACCCAAATGAAGAAGACATTGAACATTGAACAGAACTGGTTGGCATAGATGTGAAACTAGCGTTCATTATCCCAAACGGTCTACTTGAAAAACTCCCAAAACAGGACCGGTTCCCAAGCCCCTGCAGCGTCCCGTTACACTTCTTTACATTCCGTGATGATAATTATTTCTTTTTGTAATAAAAAAGGACGAATTCAATCACCTCCACCCGCACAAAGAAACGAAGATTCAGCCGAATGGCGGAAAGAGGGAGAAAACCAACTTCGCTTACCTCAATCGAAAAATAACGTAAAAACAGATTCTAGCTGGAGATTCCTGACGATACACTCTCGGTAACTTTTGTGACGTAAAACAATAGCAGCTTCAACGGCAATATTCAAACGTAAAGAGTTTATCTTGCGCGAAAGGAAACAGCTACACGGATTGCTGTAATAGCTAGTACATAAATCGCTGTAACAGCGCTAATGGTACCTGAGAAGTAAATTCATTTCGTTCCTCATTAAGAAACTGCATTCGGGTACGGAGATTGGTACACTATCTCTGCCCGTTACAAAATCATTCGCGCGAAGAAAACAAAAAAAGGAGGAGATTTAGCGCAGGAGCACCGTAACGGATGCGTAAGATGCATAGGTTAGAGAGAAACAAATGAGGAGGGAGGGAGAGAGAGAAGTACAGCCAATTAAAGTACCTGTATAAGAGAGGGGCAGAGGGGAGAGAGGTATCCACTCTTGTCTTTAAGCAGTTTATTACGAGTTCCTGCTCAGGAGGGCTATGATACTGAGGAATGCTACTTTTAGGCTTACATGATAGGAGAGGCACACCACGAAATGTCATACTAGGAATAATTTAATGAAGATATTCATGTTTCACTTATGCTGCCTTCCGACGGTAAATCATTAAAATTTCAGCTCCTGAAGAACAGCAACGTGAAAATGAACAGTTATTGTTCTACTGGCTTTGTGTTTGAGGCAATCTTCTATGTCACTAGTTGTTCCAATATTTATCCCAGCTGTACAAGATTAGTGCCTAAAGGAATCTTCCCTAAACAAAATGTTGTCGTACAACATGTTTAGCCTCTGCGATTAATCAACCGACGTAAAAAGAATCCATCAAAATTTTATTAAAAATCATTTATGTAGAACAAGGAGTAATACGGGAAAATTGCGACAAAGTTGAGTTACCTCCTCAACCGGCAGTATTTTTTTGTTTCTCCGCATCATTAGAAATTTAATGTTTGCATAAAATTTGATATTTTTTATTTGGACGCTTGTTTAATTACTTTTTAAGGCCCAACATCAATTTATGTGTTTGTAGAAAAAGTCCCTCCGACAAGCACGGCAAACTCAACAAATCTACCGATAAAGAACCATTATTTCGTAGTGAAAATAATTTTTCACATAAAGGATACGAAATAAACACTTTTATTATTCGAACTTTGCTCTCAAAACATCGATTTCGTCTTAAGACTAGAAAATCGCCAACAGCCTCAGACCGGGAAATTGGCGTTTTCTTACAGGATACCGTAAAATCGGTACTCAGAACTTTCCTGAATTTAGACACATTACTTAAAAGTCAAGTTCTTTTTTTGGTCAATTCAACAATACGAAACACCAAGAACAAATAACATGAAAGCAATTTGTTGATATTTATGGCCCGATTTCCAGTAGTGTTCCTTAAAGAAATCGTTAAGTTATTCTATCAAAATATTGGTATTGTTGAGTGTTTAGATACTCGAAAGACTAAGGAGATTACGAACTTTAACCATTGGATCATATACCAGCGCATCTAAATTTAGCACGCACCCTTAACCACTAGTTAGCCAAGCATTGCAGATATCAACGAGGCTATAGGGAAATGCGAATTCTAGTAGAAATAAACTAAAATTTATTGTTGATTCATAAAGAAAATTTATCACAACAATAAGTTTTTACTAGAATGTCGAGTTTGGCTTCCATGGGGTGTCCTCCAATGATAATTTACGGTTTGAATACGGTGTGAAATTTGCATTTATTTTAAGACAATCAAGGAAAGATTGCAACTAGGACATCGGACGAAGAAGAAGAGGAAGATGAAGCTGATGAAGTCAGTGACCGGCCTGATGCAGCATATCTTATTTTCACCATGGTGCTAGCAATATACTGTACGTCTCATCAGTCTTTGGAGCTGGTCCAGTTCGTCTCGCGGCTACGATTTTTTCCACTACAATTCAGCAATCAAAACAGAATCGTTCTCTTCCTGACTAAAAGATTAATTTAGAATAACTCAGCTGATATATTCAGAACGGGCTGATACTTGACCAATATGCTTTCTTCACATCGTGATTCCAAGAGAGCTCACTCGAGCTTGTCAATCTAAGTTGAAATAATTATATGACATGAGTGTGGATTCGTTAAATAATCACGAATTTTATTGGATGTACGCACGAAATTTTTAACACAAGAGTATCTGTACGGAGCGTTGAGGTATTATACCACGTTCGGCTCGTTTTTTAAGTGATCATGCAATGATCACTTGAAAATGGCACTTTGAAGTGAGTAGAAAGAAGAAAGAGTATTTGAGGAATTCGGACGTTTGCGCAAACTGTGATATGGCTCGAAAGATATGGAAAAGCTGGATGTGTTGATATCTGCCTACATCCATCGCACTTAGGGATTTGGCTATCACAATACCTATTGAATAGCTCGGCAGGCGTCTTCAAACACGAATAAATCAGAACTCCCCCCCCCCTTCCGAAAATTCAGGCTTCCCATTATTCTGCTACTGTCCAATCGATGTTTAAATAATATTGATGCAT
>Ga0058701_10002793_pt1 | contig 13475 bp, 10 predicted proteins | sample AgamicOrMae_FD_97039 | JGI IMG/M metagenome (GOLD analysis project Ga0058701, IMG submission 97039) | Agave microbial communities from Guanajuato, Mexico - Or.Ma.e | ecosystem: Host-associated > Plants > Phyllosphere > Phylloplane/Leaf | place: Guanajuato, Mexico | collected 2012-06-04 | reverse complement strand
GTTACGGGGCTGCCCGCGGCATTTAATCGCGGATCAGATTTGAACCGCGAACCCCAACCGAGTCTCGACACCATCACTGGTAACGTAGCAACGCTAACCACTCGGCCACCGAGAAGACGTTTGACGCCGGTGTTCAGAAGTGTACTTTAGTGACGAAGCCTCGGCGAAAGAAAGAAAGAAAAATTCAGCGGAACCAAGAATCGAACCCGCGCCACCTGATTGGCAGGCGGACACGCTGACCACTCAGCCACGACGCCTCGTTGGTGACGGACACGACCGTACGCAATAAGAACGAAACCTGGTTCTTTTGAATGCGCTACCAAAGCTCGTCGTCACAAGTCTGCATCAGTTCCACAAAGTCTGATCCAAAGTTCTTCCGTGAAGTACCTTTTTCACCTCTGTCCACTATAATCAAAGTAATGTTTTTTTTTTAATGCACTTACGAGGGCTTTGATGCCCATCATTACATCCTCAGCTACAGCCACAACAACGCCCACGCCGCTGATACTAGTGCAGCTCCATTCACAAACGAATCTATTGGTTTAATCGTACAAGTTCGGCTCAAGCGAAGCGGACTCGAGCCGCTCATCTTCTCTCATGAGTTCTCACTGGTCTCTTCCCTCCTCTTTTACACTAAACCATACCAACGGGGCCTGTTGAGTAGCGGAGCGAGGGCAAGCGACGTATACCCTTTTATGCAGGATCCTTACATGAGCGCTGCTGCTTTTGACCGCGCCTCTCATGAAGGTCATTATTTACTGAGCAAAAAATTATTGTGAGATCAGCGCTCGGGAGTGCGCTCGGGCGAAGTCGGGCGCGTTCGGCAACCGGCCAACAACCACCAGCAATTCTATGCGGCAGCACGGTGCGTGATACGGGGATGGAGAGGTGCAAGTTGAGGTGGAGGGGAGAGGAAGATCGAGCCATGCTGCTAGCTTTGCCGCGCCGTACGGCAGACTTGATTCCCTCCCACTAGACTCAACATTCCACTTGCTAATGCTTTGTGCTTGCGCCTAAGTCTGCGTGCATTACCATGGACGCTGCGCGGGAATTGTAAAAGAAACTAGAAATCTTACCGGTTCTTTTCTGCGATAACCCATATCTGAGAAAGAGGCGCCATGGACAGATCCGAGAGAGCGCACCGAGTGAAGAGACTGCCTAATGGAGTTCCGGCGCTCCAAACGCTCTTCTTGTCGTCTTCTTGACTTGCTAAACCACAGAGCAGCGGCAAGAGCCACAAGGAGTAACGCTATACACACGATACTCAGCATTGCCATGGTTACTATGTCGTCACGCCAGCCCAACGGGTTGATGTGGACCTTGGGATCTGTAAGTAAAAGGAACTTAGTAACACCGGAAAAGGATACTTAAAACATAACCTCTCAAATCAGGGTTGTAGCGCGTTGAACAAGAGAAAACCAGATTTACCCACTTAGAAAAGGAGATCTTTTCAAGATCCTTTTCAAGAACATGATTTTATGGTTTATTGATTTATTCCGACGAACGACCTAGCCAAGATTATTTCCGGTTCAGTTGATCTAGGTTTGCAAAACAAACATAAGTTGATCGAAACTTGGACAATAACTGTTCGTAGAGTTAACTTACCTAACCATTTGCCCGCATCAACTGGGTTACAATATACCTGCCTTCAATTCGGTTCGCAATATGCTTAGCTTAAAGCCTTGTATAGGTAAAGAGGCGCAGATGAAATAGAATAAATGGCCGCTATACTGTACACGGGCGGTATAGGAAAGGCAGCCATTTTTTCTATGCAAGCGAGTATGTCTGTCTCTTTCGCACACACAGCAAGTCGTACTTTCTCTCTCTTTCTCTCGCTGACCAATCACAGCGTTCACCCTCGCTTGCGCCTCTTTACCTATGCAGGGCTTTAGCTTAGCTCTGTTCCAAAAATCTAGCTTTAATCAACCGATGGCAAGTCGGTAGAAAAATATACAACCTATCCTCGTGTAAAACAGACATTCCTGATATCTCTCTGTGACCCTCCGAGACAAAATCGATTCCCCCTTTTCTACCATGTATTTAAGTCGTGTCCATAGCAAAAATCCCCGACGAATTCAATAATATTAGATGGAGATAACTTCTACCCTCAACGCCACAGCCCAGTAAAATCATAGAGCTACAGCACTTTGGCGTAATATCGTAATTTTAACATTTTTCTTTAAATGCACTCACCCATTTCACAGATGAAGGGATTGAGTTTGCTGCAAGATTCAACACTGACTCTCTGGTACGCAAAAGCTGTGCATTGGTTGAGTCGGTCTATGTGCTGCACCCAAACGGCGTGATGGAGACGGAAGTTCTGTTGCTGCTTCTTCAAGAATTGGTACAACTCGTAGTGGTTCCCCAGAACGTATGGCATGGAAGTGTTATCAGCCTGGAAGAAAAAAAAACAAGTTCATCTTTCGATCCAAAAAAAACAACATAAATCAGACAAGAAAAACGGGCTGTCGCACGGGAGGTCTCTTCGATACTAGATCACATCTCATTATTAGATTGGTATCGCCTTGATCGAGACGAGTCCAAGAGTGTTGAGGGACATTGGAATAGCTTCAAGCTAGGTTAACTTCCACTAGTCATTCGACGGAATCCGAATCAGTGAGAGGAATCGAAAGATGTGATAAAATATTGGCTCCTTTGAAAGCTAACAAGCTGACTACACTTTTACAACCGATTGGCTGTTTCGAGCAAAACCGGAAATCTCCTGTAACTTTCGCTCAGTCCCTTCTATTGCATACCCAACTTAATTATCTCCAGAATAATCGAAAAGTAAGGTGAAACTCTAGCTTCTATAAAACCTAGACTAACTTAGGTTAGGCTGTTCAGTGCCAAAACTAGTGCTGATCCTTTCCTTTTTCAAGACCGAATTCACCTCATCCTACGTTCGAAAAATTCCCTAAAGCGTTTTTCTCTCTTGCGTATCTCTAATGAGAAAAGAAGAGACGATTCTGTCGGTCTAAAATGTGATGTCCCGATCCAGTGAACAAGAAATCGTCGTATTATGAGAATACACCTGAGGATGCCCCTGAAGATTTTCGGAAATGAAGATGAAGCCCGTTCGACACCAGTGCCGTGCGTGTTGCCTATCACAGGGTGAATTCCTGGCTGGAGTAGGCAACTCGCAAATCAATCGTGTCGAACGGGACGTATCGGCATTTCAGATTTCCCGGGGGCTCGGTACACAATACACCGCCTTACGCAGGAACATTCCTGGCAGTATCATCGGAGGTTTGTTTCCGAACGCAGCCTCAAGCAGACGCACATATTCGCAACTGACCTTGCAGAACGCCCGGGCGTCCTCGAAGCTCATCGGAGCACCGATGTAAATGTAGCAGGTATCACCGACAAGATCCCATCCCGGCGGACATTTGCCGCTCAGAACGGATTGGTTGTTCATATGGAACGGACGGTATTCCAGCTCGAGGAGGTCGGGTTGGTCAGTCCTGTCTTTGATACGACCGCCGACCGCATACGACTCGTTGTAACCCCACCAATTGTGCTTCGCGTCGATGGGCGTTTTCCAGATATCTAGGCTGCTGCTCGAAACAAACGAAAAGCCTAATCACAAACGTGAAATAATGGCTCACACTTAAGAGATACCGTTGAAATTCTGAGAGAGTACAGGTCGAAAGGATGCATGAATTAAATTTTCAAAGCAGGGTTCTTTACATCTTTATGAGAGCTGAATACACATTTAAAGGAAAAGGCGATTCCGCATTGAAAGAAATGTCGTTTAAATGTATCTTCACGAGCCAGAAGAGTATTCGAAATGATATTTGCCTTTTAAAAATTTTAGATTTTTTTTCTTGTTCTTTTTGTTTTGGAAAGTAAATGAACTTAAATAAAATGATCCTGGGACGGCAATATTTTGAGAATTATTGTCATACCGCGTAGATAATTCACTCACGGGTAAATTTGAGTGTTTTCGAAGGGCATTGCCAGGTGGAATTGGAGTTAAAAACATCGAGCTCATGGTTGACCTTTTTTTTAGGTACTTTTTTTGCCCTCAAAATCTTTAAAGCCAAACACATTCAGCCATAATTACAGAATGATCGACTAAATTCAAAGTAAACGCGGTTTTAAAAAGAAATCAAAAATCTTTACTTGAATTTTTTGAAAAACGCTCTTTTAAACAGTCAAACATGCTTCTTTTATGAAAGTAATTGAAATAATTCTGGCTTTAAATTGCATTACGTCGTATCTAAAATTTGTTTTTTTGTATGCAGAAAATGCAAAATTAGTTGAACGAGATAAGTCATGGTGGAAATAATCAAATTGTTATCTGTGGTTCGCGAGACGATTTCGGAGAAAGTAGGTCAAAATAGATAACTAGACATAAATGTTTATAATACAGGCTTTTTACCTCCTGTGAAATTAAAAAAAAAAACGCTTTTTGATGATAGGAAATCAAGTTTCTGTGATAAGACAGTGTCGAAATCCAAACAAGGATAAGATGGGATTGGTTACACAGCAACCGGTGATAGAAATTTTTGTTTTTGCCAGAAGCCACAACTCACCTTATGATTCCCGCTCTGGATAGATCCGCAGGCGAACGGGAAAAGAGCATGCAAATTCAAAAGTTAATGCAGTGCAAAAGAAACTCTTCAACCAGTGACGAAGTCGCAACACCGTATTAAACTCATCACCAATCACGAGAAGAAAATATAATCACTCTTCATGCAAGATCAACTGTCACCAAGCAGAAAACTCGACTCTCACTCTTTTACTTTACTCTTTTACTCAAATTACTTCTTTCAAACAATCTAAATTGCGAAGTTAGAAAAATCCTTGTAGAAAATTTCCTACTCAAAAGGGTTTCCAGAAATCAAATTTTAATTTGATACTCAATATTAGGAGAAGGTAACCTCAACCTTAGGAAAGCAGTTGCCACCTAAAGTTAAAAAAAAGTCGAGGAAGCGCGATTTGAAGAAGAAACTTTTTATAAAGGCCTGTTCAAAGATCTTCAAGGATAAACTGAAGACAAGCTTTGATTTATCAAAGATAACAGTTTGAATTGAAGAAGGCCTGAATCGGCCATAGGAAACGATTGAAAGAGTGACAATTTTTGACATATCTTGCCACCATCTGCTCTGAGAAAAGCGCCTCAGATTGTCGTCAGAATAATCACACAATTTTCTCAACCTCACGAAATAAATCCTAAAATCTCCGATCGCGCTTTCCCGCTGATCAAAAGCAGCTCTGCCACCAAATTAAGTCAACCGAAAACTTATCTTCCTGTCGACAATTCTTACCGCGTCTTGTTGACGGTCACAATTTCGTAATCGTTATCTGGATCATAAAGAACATTATCGACGTAGTGCTGCCCAGCTGTTCCAGCAATAATGGTTCCCCTGGATTCACGATCAAACGCGTAATTGCTGTAACATCAATGGGAAATTAGTAACATGTAATTATCGCGCCGATGGGATTCAAGCAGAGGAAACTTACTAGTAGAATCCGTTGTGCGCCGTTGACTGATATATCGGAAGGCGGACCTTTTCGAATCCTGACACTTCTAAAACGTGACTACCGTAATTACTATGGACGTAATTGAAAGTGAAATTCGATACAACCTGAAAATAACAAAGATCCATGGTTAGTCCGCATTTAAATCGAGGTTAGGGACGATTCAGATGTCTATTGAAAGCGACGTACCTGTTTGAGAACAATGACATTGTGGTACGGTGCGTAGTTCCTTGCGAAATAGTTCCGGTATATCGTGACTTCCTGATACGGACTACTTTGACGTCCCTCGATGAACAGAGCGGGGCGATCTCTGTTTTCAGAGAATAAGTTGTTGTGTACCCACCCCCGAAGCGCTGTGGCCGACCCGCCAGAATCTGCTCTTATTAGCATCCCTCCCGTGTTTCGCTCCACCAGATTATTCTGGAAAAGAACAAAAAGGCTGGGTATTAAACTAGTGGAAGCACAGCTAAAAAGGTGTCGATATCCGTGCTATACAAACATTTTCTAAGAAGTCCAGCATAGGCAACACACACGGCACAAGTGTATTCCGGTTGCATAGTTACTTCTTAGCGATGTGGTCTGACTAGGTATCAGACGCTACCGAAAAAGTGCAGGATATTTTCACAGAAAGAAAGATAGGTCCACGGAACAGAGACTGGTCGATTTCGCTGTACTTACTCTGAAGTAGACATTTTGGGTGTTTTGTACATCCATGACGATCGCCGCCTCGGCTGTCGTGAAGTTCCCGTACAATTTCCGTCCGTTGTACTTGAATTGATTCCATTCCAAAGTCACCGTAGGGTTAACTTCTCCGGCGCTCGAATAATGTACCGCACCTCGATGGTTATCCGTCATCACCGAGAACGATATATTATGCTGGACATCACGGTCTGAAACAAGAGTCACATCAGTAAGATTCTCAGAGATTTCCAGGGTTGTTCTGCGATCGAGGAACGGAAATTCCCTCGACGAAAAACTGTTATCAGTTTTTTTTTTTAATTTTTTCGCACTAAGACAAATGACCTTGATTTTCCTATAAATAGGCTTGAATTACTGCAGCTCAGGTTGACCTTCGTTTGCGGTGGACTCGCTAAATGTCGCCTTGGTACGCTATATTAGAGAGACTGTAGTGTAACAGAGAGCGGCCAACTCTAACGGTCCTTTTGAATTCCACCGATCTGATTGGTTGGGATCCAGCTTTTGCCTTCGGTGATTGGTTGGGATCCAAAACTTGGTGTGGTCACGTGGTACAGTTGGCCACTCTCTACTTGCAGGCTCACTAGCTATGTACCCAGATTAAGATTACCCTCGTTTGCAATACATCTTGCTGAAATCAACCGTGATTTGAAATTCACCTCGCTTACCTAAAACCACCTATGACAAAGTTTGGTGGGCGAAATACCTTGCTTAAGTTCTCCTAGATTTGCAATGCACTTCGCTTAAGTTTACTTACATTACATTCAAAATAAAAAGCCTTGCTTGAGCTGACCTACGTTTAAAAGAGAATCGAGTAACATCGCCACTCGTAAAACTGACTTTTAGATAAAAAAATAAGTATTTTTCTAAGTTCTCAACGTATGCGAAAAGCCTGGGTTTGGTGGTCCGGCCTTGAGAGGTAGTACTCACTGAAACCAATGGCTGAAATGGGAAGTGTGACAACTTCAGCTATGAAACCGTGAACATTGGATCCTCCATTCGCGAACAACTTGACACTGAGTTTCGGTCCTCTGGTACGGAAAAGTTGTCTTTCGTCAGTCGAGCCCACTTCAATGTTAGCTAAAACGCTTGCTGAAATGTTATAAATGTCTCCATCGTAGAGAGTAATCGCATCGGGGCGGCCAGGGTGGAGAGAGGTATTAAACAAATTGAACTGAAGAAGCCTGTACAAGATGAACAATTACGAGATTAGTAAAGAAAAGTGAAAGTAGGCCGCGAGTCCTTAATTTCTCACGATTCAAAAAATTCTTATGTTGGTAATACTGATGGCGCAAAACGTACCGGAATCCGAAAGGTTTCACGTGGTAAACAGAGTTGAATATCTTGACGCAATTCACCGCGTTGTTGTCGTATTTGTAGTAAAGTAAAACTCGTTCTTCGACTGTGATGACTTTTGTTGGATCGCAGATGTCGATGAGACTGAAGACGTGGTAAGGAAGTGGCAGTGTTCGCAGAGGACTGAAAGAACTCTCAGCTTCTCTGCCTTCTCCGGTAAGTGAAAGAGTGGTGACGCCCGTGCCGAGCGTCGACTCAATCCTGCCAACATGAGAAAACGAAAATGGATGAAGCCTTCGGACTTATTTTATGTGATTGGTACACTTGCAGTTGTATTCAACGGACCTGTTAAACAGGAGCTTGACGATATTGGTCGGCGAAATGTAATTGATTCCGTCCGAAGCAGAATTGGAAATATTCACAGATAACAGAGTGGGCGATCGGACGACTGCCTGTACAGCGGGGTTCTTCTCGTTGTGCAACACTCCTGCGCCGGTGATATTGACGAATTCCAAAACCGACTCAGCTCGCCGGATAGTCTCGTGAGTGACCAAGTCGTGGACGCGGTGTTCGTAAAGGCTCTGTTCAAATTCCGCATTTGCAAATCTGAAAAAAAAGTTAAAATAAAATCAGTTTGAGTAATTAGCTTTGGGGAAACAGTTTAGAGAGAGGATACGAGGGCATTTACCGAGATTGACGTTGTCCACCGCAGAGCATAATCTTACATTTGAGAGAAGAAGAGGTTAGGTTAGGTTAAAGTGGGTGAATCAAGTAATTTTAAGTCCAGTAAGGCTAGGCTGCGTAAATTGAGGATTCAGTTTTGTCGGGCAGCTAGCCGCATCTCTTGGGGAAGCGGTTAAACGACAAGAGGAAGTTCTCCGAGACGATACTTGTACGAAACAGGGAAGAATCCATAATTTTGCGGAAGAAAAAGTTAGGTTGGGTGAAGTAAGGCTAGGTAAGGGTGGGTCGCATTTATGTCGGACCGTTTACAGTTTTGGAAAAAAAACAACAGGATTTTGGGGGGAAAAAGAACGAAAAGAGAGCGTTTAATCTTACCTGATTCCGCCCCAGTAGTCTTGCGGTCCATAAAGGTTTCTGGGTCCACAATGAATAAACACGAAGGGACTGTCCCATGAACATGTGTGGCGGTGGCCGTACAGCTGGCCGTTCAGCCGAATCGCGCAATCTTCCAGATATCCTTCATCTCCTGGATATCAACATAAAAAGAAAAGTTCGATTTACTAAGGATACGATTTTAAGGTCCCTCTCTTCTCTCCCAAACATGATCAAGAACAAAACCAAGAAAATCACCCTAATACACAAGGATCAACATACTTTAAGATCGCATCAAAAAAAAAAAAGCGCTAAAAAAAAAGCCAGAAAAAAATTAACTCTGATGTTAAATATTTGGAACGAACGTAACAGAAAATATTTTAATCTTTCCCTATGCAGATGGCTGTTTTTCAAAAACTGCACAAAAACTTACACGAATCCAGTAAAAACCTAAAAAAAACTGTGTATGAGTCTTATACTTCCATGTTCGTATAACGAATGGAAGTATTTTTAAAAATTGATTTTAAATTGCTTTTGCACCGATATTCTTGTTTCCTTTGATTTTGAAACAATTGAGTCACTTTCAAGTTGAATGTTTTAAAGCTCTAGACTCCATTCGCTATGGGCGTACTAAAAAATCAGGGGAACAATGGAAAAAGGAACGGGCAAATTGCGGTGCTTGATTGGCGTTCCGCATCGCACTCTGAAAAAAAGCGTATCTTACCCTTGCACTGCAGAGGTTCTGGCCAGGCCCAAATCCGAGCCAAGGATCCAGGATGGAACTCGATTCTCCTTCCGTGCGTAACGTAAACGTTGAGAGCAGAATATCCCAGCTCTCTGCACACGACCTGAGCGTTACGTTCAGTAAAGCGGTCGTCGCACATCGGCACCCATTGCAGAGTAGTCCGGTTAAAGTATTCCAGGAACCCTTCAAACGCGTCAGCTGTGCAGTTGGAGCCACTACAAAGTCGGATCGACGGATTTCTAGGCCTGAAAAAAAAAGCACTTTTTAAACGATCACCCGGAATACACTTTCGATTTGAAAGGTTAACCCTTAACAGCCCAAAGTATTTGGAGTGAAATTTATCTTATGAGAAATTGAAAGTATTTTTTTCCAGTGAAATACGCAATTTTAAGCTTTGGAAAATGCGTAAATAACTAAATTTCAGGTTTCTAGAGGGGTGATATTTTTTAAATTGAGACAAAACTGCTCTGAAAAGATACTCTAAAATAAATTTTTCTGTTTCCGAAAGGTATCGCTGGGTGGTAGTGGGTTATGGTTTCAACCACTGGCGTTCAATTAGTGCGAGTCGGGCCGAGGCTCGGGGCACCTAGAGCCATGAAAAGAAGAGAGGCGCAAATGAAACCCATGGCCGCCATGTTGAGCCCCATTTTCCCGTAAGGAAAACATTAGGCCCATGGAAGCCACCACGGCAGGGGTGACCATTTCCGCCTCTCTATCTTTCAGGGCTCTAGAAGTACCTAGCTTATCGTTTATTTGGCGCTCATTTTTCTGATGCAGTAACTGTTAAGTAACAAAGTTAAGTGGCAAAGTAAGGTTCTAAACCTTGCCTACTCGATTAACCACCGTTAATTACAAGAATATTGAAGTTTTAAAAAAGGTTAACGGCGCGGGGTGCTGTTGTAGCCGAATGGAGAGGCTAATGGTGAATATAGCAGGCGAAGCTGAGAATATGTCGGTTTTATGTGCCGCTCTAACAGTTTATAATCGAATTTACATTCCTGGGCTCGAACCGGTTAACCCATTTCATTCCAGTGGGCAGCTCTCGACCCCGTCGAAATATTTCCGACGGCAAAAATATCTACGAAATTCATGTATTTTAAGCAAAAAGACCTCAACTTTAACTACGTAGATAATTTAATCGAATTCAAAATAAGAATTTCCGCAATTTCAAGAGAGAATGTCGAGCTGATTCTTTCATATTAAGATTTTTTCAAGCATTCTCTGACACCAATCGGTAAAAATATGTGAAGCCGGGAAGAATCGTCTCCCAAATTCCAGAACTCACCCAAAATCTTGATAAGGTACAGCTCTCTTAATAATGTGGTTGTTTACGAAGTCTCCGTTTATTGGACGAGGTTGCCAATTATCTCGCCTCAAGATTGGCCTCATGACGATTTCGTTGCCGCGGTCGCCGCGGGCGTTGAGTGTTCCGAGAACCAGGATTCCAACATTCGGCGCGAACTCCATGACGACGCCAGGAAGAATGGTTAAGGTGGTTTCGGGCATGACCGTCAGATCTGCTCGGACCACGTAAGGATCGATCCGAGGTCGAAGAGTGATGGAATCGTGAAGACGTCCTCCAAGATTGTCAAAATCGACAATCACAGGGGGCTCGAACGATACCTGTAACATGAAAACACGAATTTCCATTAGAGAAAAACCAGATACCGAGTCGTCACGGGGACGTCGAATTTCACGTCAAGTTGAAAACATAAAAACGCGTACCGAAAGAGGTCCATCGATATCTTCTTTGACCAAATAAGGTCTGAACACAGCTTGAGCGTGGTTATTCCAGTCATCAAAATCGAATATCCTGTCACGGATGAGAGCGGCATCGTCCGTTCCCCACCAATTTTCCGTCACGTCGACTTTGTTGTCCAGTTGAGCAGTGCGAACGCCCGCGACCAAGATGTAATCGAGAGCGTTGTTACTCAGAATATTCCGGCTCACTCTTACTTTCTGTATTCCGTGGAAACCAACGACGCAGCTCGGAGCCCGATAAGTCTGCAAGCCGAAAAGGGGTTAGGGAATCGCACTGAACGGGATGAAAAAATCAAATACGAGTTTTTCGTACTATACCTGGAAAAAGCCTCGGTTCATCGGGGCGTTATCTTGGTTATTTCGAACTTCGTTTTCAATAAAATGGGCGTCGACAAAGCCCATAATTTCAGATTGACTGTCAGCGCGGAATTCGATCATAAACCTGCCCATGTTGCCTTCAATCCGATTCCTGTCAATCAGAATAACCAAAAAATTAGGTTAAATTTACATACAGCGGACCAAATTTAAGATATCGACAACCAGATGTTTAACACATTATTGTTCAAAGCTCAAATTGTCACCCACAGTAACTAAGCGGACAAGAAAAAAAAAGTCTAAAAGCAAAACCCAAATCTATATGCGTTACAAATAATAAATACGCTTCTGAAATTTATGAAAATTCCATTTTGTGACCTTAGTATCTGTTTTCTTGAAATTTTAGCAAAATATATCATTATTTCTAGCTGAACTTTCACAGGAGAAGGTTCAGGCGTGCTATACGCACGAAAGTATTCAACACAAAAAGTAGTTTTAAAATTAGTAACCAAATTTTAATACCAACGTTTTCATTTGAATTTACCTTTGGATTTTCATACGCTTCTCCATTCCCTGAATGGAGATAAGTCCAGACTTGCAGTGATTCTGTTCAAAAATGTTATTGGTCAAATTTAAGGCGGCAAAATGACCGTCAATAACAAAAGCAAAGTTCTTGTTGTTGCGCCACGTGTTGTTATTGAGTTTGAAGGAGTGAGTATAGTTCTCGTTGTACTCCCATGCATACGGCAGAGCCACATCAAAGCCACCTGCTTGGTTCCGCTCAATCGTGTTGTCGAAAAGTTCCCAATGGAACAAGTTGTTTGAGCTCCTCATATCCCTGAAAAAATCGACAAACATGAATAAAGCGTGAATGCGAAAAAGTTGTAGGATGAAAGGGTTAAGATCATACCTGCTGAACTGACGTATTCCGAATCCGTTGTCTGTGATGAGTGTGTTATTGATAGTGAAAGTGGCCTCAGTCAAGTTCGATTTGTGAATATCCCAGAAAGGGGAATTGACGAAGATAGCTTCCCAGTGGTTATGCGAAATATCGCTGTCGATGAGCTGGACACTCTGGTTGGCTTTTCGGAGATAGTGATCACCGTTTTCAGTCAGGAATCTGACAGAACAAAGAATTAGACGCCATACGCTTAAAAAAAATAAAACACATTCGTTGTCGTTCGTAAAATCGTTTAAAACGAGCACAACGGGATAGATCATTGGGTTAAATCGTAATTATTACTACAAAATACCCGAATTCCCGTGTAGTTTGCGCGGTTTAACGGTACGTTCGTTACATCATAACCTTAATTTGCAAAATATTCTTAAGTTGCATTGCCCTACGGTCCCAAAGACAACTTTCTATCTACAATTTTTGAATCGCTGTACTGTTATGTTCATTACGAACGGTGTCTAGCAGCCAAAGACGGCAAACACGGCTGTGATTTCTACGACGTAGCTATTATATTTACCTGTTGTAGAAGGAGGCCCAAATCGCTCGTTGGTTGTTCCGAATACGTGATTTCGATATCGTCAGAGTTGGCGGAGGACCTCGAACAGCTCTATGTCGGCTCTCGGTTGGCGGAGCTGTTGACAAAGAATTTATAACGGATCGTGCACATACTACGTGTACAGTGAGTCACAAAAGTCCTCTGCTCCCATAAGAAATACATGGAATCATGGGCCATGACTTTTGTGGCCCATAGTATGGTTTTAGGCCACTTTTCGACCCCCCTCCTACCGTGACCAACAGTAGCATCGGCGTAGACCTCCCTCGGTAACGAAATACTTTTGAAAAAGCATATTTTCGACGAGTTCTATCCGGACAGATTCCAATTATCCATCACTTTTGATACAACCGCAAGGTAGGCAACAATTATCTTTAAATAAGTCTCCTAAATACTAACAAACGGAGGCGGCGATCGATCGTCACTCAACAAAATCAATGATAGTAATCGAAAAAAAAGAGGATTTTCTCCCCTCCTACCCATGATTAGATCCTGCTTAACTTCCCAGATCTTACGGGATGGGGTGTGACCGGCTGGCGAGGTGTTGCCCATCCGGCCAGATTCCAAGGATCCATCACGGATTTTACCAGGCTGCCCACGACATTTTGATCGTG
>Ga0058701_10002792_pt1 | contig 13479 bp, 6 predicted proteins | sample AgamicOrMae_FD_97039 | JGI IMG/M metagenome (GOLD analysis project Ga0058701, IMG submission 97039) | Agave microbial communities from Guanajuato, Mexico - Or.Ma.e | ecosystem: Host-associated > Plants > Phyllosphere > Phylloplane/Leaf | place: Guanajuato, Mexico | collected 2012-06-04 | reverse complement strand
TGTGTTCGAAGCATTGCCTAGGGAGGGCAGTGGGAGGGTGTGGAGGCAAGAGGAGGTGCCCGCCTTTCCCCCGTAACCTTCCCCGACCCACCCCACGCGCTGCTGCCAACACACATTAGTTTACAAAAAAGTCACTAGATTTTGTTTGGCTCGTCACTTATGGACATCACTGTACCCTTCATCGACGTCGAGTTGGAATCTTTCGATCAACGCCTCGTCAGCGAAAACATGCAAAAAAATGACACGTTTTCTTGTCAAGAAAAAGAAAAAAAAATAACGCATTATCGGAGGGCAGATGAAGATGGTGACCCACTTGTTGTTCAGCCCGGCCGTTTGGGAGGGCCCATAATTTGATGTATAGAAAGCCGTTTTGTCCGGACTCCTACCTTGGTGGGGAAGACGGACCAAAAGTAGTTCACTTCTGATCTGTGATTGATCGGCGACAGTCACTCTGCACATCAACAGGTGGATTTTTTCAACCGGTTTTTCCCATTTTTTTTATTTGGTAGCCGGTCTCCATTGTTGTAGACCGATTCCGACAGAATTCCTTCTGTGGATGGGCGGGCGGGCATCGGCTTAGAAATAAGCACGCCTGCTACCGTCTGACACTTGAACATTTGTCAAGTACGGCAGCAAAGTTACATCGAAATGACCGGTTCAACTAACAGGATCAGGCGGAAACGTATCAAAAAAAAAAAAGAATTTTAAATGGAAAAATCCATTTTGCTCAATATTTTCATATCAAACTCATGGAATCCATTACCAAGCATTTTTAACGAGACTTGTTTGGTGATGAAACCAGACCTCTTTGGACAAACTACTCATAGGAGTATTTTTTTCAAATATTAGTTTGGTACGAAACGTTTTGTATAACCTTCGTACATAATAAATTTTAGCCCTTTACCGCCCAGCGATGCCGTCCGGCAACAGAAAAAATAATTTTTGAGGATTTTCTCAGTTCAGTATTGTCTCAATTCAAAAAATATCACCCCTCTGGAAACCTTAAATTTTATAATTTAGGCATTATAAAAAGCTAAAAATTGCGTATTTTAGTGAAAAAAAATCCTACCAGTTTCTCTTAAGCTAAATTTCACTCCAAATACCTTGGGCTGTAAAGGGCTAAGGGACTGCCGAAAAAAAAGGCGTAAAAAATCAGAGTTTCTGGTAAGCGTGTTTGTTATATCAGGAGAATAAAAAAAAAAGATGCAAAAGCTTGTAAATTTTAAAAAATAACTATTTATGATATGTACTGTATATGTAATATCTAAACGGTACAGGTGAGATCATGTTATAAGTGGGTTTGTTGTGAACGGATTTCGCTACGATTTAATTCTTCCTTAGAAATAATTGTTGAACGAGTTTGTAGTACAGGTCATTCGGTGATGACCATTTAACAACTTTTTTGATATTAAAAATGACAATTTAATTTTAGCAATTAGAAATTAACAAACTCTGTTCTCCAGCTCTTACCGTTTTATACGGTACATCACTCCCTAGGTTCAAAAACACTCTCTCTGTCAAAGTGTTTGTTTCTAAAAGAAAACCAGCTCGAGCGTTCCGCTCAACCATGGCAATGACTCCTAAAGCAGTAAGCTAATACCTTTTTTCATAATCACCTTTCTGTCAACTTTTATGGTAAGACCGCATTTTGTGAGGAAAAAGGAGAAAAGTTTATCGTAGCCTCGCCTCCGCTTTTCCTGTGACCCACTTTCCACTCCAGTCAAGTGGTCACACTTGATCTTCCGGCCACGGGTCAAGGTGACCGTGGTGACCTTATGAATGAATGACCCACATCATCTTTCTTTCTCGTTTCAGGCTTTCAAACTACTTTTTCCTTTCGGTCGGTTATTCTCACATATTATTATTATTGTTCCTCTTTTTTGTAGCTATAAGGATTTCTGATTTCCAGCTCGCTTTGGCACTTTTTAACGTGACAATCGCCGAACAACTCTTTTAGGCTCAACTCACTCCGCCCAGCGATGCCGTTCGGAAACAGTAACATTAAGTCAACGGTTTTTTATGTTTTTTCTTTGTTTTTTTTTTTTACACGGATTTGAATATTGCATGAGAAGTCGACAGACAAGTAATTAGAAGGACTTGAAAACAAACTCTCATAAAATTGTTTTTTACCCCCGTTCGCAAACAGAAAAAATATTTTAGAGGATCTTTTTAGTTCAGTATTGTCTCAGTTTAAAAAAATATCACCCCTCTGGAAACCTGAAATTCAATAATTTAGGCATTTTCCAAAGCTTAAAATTGCGTATTTTAGCGGAAAAAAATTCTTTCAATTTCTCTTAACCTTAATTTCACTCCAAGTACTTTGGGCTGTTATGGGTTGAAATGCTCATCTTTTAATTCATTTCGGTCACCATTTTTTTTATAAATCCTCTAAAATATTTGAACCAAGTATTTAGAATTACATCTTGAAGATTTTCTTACCATTGTTTCCTCGTCGTTTCCTGGCTAAAAAGTCTTTTTTGGGTGAAATAAGTCATCGTAAAATTCTTTTGCTAGAAATATTTTACATAAGAATTGTTACGTCACTTTTTGCGGATACTCTTCTACTTGCAGGTTCCTCCCCTAAGCGTAATGTAATCTGAAAATAAATGGCTTGACGTCAAAGTGAGTTGTTAAGATCCTTTCAGTGCCTCTTTCAAAGTCCCCGCTTCCGTGATGCCTCCCTCTGTCCGTGCGAGAGGTACCGCCATCGCCATTCTATTTAACACCTCTAAAAGCTCACTGTCAGAGTGACAAAGAGACGCTGCGAGAATGAGACAGCCTGTCACTTGCGCTGATCTAACTGCAACTTTGGTGTGAGAGGTTGATATCTGCTGACGCACACTTTTCCCGGACCTTACTTAAAATGGAAACACGGTGGACTTTCTTTGAGCTAGCGACGTCTAAAGTTGCATTCATAACTAACTTGGAAAAAAAAGAACCCTGCAAGATGTGCTTTTTAGAGAATCGACTTGTGTAAAGACGCGTTTCATTGCTTCATTTTTTGTGTTTTGTTTTAGAAACATTAATTTACGAACCGCATTTTAAGTTTTCGTCTGGAATATGGTGCAACTCAAAATTCACCAACATGATGGAATCCATTAAATTTGGGGCATTAATTTCTTTGTATTGGGCTAATTTTGTCTTACTGTTAATTAATATTCGGCTTAAAATTATGAAATAAACTTTGAAAGACAGAATTTTACTATTTCAAATAATTGACATTTTTTTAAGTTTTAACTCTAAATGAGCATGTCCTTTTTCAGTGTCAAGGAACATCGTTTTTTGATGAATAATGTGAATCTTGTAGCGTAAAATTTTCTAGTATTTTGTTAAAAGAAAAAAAGTAGAAGAAAAACTTTCATCTCCGAGTAAAATGTTGAAAATCATCTGATTTAATAAATTTGCAATATTGGATACGTTTCAAATGCGTGCTGTGTTTTCGTGGAAACTTCCGGATAAACACTTCGCAGTTGCTGGATTTTTATTATGAGGGATCGATAATAATGACCAGGAAAATTAAGAGTTGATTTTTACTCAGTACACCAGGATCTGATGAAACGGAAGGCGAACTGATTAATCGAACGCGGAAATCAGATCGGAAATAATAACGTCGTACGTGATGATTTCGCGGGAATTCAGCTGCTTGTGGTTCACTTGCTCCGAGTTCCTGAGTGAGAGGGAGAGGTTATGTTCTCGTCCACAAGATAACGACCATAGTCGCTAACTTTCTGCCCATTTAATAAAACTTTTGCTTGCCTTTATTTATTTGCCAACTAGAGTCACTTGCCACTCCCCAAAAGCCTTTTAATTTCGTTTCATTCCCCGAGTACACGTATTTTGTGCCCCTTAAAAATGTGCAACTGAAAATAATGCGTATGTCTATATTCTCGCAGTTAAGAGGAGATGATGTACTGGTACCATATTACCCGAACGTATTTAAGTGCCAATTATGTAGAATTTTTTGTATAGCTCCTTCCTTTATTTCAAAAATGGATCGTTTGAAAGTTTGCCTGGGCAGTGCGAATAGATTTTCTCCTGTTGGGGACACTGCCCGAAAAAAAAATCGATGTTGATGACCATTTGTCTGAAAACGGTGTTTTTATAAGAAATTGATATTCCCTGTGAATGGTATGGAAGTTTTCAGGAGAAAGTAAATAGTGTCGGGAATGTGCTTTTTTCGGTTCATGTTGTATGTGTGTGCCTGGCACAATGAAACATGTGTCCGAGAAAACAAGTTTTTGACCGGCAATCTTCGCCGCATTCTGGCCTCCGGGCCCAGCGATTTGCCGTTGCTTCGCGAACACAAAAAAGTGGAAAGGTTTTCAACGGCATCTACTACCACGTACTGTCAATTTTAGATGTTGCGTTTTCGACCTCTTGCTATCATGATTAAGGACAAACTTGAACTCTCGTATCGTCTTGTCGCTGTAAGTCTGATGCCACTTACTGAAGCTCATCGAGCTAAAGGGTGCCGATAACAGGCTCTTTTTATTAATCAGAAATACAGCTAAGATGCTATATGACTCACATGACCACCAGAAACGACTTGTCACAGTCTTAACTCTTGAGTTTTAGACATTTAAAGATAGCAAGGATTACGTGGCGTTATATGGAACTAAAATATTCAAGTTTTTTACATTTTACGAGAAAATATGAGCGAGAAATTTGTTGAAATAACGTTTCACATGATTGATCAAGTTAAGATGAACCAATTGAGACGAAAACATCAGTATCTTACCGTCGTGTAGGAAAATTATTTGATTAAAACCTCCAAAAACAGTACATTATTTAGAGAAAAATTAGTCAAATCAGCAGTGCCGACAATTTTGAAAAATTAAAATAACCATAATTATTGGCTGCCAACCAATCTTGGTTGTTTATTTAGTCAAATCTTATAGTTTTTCGTTCTTTCAAGATTTTTAAACACAGCTTTGTCATTTTTTGTACGACTTGTTTGTGAATTTGACCAACAGAGGAAACATCCTTAAGCGTCAAGCCTCAAGGCAGCTGAGCCTACACGGAAAAAAATGGTTTTGTCACGGCAACAAAATTAGGGACAACAAATATTGTTTTCGTTGCTGCCACCAAAAATTTTGCTGCAGCAACCAAACGTTTTGTTCATAGAACTAAACATTTTGTTGTTGTGACAAAATATTTTTGCTATCCCTATTTTAACAAATGATTTTGTTGGTATAACACAACCTTTTATTCCGTGTAATTGGACAACCAAGCGAGGCACAAGAAACCTCAGCCTAACCCTAATTTACGCGTTTATCTGTGGTTAATCCCATAAATATAATAAATATGTTGAACCAGTGCAGAACGCTTGAAATAAAACAAAAACGCTTAAAACTGTATAGTGTTAGAGCTCTTCGAAGGAATCCCTCATTTCGACACCATTCTTCACGAAGCAATGTTTTAAATTTAGCGCGTTTAATACAAAAGAAACAAAACAACAAAATCCCCTTTAAATGCAGCGTCAGCGCAGCCGTTGCAAAGAAAGTAGTCTAGATTCCTCGAAAAGGTACAAGCATTTTCGGAGGGGACCGCTACCGAGAAAATTGTTTTGGCAGAGAATGTTCTCATCATCTTGCAACGGAAATGGGAAGTGTGATCGATTTGTTTCCCCTGTTTTTGTAAATCTGTCAAGCACAACTGATGGCTAAATCACTAATCCGTTCAGCCATTTACGGTGCAGTACGTGCGAATGCGATAAAAACGTGAAGGTGGAGACCTCAATGAAAATGTTATTTTGAGCCGATATTGCTGGAAACTACGTTCCAAGTTGGCCCAATTTTCTTTATTACTTCTTATTTAATGACTTTCAAAGAACACTGTCAAGCCGAAGGAAAAAGATCAAATTTTCTATTTACAACAATTCAATTCTAGCGGTCTTCTGCTACGGTCCTGTTGAAATACTGTAATATAATTCACTCGTCCGTTGCTGGCCTAAGAGCTGAGGATTGATTTTTAGAATCGGAATTTGAACGCACCGTCTAAGGCGCTAGTAGTGCTTACGCCAGAGCTACGATTGTAGAAAGAGATGTTATCAGATTGATCAGCACGAATTCTTTTTGTCGGATGAATTATATGATATCCACTAGGCATGTTTCGGCGTACCGAAATGTTTTCCCTCTTATGTGGTTCCTATACCTTACGTTTTACGAAGATATAGCTGTCTAAGATTCTAGCCCAGGTTTTTTTTTTGTGGTAAAACTGCTGGTGATTACGGGCAGCTGTCATAAGCGCCAAAAACCACAAGCGCCAACGCCGCAAGCGCCAATCCGCAACCACCAAACGAGAAAAGTCGCAAACGCCAATGGTCTTAACCGCAATACTAACCTTACCTTACTTAACCTAACCTAACTTAACCTAACCTAGCTCGACCTAACCTAACCTATACGAACTATGGCGTTTGCGACTTTTCTCGTTTGGCAGTTACGGACTGGCGCTTGCGGCGTTGGCACTTGTGGTTTTTGGCGCTATCGAATGCCCCCGGTGATTACTATAAATGTTTATCATTCACATATTTTCGTCAATTTTCTTCTTTTTGCCTAATCGAAATTAATATGGGGATATTAATTTTGTTTCCTTGTTTGTGTTTCAGATAAGTGTCCTTTTCCCGGGACACCAGCTCATTGCGATGTCCGGTTTTCGAACGAGAGTTTATCTGATGGCACTGTGGCCATCTACGAGTGCGAGAGAGGATTTGAGCTCCTTGGTCCTGAGAGGAGAATCTGCGAGCGCGGAGTCTGGTTACCGGAAGGCGTTCCATTCTGTGGTGAGTTTTTTAATCATTTTTCTAAGAGATTGCCGAACAAACCTCAAATTGATGGTGCATATGACACGTACAACATTACATACAGCTAGCTGCTCACAAAGTTGCCTAGGCTATGCTAAATTTTTTTTAAAAAGCTGCTTAACCTATAACCGCCGAAAGTAGTTGGAGTGAAATTTAGCTGTAGAGAAATCAAAAGGATTTTTTTCATTAAAATACGCAATTTTAAGCTTCGGAAAAAGCCTAAATTATTAAATTTCAGGTTTCCAGAGGGGTGATATTTTTTAAATTGAGAAAATACTGAACTGAAAAGATCCTCTAAAATATTTTTTTCTGTTCGTGAACGATGGTGAAAAATATTTTATAAAAGTTTGTTTTCAAGTCCTTCTAATTACTTGTCTGTCGACTTTTCATGCAATATTCAAATCCGCGAAAAAAATGAAAAACTGTTGAAGTTTTTGTGTATGCTTTGTTCGAGTTCTTGTCTTCCATTGAATCGACCGTATTGAAAATGCATTAAGTTGTTCATCTAATTTTGAGTTTTAGGTTTGAGTTTGTATTTTTTTTTTAATTTTTTAAGACAGACGTTATATCCACGTAACGTGCGCTGTATGATGAAAAAATTATATCCACGTACATGCATTCCCTCATGTAAGTAGGGGCCCTACTTACATGATTCCCTATGGGACTAGAACGCATTTTCGGAGACTTTAACGCGCGGCCACCAACCTACCAACCTAATACATTTTAAATGGACGTTTGACGTGGATTTAAGTACCCCGTTTTTCTAATTCAAATTTGGCGCGCGAAAAATCCGCGAAGCAGACAATAATGTGAGGGCACGGCTCGCTCCGACGACGTTACCTACCCATGACGTCACGGGGACGTGTTCGAAAGCGACATACGCTCATAATGGGGACGCCCACTGCATCGCTACTGTGTCTAACGGGCTTTTTGGTTCGTCCGAGCTCGCTGTTCCTTTCCTTGTCGGCTGGATACGGGCTTGGCGTGAGAGGGACGAGGATGGGTGACGCGACGCGCTTGACCCACTTTTGCTTTTCCGTGCTCCCGGTTTCCGTCCGATCATTTTCAACATATTTTCTGAATGATCGTCGAGCCATCGAGAGATGAACCCAAGGAATCGCGGGGGGCGGAGTCGAACAGAGAATGGTGCAAAGTGCCATTTTTTTGGAACCCGCGCCGAAAATGACTGCTATTAGCGAGATTACCTCTTCTTATCTGTGGCGAGCGGGCCGCGATTTTTTACCCGCAAGTAACTCTCCACACTCTCCTGAAATGTTACTTAGGCTTGTGTTGCAAAGATGATGCTTCATACTACGAAATCGCCAACCTAGCTGACAATAGTGTTTATGCCTCGGGAGAATCCTGTGATAAGGAAGTTAGATGTGTGAAACCGCAAATTCGCGTTGTTATTTAGGGAAAGCTGATTTTTTTCCTGACTTAACACATAGCAGCCCAAAGTATTTGGAGTGACATTCAGCTTGAGAGAAATTCAAAGGATTTTCTCTATTAAATTACGCAATTTAAAGCTATGGAAAATGCAATAATTTTTAAATAGCAGGTTTTCAGAGGGGTGTTATTTTTTTAATTTTTACAATACTGAACTAAAAAGTTCCTCTAAAATATTTTTTTCTCTTTCCGAACGGCATTTGCTGGGCGGTAGTGGGTTTGATCGCTTCAGACTAATCAAGTTCAGTTAAAACTTAAAAATCAATGTAGAGAAATTCGGAAAGCAATCAAAGCCATATGCCCTTTTGCGTAAATAAATCGTCCCACTTTAAATCCGACCGGATATCAAGATTTTCTCAATTTTATAGCGATGTAAGAGTTGCTGATTTGACTCATCTACGGAGCAAAACGCTCTGATAGAGGTTTTTGTTTATCATTTCTTTTTAATGATCGATGAGAAATGGATTATTTTGGATATGTGTTCATTTTGGGGTGTTCAACTAGAGAGAAAGTTTTTTCACAGCAACTCCTGGATTATTTTTTCCGCAAAACGTTAGAAATTAGTATTGTTAGGTTAGTGTCCATGAGACACCGTGTAAAATTCGCAACCTGCAACTCCTCGAAATTTCAAAATCACTCCGGTAAACGGATCAAAAATGTAAACTAACCATCAGGACTAAGAGTTTTAACGACCGAAACAAGACGGTTGAAGCGATCACACATGCTTAAGCAGTAAATTGGATGATTCTTTTTTGAAATGTACAGTGTTTATTTTTTTTACGATTAACGATACGGTATTCGTCAGCGGCGATTTCCAGAATTCTACTGAATATATCGTTATACTTACGAGTATCTTCGGGTAGCTTGGAACAACATTGGACACCTGTGCCTCTGATCTGGCCGACTTGATTGCACTGTACACATCGTTAAACGGTTTTGTTCGGGAGTTGTCATTTCTGTCAGAGAGCGACTTGGGTGAGGAGAAAACGGGTTCGCAATTCTTTGAAAAGGGTCTGACATCCGACACAAAATACTGTATATATGTCAAAGTAGCCAGCCTCAGCCAACCCAATTACCCCCCAAAATTGATAGTCTTATTTTCACGGGTGTAATTTAACTTTATTATGGTTAAAATTCATCAAAGCGATAATATTTGAAACAATATACCATTTGGAGTCCCCCCCCAAATAAAAGTACTGTACTGTCTCGCTCAAAACACATTGCAGAACACCCGTTCATTGTAGATCTGGGATGACTTTTTTGTTGTAAGAGATTCACCCTTAAAGCTTTTCTCAGTTGTGCTATGGTGACGTAAATATTGCGGTTTTAAAATTTTCGAACAGATAACTCTTACTGTTTCAAATCACTGTGAATTTTCAAGTGAGCAAATGTTTTGTTATACACGAGCTATAAAGCGAATTAAGTTAAAGTATAAGTTAAAGCGAGCTATAACACGAATTATAAAGCGAGTGTGACACTTGCCTTTGTTTAGGTTACGAAATAGATTTACCTATGACTAGTTTTCGTGGGCTCTGTACAACTCCACGTCCAGATTGACTATGTTTTTGGTTCCTTTTTCGCCACAATAAATGCTATGAGCCTACTATGCGGCCCCTTGTCCAATCAAGAAAGCTACATTTTTCGGGCTAAAAATGTGCTACATTATGTACTGTTTTATTATTTCAAAGAAAACTTACAAAATCGTCGAATCGTCGTGTTTGCTGCGTTAAGGCTGTTTGCTCAAACAGTCTACTTCATATAATGTATTCTTTTGGGAAAAAATGAATCGAAGATAGAGACTTGAAAAACTAACCAGACGTACAATTTAGCATGCTGCTCCGATTTCTATTTTTGTAAAGTACCCCCACGGGCCATATTTTGCCACAAGTTGGTTCTGAAGGTGCCATTTAAATGCATGTGTTTTTCGACTAAAAAACGCCACTTTTGAAGCTCTGTGGTGTCAAAATGAGTTCGGTGAGGTTATAATTTTTTAGTGGGGATCGATAGAGGTCGCACGGAAAAAAAGGTTTTGTTACCAACAAAATCATTTGTTAAAATAGGGATAACAAAAATATTTTGTTACAACAACAAAATGTTTGGTTCTATCGACAAAATGTTTGGTTGCTGCGGCAAAATTTTTGGTTGCAGCAACAAAAAAAAAATTTGTTGTCCCTAATTTTGTTACCGTAACAAAACCATTTTATCCGTGCGGTGTCGGTATTTTGTACAAATTTATCAACTTTCCAGCCTTTTCTCTTTACTGGACCGTTTGGTGAATTATAACCCACAACTTTTGATAAATTACTCTGAAAACCGACTTATTGAAACTGACGTATTTCTAAAAGTATGTCAACAAATAATAATTTCTTGCAAATTATTTCTTTGATGAGTGTTAGAAGTAACAATGCCACGGAATCATCCTAGATATCTTTTGTAGTTTTTGTTTATTAATAAAATATGGTTCAATTATAAAGTTGCCTAGAAAAGTATGTTTTTACTCAGTTAAATATTTTAATGTATTAATAATTATCTCGAAAATCAGCGGAATATCATGTGGAAATTCTCATCAGACCGCATAAATTAACATGTAAAAGCGTCAGCTGTGCTAATCCAGCCTGGAAAATGCCTTGGGATCATTCTTGACATATATGGGTTAAAACAAAAAAAGGGCCGAATATGGCCGTCATCACGTCCCGATTGAGTCGTTGCAGGCTGATCAAGAAAAAATAAACAAATGAGTCGAATCGCATGCAGGTGATGTGTTAATATCAGCAAATTCGCGGCAAGCTAGTCACGAACGTCGAAATAACGGAATCGGCTCAACTCGAGTGAGCTGTCTTGACGGACCTCTCCTCTCTTCATTTTGACGAGTATTTTTGTTTTTCTTTTTGTTGTTCGGGGAGCCTTGTTTGCGCTGCTTTGCCCACTCACACGCTACGAACTTTGGGCTCGCTCGAGTAATTGCGGAAACGTACGCGCACTGCTTCCCTTTACGCCCAATAAAAACTGATATTCGGCTGTTTGGTGGAGATACCGACCGGCACGAGTGTTCAGGGCAAGCGCTCTTTTGGCGGGAAAAAGCTGATTTTTTAAGGTTGAGCTGTTTTCCGCTAGAGGGCCAAAATAGGCCTATCCCGAATGGCTATTTAACTGCGGTGGTTACTCTTATTGATTGCGTTTCGTATACCCTGCGGTACAGCTTCTGTCGCCAAGCGTTGTGGTAAACGAGGAGGTCACTTAATTACGCAAGATGCCACCGCTTACTTCTTGACCCCTTGAGAAGTAAGCGGCTACAGGCTTAGCGACCGAACGAAGGGACTTTGAGACGTAAGACACTGAAACTACGCGGTGGTGTATTGCCCCAACGTAATATGAGACGTATCACCAGATTCCGTTCCAACATACTTCGACAAAAACACACACATTAAACCTTATCAAACGTAACCTAACCTAACCAAACCTTAACGTAAAGCTGATTATTCCAAACATAACCTAACCTAACCAAACCTTAACGTAAAGCTGACCTACCTAACCTAACCAAACTTTAACGTAAGCTGACTATTCCAAACCTAACCTAACTTAACCAAACCTTAACGTAAAGCTGACTATTCCAAACCTAACCTGACCAAACCTTAACGTAAAGTTGACTATTCCAAACCTAACCAAACCTTAACTTAAAGCTGACTATTCCAAACCTAACCTGACCAAACCTTAACGTAAAGCTGACTATTTTAAACCTAACCTAACCTTTTTACCTAACCGGATGCAACCTCAACCTAACTAGAACCTATATCGTGGTACCATCGAACAAAGAATGAGCTCTACTACTTTCCAGAAAGTAAAATCTAAGGGAAGTGTCTATTGAACCGACTGCCCCATTTAAACTGTATTAGGTTGGGTTCCGTGCGTTCTAGTCATGCATTGGGTTGGTTATGTGCGTTCAACTCCTTCCATATTAATGCATATCGGGTCTATAGCAACACCCAACTCTAAAAATCTCTCTACAGACTTAAATCCACTGCGTATTTTTAGAACTTTGTTTGTGGTCTGTTTTCCTTGTGGCACTAAGAGGGTGAACAATATTCTATTTTCTATATTCTAATATACACAATATTCTATATATTCTAATAGTTTAATGATTTGTGTTGTTTCTTCCGCTCGCGATGATTGGGCGTTTGGAGCAAACAGGTGGTCCTCAACACTTGATTCATAACGCAAGGCAGCGCTTTTCTTTCCCTTGACATGGATACCTACAGTAAGTTATGTCTGTCTATTGAATATGTGATGAGTCATTATCTTTAGGGCCTAGAAAATGAATGGGCTGTTAGATTAATGGAGATCTGCTCTTAAATCGCCTTAACGAAGCCTCCATCAATTTACTAAGAGAAGTATGGAGATTTACTTCCGAGCGAAAGTCCTGTCAGAGTCAATGAAGAAGACTTTTTCTTACAAAATAGACGCGCCCAAAGAAATAAATCAAATATTTCAAGTGTTGAGATACCTTCAGCCAGTAAACGATTGCGCAGTAAAAATTAACCTCTGTTTAAGGGGAAAGCACACCGGTTTTGGGTATGAATGTTAAACAGATGGAGCGGGTGATTTGGTTATTTTTAAAGATAAACCTATCAGCAACCATTTCAATGAAAAGGTTTCGTCGAGAGCTCTCCATTGATATGAATTTTCATAGGGGTATCTTTAAAAATAATAAATCGCTTTACCCCTGTTTTACCTTCATACATAAAATAGAGGCAGTTTTTACTGTGCGTTAGGGGAGTTGAGCAGATGACGACTTTTATGTTATGAGCCGAATAATCAACGCTAAATGTAAACTTAAAAGACTGTCGAATTTTTATTCTAGTTCACGTAACGGTGTTCCCAATCTCACACTAAATATTTTGTTACATTAATTGTATTACGAACTCTTTGTAAGCTCATTTTTCAAAATTTCCATCTTCTCTCTGGCTAAATATCATAAATAAACGAACAGAAAATTACTTACTCCACAGCCTAAATTATCGCAATCAATCGCACAGATAAAAATTTGTGTTTTGGTTTTGGGTAAAAAGTTCAGAGCAGTTTACATCGAGTTTTGGTTAAATTTTTATTGTACAGCCTGATAAATCACCTTCCAATCCTCGTTGGATGTGTTTATTGATCACTGTAAACAAGTGAGGTGAATTTTGTTGCGGCAAGTTTTGAGCGGGGGGCATTCGATAGCGCCAAAAACCACA
>Ga0058701_10002791_pt1 | contig 13480 bp, 9 predicted proteins | sample AgamicOrMae_FD_97039 | JGI IMG/M metagenome (GOLD analysis project Ga0058701, IMG submission 97039) | Agave microbial communities from Guanajuato, Mexico - Or.Ma.e | ecosystem: Host-associated > Plants > Phyllosphere > Phylloplane/Leaf | place: Guanajuato, Mexico | collected 2012-06-04 | reverse complement strand
CAGTAGTAGATTGTCAGAAGTCAAAGTCATCAACGCGAGATTGAAGAGCGACAAAGTGTTGAAGGGTTATTGCTTCTTAACTTTGAAATACATGAAATAAGAGTTTTTGCGCAGCCAACAAATCACAGGGACTGTAATGGATTATCGTTGTTTAGGTATGCCCAGGGAACAGGGGGCTGGCCGATGCATAAGTCAACGTGTTGCAAAATAGTTCACCAATAAACGGCTGAGTTTCAAAAGCTCCTGAACTAATTAAATGTGTATCTACGTTTAGTGACTGAGAAACGCAGTGCTTGTGAGAATAAGAAATGCTAGACTCCTCACAACGCACAGAAAAACTCTTGAGCAGAGGCATGCTTTCCTGATATTCCATGTTTAGCAAATTTAACAGTTAAGATGATCATCACAATCTACATTGTCCATTAATACCTGTGATTGACTATTTATTTCGATAGTCTGATATGGAGATTACAGGAAATAGCGTTTGCAGACTTTAAGCAATGGGAAGGGAGTTCGAAAAACATGAAAAAAAAAACTCATCACTGCTCGAATTCTTTGAAAATTTTCTTATAGGTTCGAGCATAACGCTTTGAACCTGAAAAAGAAAAGCACTTGACAATTAATTGTCTTTAGTTCCCTGTAGAACATACGTAAGGAATCGTCCATAACATACACAATATATTGCTGTCAGCAGGAGAGAATAAGGATTTTACTTTTAGAAACGTAGCTTGACATGAAAGTTTGGGGTTAGGGTTGTGCAACAACTCCATGGATGAAGGCTTTTAGGCTTCCAAACGACACAAAGATCCATGCAAATATTTCACTGTCTACAACTTCCATTCAATAAATGGTTCTCAGTAACTGCAACATTCCCGTTACCTCTCATTCATCCCACCCGTCCATATCTTTCCTGAAAGTAGCTCGGTTTCTTGTTTGCAAACTTTGTCTATGCGTATCCTATGGATGTTAGACTAACCACGAGGAAACTTTAAATGTCAACTCGCAGGCACTTAATATTCAATACTTCACCACAACGGTTTATACTAGAGTGTTACAGACTGGGAAACTTCGGGACATAGCTGCACTACCACGAGAAAACCGCAATCTCGCCAAGAGCATGTCTTCGTTTTTGCGGAAGGCTGCTTCTTACGTGGATGATGCTAGTGCCAAGAAAAGCATTCGTTTGAAGATTCTTCATATAGCACTGGGACATCCGGTAACACTGTGCTTCATGTCAGTCATGGCTGCTGGTCTTATTCACAAGATAGTTGTAGACAAAATGACTGCAGCCGAAGCTACGAAAGATTTTATCACCTTGTTGGGATGCTTTATTTCCTGCATTTCGGCGGCCTTCTGGATGAGTTACAAACCAGGATTGTGCATCATCTTCACCCATCTCGCTGACGCAGCACAAATTCTGGAAGAGATAAGTAAGTCTGCGAAGAAATCACTCCAGAAAAAGATGGCCAATGTGGAGAGGAGAGGAAGACTGCCGTTTTACGGAATGTGGTGCCTTGCCACAATTAGCTTCTTAGGATCAGTAGTGACCGCAGAGTTCGACACGGATATCTATCTTCTAGAGGGCGCTCCCAGCTGGTTCCGTATTCTGATCGAATTTGCACACACAATACAGGCTGTTGGTTTCGGCCTACCTGGTGTTTGCTCGGCAGTTTTAATCACTTTGTTAGTCTCTGAAGCAATATTTGACTCTCTCAACGACGGACTTCGTAATTGCGATGGAAATGAAGACTTTTTGAAGGATTTAATAAAAGTCCATCAGGAGCTGTTGACAGCGTTGATGATCGCCAGGAATTTATTCCGATACGTGTTGCTAAGCCACGCCCTCATTTGGTGCCCTGCTTTACTCTTAAGTATGTTGAACGTGTTATCGGGTTGTTACGGGGTGCCCGCGATGAGTTTATTGCCTATAGGTAGCATTGTTATCATGTCTGCATGTGAGGCTGGTGATATCTTGGTTCGCAAAAGTCTCGATGCTTCGCAAGCTGTCATCTACTCAGGATGGGAAGATACGGACGCCGTGTTTCGACAGGATGTAATGATGATTCTCAGAAGATCTCAACGACCTGCTTATTTGAAAATCCACCTTTCAGGAATGTTGTGTCGGGAGCGAATGAAGATTTTCAAGACGATGTACTCAGCATTCACAATTATGCTATCAGTGTTTGACTCGTCAACATGTGAAGCATGAGAGAAGAATCATACTCATTCTACGTAGCATGCATGTAGACTAGACAATGACGCTAAATTTGGTCATGTTATCGCACACTTTACCTCACATAGCCCTCGGTGTCTTTGTCCAGTCTCTTCAGTCCACACTACTCTTTGTCGCAAGCGTTGCAGGCTGGGATACAACTCTTGAACTTGAGCTTCACTTTGTTTTACAAACAAATGCTCATCAATAAAAAATCTAAAATCATCATGTTCAACTTATACCCACGAACAATATGACCCTTGAAAATTGAAAGGAAGTGCTCTGCTCTATTTTGGACACTTTATGAGGTAATGATGCATTTTCGCTAAAATCGAATTCACAGAGAGGGAATATTGATACCATTGTATGCCTATGTGCTATGATTGAATATTGATAAAAAATAAAATCAACAACTTATTCAAAGAGTGATGCTGGTTCCTCATGGAAAGAAGAGGGGTCCGTATAATTTTTACCTTTGGTCTAAATTATGCCTTAACCAATGACTACAAATGATGTTTATTTTAAAAATTATCTCACACGTTGCGGTCAATTTTAATCCTTTTTTTTAGGAATCCAAAATCCGGAATTATTTTTCATCGTTTCATTCGGGGCTGTAACGAACAACGATACTTATCTAGAGCGCAGTAAACCTCTCTAGTACGGTGGTTAGAGGTAGTTAACCTAAATAGGACAATATAGTTCGTCGACAGAAATGTGTCACGCCATGTTTAATTGTCTCAGTTTGGTGTGACCACGAACTTACCTCATAATGGCAGCATCTGCGAAAAATCGGCATAGACTTAGCCACCATTGCCTAGGTTAAGTACCCTGTGCATTCCGCTAAAACGCACTCGGCTTGGTGACGAGAGATAGAAGACGGGAAAGAGAGAACGCATTTTTAAAATTCCAATCAATCGCAAAATCAAAAATGCAGAGTGCCAGAGGGAGATGCAATGAGTTTTCAAGGACAATTTCCTCTGTCGTTATCATTATCAACAAGGCAGTGCTTTGCGGATAGGTAGTGGCAAATCGCAGCTGGTGCCGGGTGGGGCGCAGTGTGTTCCGATCGACGGACGCGCTCTCTACTCGTCGCCGGACCACAACAGCTTATCAAGAAACTTTGTTAGTCAACTCTATATTTGTTTTGGTGTACATGTATCATCAAGAGCTTTAAGATGGTCGAGAACAACAATACAGGTAATTACTTTAAACCCGAGTACTCCCGCCATTGAAGTTGCCAGCTGTGTGTTCGATTCTTTACTCTAATTAATAATCGGACTACTTGATAATGTGCGAAAAACTGCATAGTAGGATAACACAACGGAGATTGATGTATTCACTAAAAATTTCTATTGATACGGGGGTAGGAAGAGGAGGATACACGTGGCGGGGGTGTGTTACAATGAGAAATCCGAGTACATGCACATCACAATCGTTCTTACTCGATTGAGACAAGATCTTGTTTTATGCAAAATAAAAAATAGCTATAAATGTTATCAATGTACTTGAAGAAGTGTAGCTTTTCGTTTCATTGAGCTTTATTCTACACATTAAATGGTTTTGCAGTTTGATCACAGATTTCGGGAACAAACGTCTTGTAGTTCGAAGGGAACCGATTAGGAGTGGCGCTTTATTTGCTTGACGATCAATTATACGTAAACTAGTCTGGTTCGACAAGAAATAACTGCTAGCATTATTCTTCAATAAAAGGAAAATACTGACGAATTTAAAATTGAACGGCATAGGCCAACCTCGAAATGCAAATCCAGTTTATTTCCGAATGCGATCTTTCAGGTTTGTCCAGTACACAGTAGAGTCATTATGATAGAGAACAGTAGAGAATTAATTGCCGCGAGGCCAACGTAATATTACGATGCGCCTTAAAAGCAAAGATACTTTACTTCAATTTTGAAAGTTGCGTTTGTCAAAAGGAGTGTACTTACGAAAACCTCAACACTGAAAGATCGCCTGCGTTTGGAAATACAGTAGGGAACGCTTCTAAAAACGTGCACGTGATTTATGCCCCATTTTAAAGTTTCGGTAACATGATTGAAACAACTCAGTCAATGCAAAATTAAAAAGCCCGTGATGTTTTCTCTTTTTTAGAGGTTTCTGCTAGCAGTCTTGTTATTCGTTTCTGGTATGCAGCTTTAACCTTCATATTATTCACGCCTTTTTCGTTAATTGCCAGAGTAATTTAGTTTGAAAAAATAAGGAAAGTAGTATTCGATATGAAAAGATTTTTTAAGAAGAAGAAAATTGAAAACAAACATTTAGGAAACACCTGCGGCAAGAACTCCTTTACCTATCGGGAATGGTACGGAGCAACGTGGATATGATTCGAACTTGATAACTAAAATTTGGGGATAGTTCGAAGTATTTTATTTTCTGAACTATTGGATTTCCTATACACTGCACTAACATTGTATACAGTGTCCTATTTTTGGCTGATTTAAATTCGTTGAAAATGCAAAGTTTTTTTCATAGTTCCTTGAGCATACAATGATATGTAGATATCCAGTGCTTTGTACCGATGCGAAATACTTTGTCTCTTTAGAGTCGCAGCTGACTAGTTTCATGCGTAAAAGCACAGACTCCACTAGATGGATCGGAAACCGCACTGTTTTGACTTCCAACCTAAATAGACTAGGAACAAGAAATATCTAAAAACAGCTCGATTTTAAGGTTAGCGCTAGTAAGTGGAAAACTGCCCAAACCGATTTTTAAGCTGTTTTTTTTAGTAACACGAGAAAAAAGTGCACTTTCCAGATTTTCTGACTTTTCAGTAGATTTTCGTTGAGTTAGGTCAACTTGAGTAGGGTTAGTCTGGGTACGATCGAGTTACGTTATTTAAATGTAGATAACGTTTGGTTAGCCTAGGTTAAGGGAGTTTCTCGTAAGATTATTTAGTAACGTTCATGGGTCAGGTAAGTAATGATTGGTTTCAGAAAGGGTAGTTTACGTTCAGTTACGGCGATTGGCGTTGACCTACGGAACGTTGACATATTTAGGTAAAAATTAGGTTTCGTTGCGTTTAGTTATTGCGCTTGACAGTTCTATGCTCGTTTAAGGCAGACTTAGTTAACTATTAGAGACATTGACTGCGTTTAGACTAGTTAGATTTAGTGACGGTTAGCTTTGCAATGTGAGATTAAACATGCGTTATAAGCCCTGAATGAAAGAAGAACAATTACCCCGAGACGATTTTTCAGTTCTGATCGCTGTTTCCAAAATACAATGATTCTTCCAAACTAGTAATGATCCTAAAAAAATAGAGATTCTTCACCTTGGGGGAGCTTAAAGTTGCTGTAACGAGTGAAGTTCTAGTGATAAAATATTCACACTAAAGGTTTTGAAATAAGTAATCTTAGTTCTTTGTGAAAATTTGCAGAACCGGAAGCAAGAAAGATTAACGGAGCTGGGAAAAGGCACTCCAAAGAGGTCAAGCAAGGTGAGTACTTGTAATTGTCTGCCACGCAAAAAATCGGACAATCAAACGTGTGCAGCGAAACAGTATGATTATTTCTATGAACGAGATTAATCGCGTATCATTAATTTCGCTTCTGGGGGCAAAGATCAATTCGTATCGTTCGCCAAACTAAAAAAGGCTGACGGAAGTATATTCGCATTATTAAAGCAGTAACATCATAATCAGCGAACTGCCTTAACTATTTCTACGTGTATTTCTTAACAGCTAATTTAGTCCACTTTACAGTTCGTTCATAACGCATGTGATATCGACACATGAGAGAACATGGTAGGGGCAGTTCCCAACAGTTACTTATGCTATTTTAGTTACCGAAAACTGTTTAAATGAGACATTTTAATTGGGTTTTTACGATTGTCACCATCGTTGGTGTGTAGGTGCAATCATCAAAAAGTTTGCCATTTCTTCCTATTATTTGTCGCAAAATATCGATTGCTGTTTACGGCATAACGTACGTTTTTCGGCAGAGTGTCTGCTTACTTATCGGTCGAGACTACGCTAACAGGTAAAAGGCATCGGACATCCCGTATCAGAGCAGAGCGATAGCGGATCGAAGCATAGGGTACCTCATCAGACCTATGCTCTGGCGTGGAGTTAATCCTCATGTGATTTAAGGTGGAATTAGTGTGAACCACAAGCGGAGGAGAAAATGCAAATTTGAAAACTTAAAGAGTAGCGACAGCTAAGGTGTCATTCATCAAAGATGTAGGTATAAAAAAAGCTACATCTATAGATCTTAAATATCTACATATATATAAACAAAAAAAACTGTATACTTTGAAAGAATACTTCTTCAAGGAGAAATGGTATAGCTGATTATTAGTTTGCTGATCTCAAGAGATCACAATACAAAGATTCGCACTATGCCAAAAAAAAGTGCCAAGGTTAAAATGAAAATTCATTGTGCCTCCTTAATAAAGCTTGTAATAAATGATCTCTTCAACAGATGTCTCGAGCTTGATTCGAGGACCTTAGGTAATATCAAAGCGATATGAACTTACTTGTTAGAATGACGCATTGGTGAGGAAGATTTTTCGTGAATTTTTGTCGCATGAGGAACCGCACACAGATATATCTAGGCAAGGAAGTTTGCCTCAGGAAAATGGTAATGAGTACAAAAGTCAAAGCAACATAGTTTTAAGATCAATCATTACGGAAATGTAGCTGGAAGTTACAGGATGTCATACTCGTGCCCGTATCAAGTCAAGGTGACCAAATGTATGTCGTGGTAAAACAACTAAGAATCTCATTTGGAGGATTTTACAATCCGTGTAAGAACAACAGATTTTCCACGAATTGGCAGAATAAAGAATTTATTCTCTCGAAATATTGTGTAACTCTTTGTACCAATGCATCTCTTCAACTTATCACACTTTTAAATATATTATAACTCTGACAAATGTCAGTCCTTTAATGCATTCATGGAAGAAAAAATAATAATTGGACATTATTTTTTACAGGTTCTGTATGCTCCTTTCAAAATATATTAATATCAGGTATAGTCATTCTTGCTGTAGCCATAATATGGAACAAATGGAATACAGCACCATACAGTAAGTATTGTCCATATTTTTCTACGTTTTATCAAACGAATAGTAACCGTTGCCAGAAACTTGAATCCACATTTACAACCTCAAGATTGGCACGAGTTTCGAAACTCATCATGAAAACAGTACTTAATCTTAATATTTTAATTATATTTATAAATAATTCGTAACAATTTTCAATCCAAGACAGTTCGATAAACTGCAGAGAAATGACAATAATGTAATCGTATGTTCAAAGCCAAAGTAGTGCAAACAAGTTCTGGGCCAGTCAGAGGAGAAGAACTTACATTTGAAGGAACTAGTTACAAAGCATTCAAGGGGATACCTTATGCGGCACCTCCTACAGGAAGTCTAAAATTTAAGGTGATGCTACGGAAATAATATCAAAACACAATAATGAATACCATTGGCATTGAGTTGAAAGATAACGCTATATTTATCGAGCTAGCAATCAAAACATTGCATACGTCGATCTGATAATTTTGATGATTACGCAGGACCCTCAACCGCCTAAAGAATGGACAGAAGTTCGAGATACCAGAACCTATGGACACTTTTGCGTTCAGCCAAAACGGGTGAGAAGGGGCAAAATGTAATGAGGAATGAAAGCGTTCCTTTTGAAGGTTGACATAAACTAACGCAAATGTTGCAGATTATTGATCCATTTCATATGGATGTGATGGAATTTCTTTCTTCCAATCTACTTAACATGCCAAACATAATTCGGGTTTACAACCAATTTAAGGGCGCTAGTGAAGATTGCCTCACGCTAAATGTATTTACACCCTCCGTAAGTACCGTTAACGCAATTTGCTAGTCACTTGAATCTCACAATCAGTTGAGTATATTATTAACGCTTTTTCTCGAAATTATAATTTTTAATCACTGGATCATACATGAATCGAAAATTTCTTTACGTTGATGATTTCACTTTTTCCGCTAGCTAGGTGAAGATGGTTTAAAGCCTGTCTATGTTTGGATCCACGGGGGAGGATTTTTCGGGGGCGACGGTACCGATGCACTTTACGGTCCGGAGTATCTTCTGCAACAGGGTATCGTCGTCGTCACCATCAACTACCGATTAGGACCACTAGGTGAGAGCATGTATCGATACCTCCGAGCGAAAGTCGTCCAGTCTTTTCACGCGTTCAAGAACTGATTAGTCGTGTTTGGCAGTCTAAAACACGACCAATTGGTTTTGCCAGTTCAAAAAACCGACCAATTCTTGATGTGCTAGATTTGCTTTATAAATGACCTCAATAATTTTTACCGCCAATTTCATCCCCTCTGTTTTTGGCAGCATTAGAAGATTTCACGGATCTTCTGTTCCGGACATACAAAAATTAGATCAAGATGTACCGAAAATATTCACCCTATAGTTACTTCTTCCGATTCCCCAACGAAATTTCTCAAATTTTCCGGTGGGAGAGGAAATTTTTGAACGGGAAATCTTAAATTGCTGATTCGCTTATATCCTCTGTTTTTTTCACAGGTTTCCTTGCCACAGGGACGCCTGACGCGACTGGGAATTACGGTTTGAAAGATCAAGTCGCCGCACTGATATGGATACAGAAGAACATCGCAAACTTTGGTGGAGATCCAAAGCAAGTAACCATTCACGGAGAATCGGCCGGCAGTGCTAGCGTGCATCTGCATGTCTTATCACCTCTATCAAAAGGTGAGCTACGGCATAAATTGATTCTTGTTGAGGGAGAACGCAGCCCTCAAGGTAGTCACGCCTTTGGATGCCTCCCCTGCTCGTTCAAAAACGGCACCAGGGATGTTTTATCTCTGTCTTACACATAGAGCTCTCATAAGAGAGAAAGACAGAATACCCTTCGAGTGGTGTTTTCGAACGCAGCCCAGATAGAACAACAACGAGGAAACTGTAAAAGACGACAACGCTTATGTTGAAAGGTTTACTTTTTACCACTTGTATTCTTTCTTTCCTAAGTCGAGCGGAAAAACGCACAATAACCTATAGGTCACTGAGCCGAGCAAAGCGAGTCCCAACCTACATTGTATGCCGTTGATCTCCACAAAGCAATGAAACATTAAATGAGGATGGAGCATACCAGGAATACTATTATTCCATCTTGAAAATTCATAGTGCGCAAAGTTTTTATTTAAAAAGACCAATTTTAGGGTGGATTCGTATTGATTTTCTTGCCCGCAGGTTTGTTCCATAATGTAATAACGTCGTCTGGATCTGCGGTAAACCCTTGGATATTAACTATCGATCAAAACCGCTTTAATCGAAAGCTTGCCGCCTTAATGGGAGCGTCCGATAGTGACATCGCGGACCCAGCTAAAAGAGTGCAATATCTACGATCTGTTAATTCAAAGAAAATGACAAACCGCATGTTTGATGTAGTCGAGGGCGAGGTAAGTACTTCGAATGATTTCGCCATCGTTGGGTCTAATTAGAAGCCGGAATGACTTTGCCTGATTTTCACAGGATGCTGTAAACCCTCTCATATATCCATTTGCTTTTGCTCCCACGATAGAGCCCCCTGGTACGAAAGGAGCTTTTCTTACTGAACACCCACTAAAGATACTCAAAGAAGGCGGATTTAACAAAGTTCCTATGATGATAGGATCGAATGATCTCGAGGGGGCAATCCTCAACATCGGTATGTTTCATAAATGATTTCGGTGAGCTAAACTCAAAACAAAGTTCAATAAAAAACATGACTGCGATTTACAGGGCTTGGAAAGAACGCAACACCGACGCCCGAAGAAATAGGTCGTGCTATGCAGGACGCTGATAAGAACGCGTGTCCTTTACTACTGCAACCGTTGAGGGGTGAAATCACTGCCAAAGGGGACTGTTCGAAAATCACCCGGCTAATAAGAAATGTGTACTTCGAAGGCAATTCATTTAATAGTTCTCGTCTTAAATTTAATCACGTAAGTTCGACAGTCGATTGAACAATTATTTTTACAATACTTTATTTACAATTTATATGTTTGTAATTAGTTGTTGGGTGATATATTTTTTGGGCACGGGATCCACGTTGCCCAAAAGGAGCACGCAAAGCATTCGACTGAGGAAACGCCGGTATTCAATTATTACTTCACATTCGATGGAAGATGGAACATGTTCAAAAAAATATTTCTACCTTCACCGTTGCAAGGTGAGCATCCGGGTAAAATATCTCTATGCAGTTCAAGGGACAAGGCACTTCAACAAACATCCTTAAGAACAACAAACAAAAAAAATAAATAAGGTTAAGAAGCTGCCATTTTCGCCTACTGAAAAAAATGCTTGTGGTTCCATGCAAATCTCTGGCAGGTTTATAGTTTCTGCCTGATGATGATTTGAAATAAGCATCACACAAAACAAAGTGAAGGTGAGCATCCGGGTAAAATATCTCTTTGCAGTTCAAGGGACAAGGTACTTCAACAAACATCCTTAAGAACGACAAACATGAAAAATAAATAAAGTTAAGAAGCTGCCATTTTCGCCTACTGAAAAAAAAAATGCTTGAGGTTCCATGCAAATCTCTGGCAGGTTTATAGTTTTTGTCTGATGATGATTTGAAATAAGCATCACACAAAACAAAGTGAAGTCTACGTTTTTCGTCTCTGTAACCTACAATCGGCATCAAAATAGACACGACAGTTTTACTCGCTAGTTTCATCTAACACGCACCTAAGCGAGGCTGTCGTTTCGTGTGACTAAATTACTACTCAGAGCTTACTGTTCGTTTAGATTTTAAGAAACACTGTGGTCAAGACGTTCATATTTTTTGCAAGAGAATGATCACTTTTGTTAAAACCGAAAGGTGACGATAAACTGAATCAAAAAATGCTTTCTTGTGTGCATAGGTGCGTCTCATGCCGATGATCTATCCTACATCTTCAGACATTCGGCGATGGTTGTACCGACTGTAAAGCCCACTTCACGCGAAATCATTGCGAAAGACCGAATGATCAGCTTTATAACTAACTTCGTCAAACATGGGTACGTATCTTAAAACAATCTAACGAGGTTTAATATCCCGGTAGCGCTAAAAAGGACATGGTATGACCACGTAGAATATATCACAGGAAGATACCACCTTTAGTAAACCCTTTATCGATTTTTGATTCCCTGGATCGAGAATCCATAGAAAGTCAATGCATGGATATCCATATAAATCCAAGGATTTCCAAATGGATATCCATAAAAGCATGGATAATTGAAGAATGATATTCATAAAACATGGATATCCATTTATGGATATTTATTGTTTACGGATATCCATTGCGGGATGTCCTTGCATGGATATCCGTGCATGGATATCAATGTGGATATCCATTCTTGTATGTATAATTGAAGACTGGAAGAAATCATGGATATCCATGTTGATATCCGGGGATTTTTTTGAAATTCATGCATGGATTTGCTATGGATTCTCGGACCAGAGTCCAAATATAAAATGGGTATATATCACGCATTTCGATTAGTTTTCTCCATGGATCAACGACAGTCATTTAGATATAAATAACGAAGTCTTGTCCAATCCTAAGTATGGAATTGCTATTGAGAACTTTCTTGAAAAAAAATGTGTGTTTATTCGTTTTACTTTTTGCATAAGAAGACATGCTAGTGGGTATTTTTCACTAGTTTAAGCGTCCGACAAGGGCAACGAATTTAAACTTTAATACCGTTTGGACACATGAGGATGTTTGAAGTTCATAACTTACTGTTTTTCAGAAATCCTACACCGATACAGTCCGACTTGGTGCCTCTAAAATGGGAACCCGTAACAAAGAACCAGACAACTACAATGATAATTGACGACGATCTGAGACTAGAGAAAGATATTTGGAAATCCCGCATGGATTTGTGGGACGAGTTGTACGCGAAATACCTGGGATAAGTTAGATCCAAATCAGTTATTAAACTAAGGCATTGTTTAATCAGCCTGCGAGCTGTATTGCTCTCTAATTCCTATTCGTGGCAGCAAATGCGCTAAAAAATGCCACGATTGGACAAAAATGACTGCAATATCAAGATTTTCAAAGAAAATGACCTTTGGAAGAGGGAACGTGCAGTATTGACAAGCAAGCAAAGGCTTGATCTGTCACGAGTTTGCTTTCTGTGATCAATTAGAGCATGAACGATGTTGTGCCAATTATGAAGAGAAACGTTCATAGGAAAAAGGGTGATAAAATTGTATTTTTGTTAAATGTTTTTCGGACTGTTAAATAAAAAAATGAAATAAATTGAAAGCCTCCCTTCTCTACAAAATGGACTTTGATGACCAAACTTCAGCGAGCGACCTTCGGGGTAACTAAGCTCCCCTCCACTGTCTGGCGATACCCCTCCGCCTCGCAGATTTGGCGCAACGATTATGTCGATCGGCAATTTATCGCTCAGTGTGTGACAATCGTTCCTCGAATGCGAACGCGCACTCCGAGTACACAGCTTTTACATGAATGACTCCAATCGCCGATAGTACATCAACATGTCGAAAAGCAATGCAGGTAAAATTGTACCTTAAAAGGAGCGTTCTTGTTCAGATCGTGAAGACATGCATGTAAGTTGACAGTTTTTAACCTCATACTTTATGCCGGCGACCTTGACACTGATGCATCATATGATTATTTCAAAGCCTAGACAACTAGTTTCGGATGTCGTAAGTACTTCTGTACTGTCGCTTTTGGGAACAAATCAGAACTATCCAATAGTTGTGGGTTTCGATGAGAGCAAAACGAGAGTATCTCGATTGTGTGTAGAAGATTGACGTATTTCAGTCAGGCTGCTGTGAATCATATTTTTTTGACGTTAGGTTTTTATTGGTGTATTAGGGTTTGAATAGATGGAGTTTAGACTAGTACAAACTAGAATTTGGTGACCTTGGGAGTTGGGCCTTTGTTCAAAGGGCTTGGAAATGCTTGTACGGACCGTAGCTTACAAGGGGAGCACCTTTACTTGCTGCCTCCGATTTTCTTGAAAATTTCAGGACTTCTTCAGTTCTAAGGAGAGATACTCAAGCCTAACACTTTCTGCCAGAATGATTTTTTCTACCTTAAAAACAGCGTTAGAAATTGAACGAATGGTAAAAACACAAAAAATATCTTCAAAACGGCAGGAAATCTTGCAAAATTCTCAAAATTTCTCAAGGGCTACTTTGAGATGTCTTACAAGGAATAAAAAAGGGTTCCAAACTATATCTAATACACACACACACACACACACATATATATATATATATATATATATATATATATATATATATATAT
>Ga0058701_10002790_pt1 | contig 13480 bp, 7 predicted proteins | sample AgamicOrMae_FD_97039 | JGI IMG/M metagenome (GOLD analysis project Ga0058701, IMG submission 97039) | Agave microbial communities from Guanajuato, Mexico - Or.Ma.e | ecosystem: Host-associated > Plants > Phyllosphere > Phylloplane/Leaf | place: Guanajuato, Mexico | collected 2012-06-04 | reverse complement strand
AATTTAAAAAAAAAAAAGTTAATCTCAAGTTTACGATGAGGTTAGGAAAAACACTGGAAGCTAGGTCTCCAAAGGTTTGCAACCGTGAGTTAGGTGGGAAGTTGGAATGGTGGCATCTTATTGTGATTTACCGAATATCGCGAGTCCTTTTTTGTGCCTATATGGGAATTAAAGGTCGTACTATCTTCGCAAAAGAGTGGTATCGTTATAATTAAGGGAGAATTGCACGAAATATTGCTTTATGTTACGATGATTATCATTTTCAGATACCCATGGGAAGGATCTACTCATGGATCCCTATACCATTTTGGACAGAACGCATGGGCCAAAAGCCCATGTCATTTTCTATGGGTATAAGATATTGGTTCATCCGGAATATAAGAAACAGAGTACTAAACATAAGGCTTGACGGAAGCGCGTAGAAACCGGAAGAGTACCTTTGGAAGAGGTGTTACATGCGGGTTGGTATTTCAGCAGAAATCAAAGGAACCCGCTGCTATCCCGATATGCAAATGCGGGGTCGTTTGTCGGGATGAAAACTAACGACATGTACGATCCGGGCTTCCGCTTATCACAAAAGGTTTTGTTGGTCGCTACTTTCCTCCGAGTTTGTGTAAGTCGTAAATTGACTGGCGAGGCATTGAGGCTGCGTTGCGCGCGTTGCGCAAAGTTAGGCGGCGCGGTGGCCGCCGATGCAGGGAAAGAACTTCGGGTCACTTTGAAAGCACGACTCCTTTATTCTCTCCGATACAAAGAATTCGCATTATCTCTATTGGTATCCACGAAAACACTCGTTGCGAGTCCCATTTACATCATGACTTACACGAAGATACAGGGCTTTGCATGCGCTTTTACCATTGTTAGGCTATTTAGGACTTGGCGGATTTCTTCGTGAATTTCTATGGTGGCGTCTTCTTCCAGTGCGTGTCGATAACATGTAGGCCTAAGCCGCATGAGGGAGGCATTTGATACTTGACCTTTGTTAACCTAGCGATGTCTAATCCCATTTAGGCTAACTTTTCTGCGGCAGTTACTGCCATCGAGGGATAAGCGATATTTGGCTCGGCCGAATATCGCATAGACCGAGCAGAGCGGCAGCGAAACGGGATACTTTTAACCTAAAGCAGGCTTCCTGAATTCGATAAACCTAATAATCTACGCATGGATGTAAATCGTTAATCTTTAATGAAAGTTAGACCGGGGTAATAACACAAGAAGTAGAAAATGCCATTGTTGGGTGTGTGCGTTCAATGAGCATCGGACTGTCTCGCTAACATCCTGGTAGAAGCATAGAGATCGAACGAAGGAGGGTGCGATGCGATGTCAGTATTCCTTCGTCCTTGGCATGAGCAAATTCAGGGAAACTCTTTGCCTTGCCGAACAAGAAACAACGAAAGTCAGCATACGGGCGCAGATATTTTGATGATTTTGCATCGTATTTTATCATTTTTGAGCTATGGTTATTTTTGTGGGGTTGTTCTAAAAGATGGTGTACTAACAGTTTTTGCATTTTTCGACACGCTTCTAAAAATGTGTTTCCTATTCGAAGAAAATTGTCTTTTTTAAAAAAATATAATTATTTACGACAGTAATTTTCGGTTGTTTTTTTTTTCATTATTTTAGCCAGAATTTTAAAATTACTTTAGTTTCCTCCAGTGTTGAGAGCTCAGTTCAGCTTGTTAGCTAGAATGAGGACCGTAATATATTTTGGGTATCTTTAAAATAACTGTTGTGTTACGGAGTGTTTGGTTTGTGATTTTTTCACCTGCACGCCGACGAACTAGAGGCGGGTCAACCCGAACGCTCTAAGCGCCAGCTTCGGCCGTTCTCGCTATCAATCTTGTCAGCCCGCATCACACACGAAACCTTCCGAACGTATGATAACCATGCTTGTATTTGTTGGCAGGAATGGCCGCTAGTCAAATGGGTCAGATGGGGCAAATGGGTCAATACTACGGCCCTGCAGCTGCTTACGGATCGCTATCAGCAGCAAGCATGGCCGCAGCCGCTGCCGCCGCAGCTGCCCAGCAGAACTCCATGTCCGGACTTGGGACACCTGCACAGGTGAGCATCCTTGCGCCGCGCCGGTCCTCTTCTCCACCGCCGCGGCCGGCGCGTCACTTCGGACGCATATGACATCTCAAGGGTCCTCTTCAACGTAGCCCTCCTAGCATTCAGAACTAATCATATCCTGTGTCTACAATCACGTCCGGCCCAGCCTCTCTTCGCCCGTCCAATCTCCCGGCCATACCGCGTTCTCCGTAACTTCGGTCCAAGCCACAACTGGAATCCTCCCCAAATGGCGTCTTACTTACGGATGATGGACTATATATCTGTCAACCCCAGATGGAAGATATCTTTACGAGCTTTGTCTCTTTTAACGGGCCACGCGTCCTTCCTTACCCTAGGCCATTTATGGCGCGGCGTGTGCGTTGCAAACACAAGGGAAGTCATATTTACTCTGCCGGCGTCTTTTTTCTCTCCCGGCTGTGATGAAGTTCTAATCGTAAATTGGGCGTGCTCGCAGTATAAATCTGCAGAGTTTAATAAGGGTGGTTTATGAATAGATATGACCCATTATGGATTATAAAACAAACGGGGGCTGGCACTTCGGCTGCCTTGAGGGGCACGTGGGCTTTCTCGGGGCTGCCTATACACCAGTCCCATCAACGGTAGTTCTGTTGACCACTCTTCTTTCTTAACCTCATTAAATATCAACTAAGGCGTTTCTTGAACATGGCCAGTCACAATTTTAAAGGTAGACTTTTCCCCCTTTTCTTCTAACGATTAGTGGAGCGACGAATGAGCGAATCTCATGGCACTTTGCGACTATTATCGCTAAACCTGTTGCCGCTTACTTTGCGGCGGAAATTTCTGCCTCCGAGAAGTACGGTAAGAGACATTAGGCTTACGTACAGTAAAACGTAGTAACAATGTCTAAGTTAAGTTAATATTGCCTCAGTAGAAGTGACTCCGATCTTGTATTTAAAGTGGCTTAGGGGAGTTAAGGAGGTTTGATAGTGATAAATGGCCTGCAAAGCGCCGTGTTTGCCGACTTCTTAAGCCCCCTTGTAACGTTCTCTCCGATTTCATGGAAGGATAGTGCTGTCCGGAAGGGGCGAAAATCTTTGAGCCGAAAAGTGGGCGAGGGGTCAACAGTTAGTTGACCGGGGAATACGCCTGAACCTCCTCTGTCCTTTCCGGTCGTTTTCACACATTGAGGGTGCGCTGCGACCCGGATACTTAAAATATGGGACAAATTACGTCTGAAAAACCACCAATTGCAATACTTAAGGTAGCAGTTTGTCGAAATTTAAAAGGAATACGTTGCTGGTTGAAGAACGCATTTTTTCGTCATTGATTGTTATTTGCAATCAACGACGATAATGACAATGATTATTGATACTTACCGTAACTACAGCAAAGGCATGGTTACGGCTTGTCAAGCAAATACGTCACTCGGCCTACAAGTTTAAGTTTATTGACAGCCTGCAATGACGAATTCCGGAACAAGGCTTGCTGGCTGGCTACCTCAAAAAAGACGGAATACCATTTCAGTGCCTGTGTTTGGTCGCACTGCGTTGTCTCGCCCCTACTGTAAGAAATCCGCGTAATTCCTATAAGAAATTCTTCATCCGATTTTTTTTTTTCAATCGAATGTTGTATGTGCTCAAGGTCATCCTGACCGCAACTTCGAGGGCACTAAGCACTCCTACAATTCTCATCGCTGCTATTGAGCTTATACAAGATGCGTGACTTTCTGCCTTCCGCGCTTCGTGGGGTGCGATGGCGCAGGACAGTTGCACAGCTCCCAGGACCGCGCGGTGGTGAACTGGGGCTGAAGGCAAAGAGGGTATCGCTGCCATGCCGCAACTTCTCCATTGTTAAAGAAAATGTAAACAAAGAGACGGTGGTAGCAATTCAGCGCCTCGGCTCTTTTGTTCATATCTTTTTCCGACGTATTGGAGAGGTTGTAGCATAGCAGATGATTCTTCCCCTCCCCCTTTACCTTTCTCTTCATCTCTTTGCGGAACTGTGAGCTGACAAAATGTCCAGTGCCATCGCACCTGACCGAAGCGCAGAATGCGTCAAAGGTTCGCAAGGCTTTATTCCTATTACACACACGCGAAATTGTTGCTCGAAGATCTTATTAGATTTTTTAATTGGAAATTCGGGGCAGTTGTTACATTAGTAGATTTTCTTACACGGTAGCTTTGCCAGGAGGTGGGGGGTGGGACAGAGGGGGCACGTGGCTCCCTTCGTCCCAATAAACCTAAAAGTAGTCGGCGCGTAGGGGAAAGCCTGACTAAAATGCCGAGCCTTGGTCGAAATTTTGAAACAAACTCGCAATTGCCTCCGTGAAGTGTAACCGACATGCCTTAGACAAACAATTGAAGTTTTTGATGAATGTTCAACCCACTACCTCCCAGCGATGCCATTCGGAAACAGAAAAAAATAATTTAGAGGATCTTTTCTCCTCAGTATTGTCACAATTCAAAAAGTATCAGCCTCCTGGAAGCCTGAAATTCAACCATTTAGGCATTCTCCTCAGCTTAAAAATGCGTATTTTAGAGGAAAAAATCCCTCCAATTTCTCTTAGCCTAAAGTTCACTCCAAATACTTTGGTCTGTTATGGGCTAAACAAACCTTTTTTAGTGCGCTCTTCCCCATCCTCTGGCATTTCTACACGTCAGTTGCTCACTAAAGCCTGGCTAAGCCAGTGTCTCTACAAATGTATCCTTTGACTCGACCGGAACATTTTTACCAGGAGTGTACCGAAAACTTTTTTCCCATGACTAAGTTCCGGTAGACGGCCGAGCGGCGGGCGGCGCTGGGAAAAGTGGTTCATTGTTGGCGTATGTTTACGTTGATTGTTGACGTGCAGTGAAATCCATTGTTGGCTATCACTTGGCGCGACAATCGACTGCTCCTCACCTGCTCCGAGTCCCTGGCATCCTATGCCAGCCAGCGCCGCTTATTCCAAATAAAGTGCAACCACTTTTTGCTTCGGCTGTACAAACATACTCCAAAAACGATCTAATTTGAAAGTGTACTGATCATTGTTGACGTATTGTTATTCGTCCTGGTCCGTTTGACTCGCCAAACACTCTTAACTACATGAAGTGTGTTTTTTTTTTCGTGTTGGATTGGATGATTGGTAGTGATCATTTTTAACACACTACTGCCCAGCGATGCCGTTCGGAAACAGAAAAAATTACTTTAGAGGATCTTTCTAGTCCAGTATTGTCAAAATATAAAAAATATCACCTCTCTGGAAACCTGAAATTTAATTATTTAGGCATTTTCCAAAGCTTAAAATTGCGTAAAATGAAAAAAAATTCCTTCGAATTTCTCTTAAGCTAAATTTTACTCGAATTACTTTTCGCTGTTATGGATTAAGCTATGACGCTGAAAAATTGGAATGTTGAAAATGGATCCCGATTTGCTGAGTGTCTCAAAAATAATTTAAACGAAAAAGCCTTGACTTGTACTAAAATAAACACTATCTTCAAACTGGGGGAGCTTCATCAAATTTCACTCTTTTCAGTCTTAACAGACTTACTGGAGATTATAATCAATTTAATTGTGATTCGCAGGTGGTGAGTTCGATGGATGCAATGGCCAAGTACTCGTTAGAAGCGGACAAGTACCGATCGGCGTACCTGCCGCCGTCGCCGTTGTCCATGTCGATGTCCATGTACTCGGAACCCCAAGCGGCCCGATCGGCCTACCTGGACTCGACGTCGGCCTTGACGAAGGCGTACATTGAGTCCTCGAAGATGTACATGGAGGCCCACGCCGCGGGGAAGGCGTACGGCGCGGACGCCGCCGGCCTGCTACGCTCCACCCACGCACCGTACGCTCTGGATATTGGACGGGTCAGTTCACAAGGGCACCCGGCTCTTAATTTTGTGCTACAAGTAAATGTGATGACTTCCAGTTAATCCAACGGTATTCGGAGTTTATTTAAAAAAAAAATATTTTAATTTTTTTAAAGAAAAAATTGTGAAATAGCGCATTTAAAATTGAATTTATTTTTTGGATTCTTTGATAATTTTTATTCGGTGATCGCGAATTGAAGTGAATTTTTTTGTAGTTATGTAAATATTTTTAGGCGAAAGCCACCGTATGGCATGATATTGGTTAAAGCCGAGGATACACTGGTCTGCCAGCAGATTTCCATCCATAGTTTGCGATGAAGCGCGTCTAGGTGATTCAAATACAGAGGTGGCACTTTTCCAAGTGACACAGGAAATACTCTAAGGTGTATTTTACATACATCAATATTGTGTTGTTATTTATCTCCAATTCAGTAAATGAAAACTACGTACGTAAAAAAAATCTATATTAAAAAACTTAAGACCATTTTCATTTTTTTTAAATTCAAAAATCCATTTTTTGGAAATTTGAAACGATAACATGTTACAGTGATTTTCCTAATTACGCTTTTATCAGAGAGAACTTTTATGTCGATTCAGAGAATCTGCAGGACAGGAAAGCACAATAATAAAGATTCACAAACGAGTTTGATTTCCGGTTATTTAAGATTTTGGAAATTTGGCCATGGCAGTCAAGCCGAACTTCAGATATGATATAATCTTGACTTCATTTGACGCAGAAATGATTTTTAGAGGCGTCAAAACGACTTAGAAGAGATGTCTTAATAGTTTAAGAAAATGTAACAACGTCTTTCACCACCGTGATTCAATAGGTTCCCCTTGGTCTGTGCTAGAATGGAATAGGTTTGCTCCTACATGTAACACTTACTTTTTCCAGACGTACTCCGACCCTCAGCAATCTCTTGCGCTCGGCAGCAGCGCAAGAAGCCACAGTAGGTCACCGGAAATGACGCCAGTGCGAGTGTCGTCCGGGAACAGCGAGTCGGGGTTCCGGAGCTCGACGGGGAGCGGCATGTCGGTGAACGCCAGCCCCAGCACCCCGGCCGGCGCAGACCGCCACCAGGACAACGGCGGCTCATCGTCGGCATCCTCGACCTCTTCGGCGGCGGCTTCCCCCGGCGAAGTCCCCCTCCAACCTCCCGGATCCTACTACTCGCAGGCCAGCCTGGCAGGACTTATGCCGGGTATGGCCCAATACACAAGTTACCACCAACCGACAGGACCGTCAGGCGAGTTCAGGAGACCGCTCACGGTCATCTTTTGACCCGATAGGTTACATTAAGCGCACATGTTCCAATATTTGTACTTAAATTGTAGACGTGAACCAAGGCGCGACATTCATTTAGGAGGCACACGCTGTAACTCGAGTTTTGTTCTGTTTTTTTTTTGTTTTTTTCTCTCGAGATGTAATTGTTCCACTGGTGAAGAGAATCCGTTTTTAGGATAGTCCAACACCAGCTCTATGCTTGAAGTTATGGCTGAAATAACACGGATTTTGATTTGTTTTTTAAAAAAAACTCGCAATGGCCATGTGAGACGACCGGTTTTGGCGAGATTGTTCCATTAATAAATGTCTATCTTAAGAACTGACCAAAATAGGTCTTTTTGTACCTGTTGGTACGAAATCAGTTACAGGACTTCTAGAGAACGGATTACTTTGGTCAGAGCCTCATTTCTTTTTTGCGGCTACTCTTTGATACAAGGTGTGTTGGTGGGATGAAATGGGAAGGTTTGGTATCAAGTGGTTGTATTCTTCACGGCTGCTGAAGGGCAGAGAAATGCCGATAGCCGAATGGGCCATTTCATTCTTAAACCGCCTTACCGCACTTTGCTTCCTAAATCGCATTGGAAATTCACTTGAGTTTATGGTTCGTTTTCGACATTTTGATACCATGAAAGTGTTCTTTATGTTATACTTTTAAGTCTCTGCTCAACCATTAAAGACTAACACAAATCTCAACATGAAAGAAAATATCTACATGCAAACATTGGTTTTTTGAAGTTGTAAAAAAATGTCACGGAACGTGGGTGATTTTTTTTTCAAAAAGAATATGCAAGGTACCGGTACCTAAATTAAGTCCATGCCCATTAGCGGCTTATTGAACCACTGCGACTTACCGAATTTTTCGGTAGAAAAATTCTCTTATCGTTTGTGAAGTGTGCGTCTCGGTTTCTTTCTGATGCGTTATTGGTTTGATAATTTATTCTCCTGATTTGTAGGATCTCCAGTTGTACAGTGCTTGTAAAAAATACCTCACTATGTATCGCATTTGCCATGCACACGCATTTTTATCCTGTGATGTTAATATCGGTAGAACTTCATCATATATGTCTGTGATTCCTAAGCCGTTAAATCATTTTAAGACGATTTAGATGTTATTTTCATTATTCGTTAGATTTTATTTCGATGCGTCTCTAGAAAGATCTTTTTTTTTTTGTTGTAAGCTCCGCAATATTTGACTGATGCGATATTTGTCTAAACGAAGTACCATCTATAGGCGGAGATGGGAAGCTCGGATATATGTCCTCATTCACAAAAAGAATGCCCTATGTGTTTTGGGCAGTCCCTTGACTTTGTTTCTGTACAAAGGCAAGACGGACATAAAACGTATTTCCGTTGTGGCATTTAATTAAGATGAGTCATTAACACGAAAAATTAGAAGTGCCCGACAATCTCTTTTTGTAACATATGGATATAGGTTGATCTTTTTCAGAAATCATCCGAAAATGTTCATGCATATGTTCATTTCCATAACCCCGTTTTTCGTACGATTACCGGTATTGGTTGACATCGCTAGTTTCAAAGTCCCACTTTCGTCACACTCGTAGGAGTGGCAGTGTGTTGGGGCCGCTGTTCACTACGCAATGACGATTACCAATCCTCCCATCAATCCGAGCTTACAAACTCCGCCACAAGATGGCTATGTTGTTGTTTTTCGCTGCAAGTCGAACGCTCGAGAAAGATCTTTAATATGAAAACTACAAGAAGATTAAACTCAAATTTTCGTTTGCTAATGGAAAAACTTGAGTGTATTTCAAGGTTATCTTTGTAGCCCAACCATTGCAGCCTATATTAATTTGATAGGAGGACTTTATTGTATACCACATCAGACAACGAAACTGGTAATTTTAAGAGTATGTTTTCTTCCTCGTGACAAACCCAATTATTCGGATTGTGTTATTTTTAGGTTTGAATTGATGATTCGACTGCCTGCAGTTTCCAAGGAGAACACCAAACGAGTCAAAATTACGATATTTTGACGTCACCGTGATGAGTTTTTGGTCACTATTGAGAAGTTCTTGACCTCAGAATGAGTATCTAATAACCATTTTCCATTTGTTCGAAATTTTCGAAGGAATGATTTAGCTGATCGTACGCACCCTCTTGTTCTTACACATGCCATTGTCACATCTTTTGGAGGTTTTCTGTGAGTGCACTTCATAGGGGTTATCGTGAGATCAAAATGACGTCATTGTGACCCGGTATTTTCATTTTACGTCAATGGTTTATCGGAGCAACAACTTGTAGAATTCACAGGAAAAAGGAGAAGGGTATTTTATCCTTGGTCATTTAGTAGTGCCACGGACGGCGAAGTTCCGCGTCATAGAACATGGTTTTGGATGAAAAATATTTTAGAGATTTTCTAAGTGTTGCTGCTCATAAAAATCCTTTGTATATCGTAAACGGACTCAAGCAATCCTTGAAGTTAATTTTTTTCATATTGATTTCAGCACTGCTTGAATCAGATAATCAAGGCCAGTGACACTATGAGGACTTGTGTGACTTGGTGGCAAGATTCTTTGAGTTACCTTTTTTTTCCATGTCCATAGCGAAATATTTTTCCAGCACCTTTCAGTATTCAGCCTTTTGTTGTTAATCCAGAGTCAAAATTGTGGCCCTTTTTAGCATTAATATTTAACTTCAACACCACTTCACTCGGCGAGCGCGTATGTTTTGAGTACGCTGATGAGCTTGCGTCGCCGTCGCCGAATCGTGTGTTTGTGTAGTTGGTATGAGCCTCACAATTAAGACCGAATAATGAGATGTTCGGGCTGTGATAACTGCAATATAACTTATCCCCTTCTTTTCCTCAACCTAATGGGTGAAGATGACAATAACATTAAAGAAAACAATGTCAAGGACTGCCTTTCTTCTAAAATCACATTAGTGTCCTCATTTGGTCTTTTAACAAGATCACTCCACCGCTACAATGATGTCAAAGTTTTTGTTTTCACAACCATTTTGACTTCACAGTGACTTGAGACTCGTGGCTTCAAGGTGATCCAAGTTAACGTTTTAGGGACTTCATGAGTGTTCTCCTTGGGTTGCAATGATTACAACGTTCCTATACTTCTGTAGGATGGTATATGGCGAACATTATGCGAATAATGTAGATGTACAAAATCCTTACCAGTATGTTTCATAATTGTCTGTATATGATCATGTAATATGCCATTGTAAATTGAACAAAATTACATTTGATGGGTCTAAAAAGAAAATTAAGTTACTTAATAAAAAGTTCGCTTTTATTCTCTTTCCTTTTCAAAATCAGTTTGATTCTGCTCTAACCCATCGTGACTCGGTGCCCCAGGGCAAACGCTACGCTCAGCATCCAATACGTGTGTGTGCCCCTAACAAAAAAAAAAACGGTTTTCTAGTCAGTCTTTCAGTTTCTTTCGTGTTTCAACATCACATTGGTCTAAACGCTAACCTTCCTCCACCCTTCAACTGCATAGGCAGACTCTTTTTTTTTTAAGTTTCTGAATAAACAAGTAGATAGGCTCAATGGCCTAATATTACCCGTTTTTTCCAAAAAGCAAAGATTTCTGTGACTAGCACCTCCCTTCCATTTTCCTATACTTCGAGTTCTGTTTCTGTTCTTTGTTAGGTATATTTGCGCATTTATTTCTCATGAATTTAAAGAAGCGCAGCAATAGAAAGTAAAACTGACGGATTTAGAAATGGTTTAAGTGCATGCGAGGTAATTAGCCAAGTAAGATCTACTGTAAATAATATGTTTTTCGAATGGGAGAATGGGACTATTTTTATACAGCAATCGGTGACTGTATGAGGCACGACTATGTATCAAAACCGTACATTGACCAGCAAAAGACTGAAAAGTAAAAAAGTAATTATGTTTCCAAAACAGAATGGAAAGAAAAACATAGTGCAGAAAGTGCTTCCATTATGCCTGTTTGCGCTGTGGTTGGTGACATTCTGACAAGTCTTCAAAACATATCCATGGCAGGTCACCAACAGAAAAAAGTTTAATAAATGTAATAATCCACAATATTCTTCCGACACACAAAGTGCCTCGGTACCAGTAGTTCTTTTCTTAAGGCCAAACAACATCCATTTCTCCATACGGCAACATTAATCCATTTAATGTTAGACATACATCATAGGAATCGAGAATGATAGATGCCCTAGCAATTGTAAGGAGACATTCAGGCGGGTCGCTTGAGGCCTTGGAGGGTTGGGAATGGATCAACAACAAGAAAGATTAGGAGGACCAGACGTTAGACGGAGGGGAACACAAAACGTTTCCCCACTTCACGTCTTTTGATGACTCTTACACTGATTAAAAGACTTCATTTAATAGCGCTGCTAATATTCACACATTTCCCCCTCGTTTTGCTCCATGGATTCCCTTTAAATCCTTGAGAAAATTTCTGCTTTGTTAACTTTGGGAGCGTTCCTCTTTTTTTCTCGAAAGAAAATGGCAAAGAGATGTGCCGGTATTCGCCATCATTTATTCTAGACTTCTTGCCTTACATTACTTACATTTAGGGATTTCGAACGCTTATTTGATCGGCAATTTTAGCTCTTAGCGCATATTTTCGCAATAAAGTTGGCCATTCAGAGGGGTCAGACGGCTGGCGTTTTTTGATCGATTTAGAATATGCATCTCCCAAGCTCAAAAATTACAATAAATTTCAAGAAACACTAAGAGTTTACCTATATTATATGCTTTTATTATTTTTAATGTATCCCTATCAAATATCGGGAACAAACCTTCAGCTATCAACCGGTATGTAGGCCTATCCAGTGACTCAACGTTCAGTTATGATTCAGGTTTGAGAGAAATTAACTAGTCGAACACATGGAGAAAACGAAAAGGAGATCAGATATTTTTAATATTCATACGTAAAATATCTATGAAATTAAATGTATAAAATGAAAAAGTGTTTGTATTGATCTTTTGAAAGAGCACTCGAACTGTCGAATGCGTGCTCGGAATCGATGGGAGGGGAGAGTAGGTAGTAACAAACAGCTTCGATACGTTGAGTTAAAGGGGGAGAAGGGTATTCCGATTCTAAGCTCACAAGTCAGAGCGATCGTGTAGCTACCAGCGCTAGCTAGGGGGGCGAAGAGGTTGGACGTGACGGCACTTTGTATTTGCGAGTTGTAACTCGTGTAAGTGTGGACTCGCGAAGACTGCGGCGAATAACGATTTTATCGGCCCTGTGGCAACGTCTTCCCTCCACCTTTGCCTCGACCAATCCGAATGGACCACTGCTTTTATCTATAGGCTATTCCACATTGGTTGTAAGGGGGCATTGTAAGGTTGGAAGGGGGTGCGGTGTTTCCGGTTGTAAGGCCAAGTTGCAAGGTTTGCTCAAAAGCAAAATTCCTGCGACTTGCAACTTACAGCTGCTGTCGACAGCCTATCAGAAACAAATACAGCTAATCACAGCGTGATATGATACAATAAAAAAAAATCGCTTTCTGGTCGGCTGTTGTAAACGGTTTCCCTACAATCTAGACTTCTCCGTTAAAACCTACGACTTACGACTTGCAACTTGCGACCCTCTTCTGCAACCTGTGTAGAACGGCCTTATAAAAAGCATACATGTGATTGGAATGGGAAAGCACCAGAACAGTCGGACTGATTGTAAGTCAAGACTAGCGTTGAAGTACATCGATTTAAACAACACTGGACTTCACTGTAGAAACGAATGATTATTAGCCGAGGGCAGTACTTTGAGAGCAAGCGTTAATTAAAACCCTCGGAAATTGACCATCAGGTCTAATCTGTAATGCGCCGTGTAATTCACGGTTTATCCAGCAAAATAAACTGAGCGAGCGCGCAAGAAGTGCCAGGGCCGAGTGCACGCGCACCCGTTATTCTCGGAAGGTATCCCGAACGGAAACGACCGACAACGACGGCAGCCGAACCAGAGTCGAACTGGATCTTTGAACCAACCGATCCTTGCGGCCCGGAGTGACGCGGTAACCGTGCGACGGACAAATAGGACTCTGTCACCGTGCCGAGTCGTCGTCGAGTGCAGATCATCTTGTTTACCGCAGGAAGTCGAGGTGAGTTTCACGTTTCGGGCATTACGTTTAGTTCTTTATGCCATTCTACACAATTGTGACGTAACTTTTTGTGATGACTATTTAGTCGTGTGCGAAGCTGTTCTGATTCTTAAAGGAACAGTTTGAGTGTTTTGAACCTGGCTTGCCCCAATGGACGATTCCCCGTTAGGCCGACCATAGACTAAGTATGGCGTGAGAACGTCTGGCAACAGCGCGTGAGCGGACGACAGTCTCCCTCTGATGAAGCGCAATGTATATT